>Ga0123354_10018389_pt1 | contig 10956 bp, 10 predicted proteins | sample TergutLab28metaG_2_FD_97872 | JGI IMG/M metagenome (GOLD analysis project Ga0123354, IMG submission 97872) | Labiotermes labralis P4 segment gut microbial communities from Petit-Saut dam, French Guiana - Lab288 P4 | ecosystem: Host-associated > Arthropoda: Insects > Digestive system > Gut ... | reverse complement strand
GGCTGGGCGGCGGCGGGCATCGGCTTCAGCCTGGACAACAGCATGCTCATCATCTCCGGCTCGCTGGTCGGCAGCTCCGGCGCGATCCTGAGCTACATCATGTGCAAGGCCATGAACCGCTCGTTCTTCAACGTGATCCTGGGCGGCTTTGGCGGCGAGGCCGGCGGCGCTGCCGGCGGCGCCAAGGAGCAGCGCCCAGTCAAGAGCGGCAGCCCGGACGACGCCGCCTTCATGCTGGCCAACGCCGACAGCGTGATCATCGTGCCCGGCTACGGCCTGGCGGTGGCGCGCGCGCAGCACGCCGTCAAGGAACTGGCCGAGAAGCTCTCCGAGAAAGGCATCGACGTCAAGTACGCCATCCACCCGGTGGCTGGCCGCATGCCGGGCCACATGAACGTGCTGCTGGCCGAGGCCGAAGTGCCCTACGACCAGGTGTTCGAGATGGAAGACATCAACGGCCAGTTCGGCCAGGCCGACGTGGCCGTCATCCTGGGCGCCAACGACGTGGTCAACCCCGCCGCGCACATCAAGGGCAGCCCGATCTACGGCATGCCGATCCTGGAAGCCTACAAGGCCAAGACCGTGATCGTCAACAAGCGTTCCATGGCCGCCGGCTACGCCGGCCTGGACAACGACCTGTTCTACATGGACAAAACCATGATGGTGTTCGGCGACGCCAAGAAGGTGGTGGAAGACATCGGCAAGGCGATCGAGTAAGCCGGCTGGCGCCCGGATCGGAGCGGCGGCGCCTTCCAGCCCTGATCCTCGAAAGCTGGATGCCGCGTCCAGGCTCAGCGGTCAAGGAGAAAAACCGCGAACTCGACCCGATCCCAGGGGTTGCGGGAATCCTGCAACGCCACGATCTCGGCACTCAGCGTGTAGCCGGTGTCCAGCAAGTGGCTTACCGCCGCGTTGTCCACGCGCGGAACGTAGCCCAGCTTCTGCCCCAGCCAATCGACGCGCACCGCCCGCTGGTCATGCGCGTTGTCAGGCTCGCGCACCAGGCTCAGCGCCGCCCCACCGTCAGCAACGGCCAGATGGTTTCGCCCTGGTGGTACTGGAATCCCGCCACGGGCGAGCGTTGCAGTTCCACCTGCCCGCGTATTGCGGGCGCATCCTGGACGTCCGGGGAGGGCGAGGAGGCGGCAGGGCCGCTGGACGGCGCGGCGGGACGGGCCGCCAACGTGGCCTTGCCGCCCATGACGTCGCCGCTGTCACCGGACACGGCGGCCCTGACCGCCGGCGTGACCACGCTGGTGCCGATCAACGCGACGGCCCGCTCAAGAAATAATCGCCTGCTCATGACGCCTCCTGGTTTCGCACCAGTCTATGGCGGGCAGTGGCTCAAATACTGCGCCTCATGCATCCGGTGCAAGGTCGCGGTAGACCGCGGTCAGCGTCGCCACTTCGTCCGCCACTTTGCGACGCAGGGACAGCGGGCTTTCGACTTCCACATCCCGGCCATGGCGCAGGATGTCCATCAGCAACTCCCGCTCGTCGGCGTACGGCACGCGCAGGCGATAGCATCTCCGAGCGCTGCTCGCCATGCCAGCGCTCGAATTGAACCCAGCGCGAGCGTTTGGGCGAAAAGCGCAGCACCGCCCAGCCCGTGGGCCGCCCGCCAAAAATGCCGTAGGCCGAGGCGAAATGCGCATCCAGCCTGGTCGCCGCCACATCGCGCGCGGTTTGGCGCAGCACCTTGACCCGCCGGATCGCATCGACCGCGAAACTGCGCAGGCCGTGGCGCAGGTGGCACCAGGCATCGAGGTACCAGTTGTCGCGGTAGTAAACCAGGCGCTGGGGCGAAATGGTTCGGATGTTGATCTCGTTGCGCCCCGGTTCCAGGCATCCATCTCGATGCGCTGGCGTTCGAACAAGGCCCTGGCGATATCCGTGAAGAAACGCGGCTCAATGGCGCGCCTGGCCATTGACAGCAGCTTGACGCGCTAGGTGATGTCCGCCGCCGAATGCCCGCAAGCCTCCAGCAAGGCCAACAACCGCGCCTGAAGCGGCGCAACCTGAGCGGCCAGCCGCCCGGCTGAATGTCCGCCCGCAACTTGTGCGCGGCCAGCAGCGCATACAGCTCGCTGGACGAAAACCAGAGGCCGGGCAGTTCGTAGGCCGGCCCCACGGCGGGGGTGCTCTCGAAGCGATAACCTCCGGCGCCGCGATCCCAGACGATGGGCGCATGGAGGCGGTCGCGCAGGTACTCGATATCGCGCTTGAAGGTGGCCCGCAATACAGCCAGCGTGTCCAGAAACACGTCGATGGGCACCACGCGCCGCTCGTGGAGCATCTGGTCGATCTTGTAAAAGCGCTCGGTGCGGTTCATGGGGTTCTCACAACAGCCCACCATGCAGCAGGCGTTGGCAAGATGCGGCAAGGTTCGTGGTGCCAACCCCCACTGTACAAGCTACCAGCCAACGGTCAGTGCCCTGCCCTCGCCCCCCGCTCCAGGGCGATCCGGCGCTGGCCGCGCCTGCGGTCACGCCCCAGCCAGCACTTCACCGCCAGGGCGATGCGCTGGACGCGGGATTCGACGTCATCAAGCAGCGATTCATCCGTAAATGTAAGTGACAAATCACCTTGCGTCTCATTTATTCGCAACAATCCCCGTTGAGTCTCAAATTTCCGAACAAGTGAGACTAAACATCGCTTGCCCGGCCGCCCTCGCGGAGGTCGTCACGACATCTGGTTGCCTTCGGCCACGTTCAGCAATTCGGTAAAAGCGTAAATTCCAGCACGCCGCCCACGGCCTTCTTGCAGCGGAGCCAGGACATCCGCCTCGCGCAACAGATTGAGGAAACGATTCGCGCTGGGCTTGGGAATGCCGGCGTTGTTGATGAAGACCGGCGCGCGGAAAATAGGATTTTCAAACAAAAAGTCCACGATGTGCATCGCGTGATGCGAACGCGTCAGCTTGGGCACCTGCTCCTTGAGCCGGTCGTACAGAGCCAGGATGGCACGCGCGCGGCCCGCATTTTCATCCGCCTGCGCCTGGATGCCTTTCAGGAAAAACACACACCACTGCGTCCATTCGCCATCACGCGACGCCGCCCGCAAGCGTTCGTGGTATTCTTCCCGGTTACGCTCCAGATAACCGCTCATATAAAAATCCGGACTACGCAGCAAACCGCTCCGGTAGAGAAACAGCGGGATCAACATGCGGCCCAGCCGGCCATTTCCATCCTTGAACGGGTGCAGCGCCTCGAATTCAAGGTGTGTCAATGCCAATTGCACCAGCGTATCTAGCTCGGTCGAGCTTCTGGCATAGCGCTCCCAGGTATCCATGCCGGCGCGCAGGTTGTTGGGATCAATGGGAACGAAGTTCGCCGTTTCCAGCGTGCAGCCTGTCGGGCCGATGAAATTCTGCTCGGTACGATAGCTGCCCGGCTTCTTGTCGTGACCGCGCACACCCCGCATCAAGATCTGATGGGCGCCCCGCATGATTTCCTGCAAAAACAACTCACGCTTCATCTCCTCGATGCAAGCCAGCATGGCATTCCGGTAGTTGATCACTTCCTCCGCCTCGTCGCGCTTGGGTTGGGTCAAGGCCTCGGAAATGCCGCCCGCCTCGATTTCCAACACTTCGCCGATGGTCACATGCGTGCCCTCGATTTTGGAGGAAAGCACGGCTTCCTGCGTGGTCAGCGGCGACAGCAGAATATGCGCATTCGGTATCGCGGAAAGCAAGCCGTCGTAACGGGCCAGCCCCGCGTTGGCCGGTCCGATCAAGGGAATCAACTGCGCCCAATCCAGATTCATGGGCGGGAATTTACCGAGGTGATAGTGTACAGGTGTCGTCATGATGATATTTTTCAGTGGCCTGCTGAAAAGTAGATCCACAAGAGCCATTTCGATTCGTTCCGGGCATTGAGCTGGCGGTGGCCGATAAATTCGATGCAGCTGGTTTTATGGTGAACTTTCGCAAATCAAGAAGACTCGGCCTCAACCAAGCGGCAAGTGTGTACTGCGGATCGAAATGGAAGGCCAAGCGCAAGTCGCAGTGACTCATGCAAAGCATCCTGCACCCATGTGTCTGTGCTGCTGTGCCAACGGCGACACGGCAAGAACCGGTCAAGATCCTGTAGCGATCGGGCTTGCCTTCGGCATCCTTGGACACGCCCCAACTTTCCCCGCAACAACGGCACTCAAGCTTGGGCGGCGCAATGGTTTATTTTACAAGAACATCGCCTTATTTACGGATGTCGGCGGCAACATCGGCAAGCGGTGGTCCCGGCAGGCCGGTTGTCCGCCTGGGATCCGTGCTGTAGCGCACAAATCGCCGCGCGGCGGTCTTGCCTGTTCGACCGGCCCGTCCAGGATGTCTGTCCATGATCTCAAAAGGCCCGTGCGGATACCTTTTCGGATTGGCAGGCAGGGAGCGGCACGCAGCGCACAGTCGCCCCTGGGCAAGCGCAGCGCCGCCGCAGACCACCCGAAAGGGCATCGCTCCTCGGGTTGGCCGCCATCAGGCCGTTTGAGCGCACTAACAGGCTCTAGAATGACCGTTTGTTACCGGCGAGTGCCCATCGTCACGAAGTTCAATCTGAGTACCGGGCGTGCATTCCACAAAACACGAGACACCCATGACCGACCGCATCTGGCTTGCCCACTACCCTGCCGACGTGCCCGCGGATATCGACCCTTCGCAATACAACTCCCTGGTGGCGCTGCTCGAGGAGAGCTTCAGCAAGTACGCCAACCGCGCGGCCTACAGCTTCATGGGCCAGGACTTCAGCTACGCCGACACCGACGCGCAAAGCCGCGCGCTGGCCGCCTATTTGCAAAGCCTGGGGCTGCAACGCGGCGACCGCGTGGCCATCATGATGCCGAACGTGCCGCAGTACCCGGCGGCGGTGGCCGCCATCCTGCGGGCGGGCTATGTGGTGGTCAACGTCAACCCGCTGTACACCGCGCGCGAGCTGGGGCACCAACTCAAGGATTCCGGCGCCAGGGCGATCGTCATCATCGAGAACTTCGCCGCCACGCTGCAAAAATGCATCGCTAGCACGCCCGTCGAGCACGTGGTGCTGGCCGCCCTGGGCGACCGGCTGGGCTGGCTCAAGGGCACGGTGGTGAACTTCGTGGTGCGCAAGATCAAGAAGCTGGTGCCCGGCTACAGCCTGCCCGGGGCGGTGCGCTACAACGACGCCGTCGCCAGAGGCTGGGGCCTGAAGCTGGCGACGCCCGACATCGGGCCGGACGACATCGCGGTGCTGCAATACACCGGCGGCACCACCGGCGTGAGCAAGGGCGCGATGCTGTTGCACCGCAATCTGATCGCCAACACCTTGCAGTCCGAAGCCTGGAACGAGCCGGTGATGAAGCAGGCGCCGCCCGACGAGCAGCCCACCAGCGTCTGCGCGCTGCCGCTCTACCACATCTTCGCCTTCACGGTGAACATGATGCTGGGCCTGCGCACCGGCGGCAAGACGATCCTGATTCCCAATCCGCGCGACGTGTCGGCCACGCTCAAGGATTTGTCCAAACAGACCTTTCACAGCTTTCCGGCGGTCAACACGCTGTTCAACGGCCTGGCCAACCATCCCAAATTCAACACCGTCAACTGGAGCAACCTGAAGGTGTCGGTGGGCGGCGGCATGGCGGTACAAGGCGCCGTCGCCAAGCTGTGGCTGGGCAAGACCGGCTGCCCGATCTGCGAGGGCTACGGCCTGTCGGAAACCAGCCCTTCGGTCTCCTGCAACCCGGTCACCTCCAAGGAATTCACCGGCTCCAGCGGCCTGCCGCTGCCCAGCACCTACATCAAGATCATCGACGACGAGGGCCGCGAGCTGCCCCTGGGCCAGGCGGGCGAAATCGCCATCAAGGGCCCGCAGGTGATGGCCGGCTACTGGCAACGCCCCGACGAGACGGCTAAGGTGATGACGCCCGACGGCTACTTCAAGTCAGGCGACGTGGGCATCATGGACGAGCGCGGCTACACGCGCATCGTCGATCGCAAGAAGGACATGATCCTGGTCAGCGGCTTCAACGTGTACCCCAACGAGGTCGAGGACGTGGTGGCGGGCATGCCCGGCGTGCTGGAGGTGGCGGCGGTCGGCGTGCCAGACGAACGCTCGGGCGAGGCCGTGAAACTGATCATCGCCCGCAAGGACCCGTCGCTCACCGAAGAGGCCGTGCGCGCCTTCTGCCACGAGAACCTGACCGGCTACAAGCGCCCGCGCTTCATCGAGTTTCGCCAGGAACTGCCCAAAACCCCGGTCGGCAAAGTGCTGCGCCGCGAACTGCGCGACAAAGTTGTGTCGGTGCAATGACCGGGGTAGTGCGAAGCAAGCTCCCATTCCGATCGTTTCCCAGAGGGGAACGGCGGTTTCATTCCCCTCCTTGGAGGGGTGCCCGGAAGGCGGGGGGGTTACGCGGCATCCACATCACGCCCAGTTTTTCAGGTGACGCCGTCACCACCCCGGCGCTGCGCGCCACCCCTCCCAGGAGGGGCATCGGGCGCAGGCCATCGCATGACCCATCGTGCTTGACCGCAACCCTCGCGCCGGCCCCCAGGGGAGAAAAGCGTTGACAACGCCGCACGCAAACCGCACCGGCATCGTCGGCGCCATGCGCCAGGAACTGGCGGCGGTGCTGGAGCGCCTGCCCGACGAGCGGCGGCAATGCGTCGGCGGCCGCGACTTCTGGGCCGGCCATTGGCACGGGCACGAGGTGGTGGCCGTGCTCTCGCGCCTCGGCAAGGTGGCCGCCGCCACCACGGCGACGGCGTTGATCGAGCGCTTCGGGGTGAACCGCATCATCTTTACCGGCGTGGCCGGCGGCATCGGCGGGGGCGTGAACGTGGGCGACGTGGTGGTGGCCAGCAGTTTCATCCAGCACGACATGGACGCCTCGCCGCTGGCGCCGCGCTACGAAGTACCGTTGTATGGCCGCGCCCGTTTCGACACCGACCCGGCGCTGTCCGCCGCCCTGGCCGACGCCGCGCGCGCCGCGTTGGCCCATCTCGGCCAGACGCTAGACGCAGGCGCGGTGGCCGCGTTCGGACTGCACGCGCCGCGTCTGCACCGGGGCCTGATCGCCAGCGGCGACCGCTTCGTCGCCACCGCGATGGAAAGCGCCGCGCTGCGCCAGGCGCTGCCCGACGTGCTGGCCGTGGAAATGGAAGGCGCCGCCGTGGCCCAGGTCTGCCACGACTACGGCGTGCCCTTTGCCGCCCTGCGCACCATCTCCGACCGCGCCGACGACGCCGCGCACGTGGACTTCATGCGCTTCATCGACCAGGTGGCTAGCCGCTACAGCGCGGCGGTGCTGGAAACGTATTTCCAGAAGCTATAAAAATAATAGCTTCCAGCGCGTACAGCCAGCGCCGCGATACCCACGGGCGTTCGTTCAGACCGAACGGTTTTTAACGCACGAGCGCCAACCAGCGTTTGCCGCGCCCCGCCCCCATCCACCCCACACGACGCCCAACCGCCCCAATGGCCGCGGAGCAGGCCGCGTCAAGGCGCCCCCTTCCAGGGGGGAGGCGAAACATCGCGAAGCAATGTGGAGCCTGGGGGTAGCGTTATTTCAACCAGCCGCGCCGCCGGAAGTACCACATCGGCAGCAGGGCGCTGACGATCATCAGCATCAGCGACCACAGGTAGCCGTATTCCCACTTCAGCTCGGGCATGTCGATGAAGTTCATGCCGTACAGGCTGGCCACCAGCGTGGGCGGCAGCAGCGCCACGCTGGCCACCGAGAACAGCTTGATGATCTTGTTCTGGTTGATATTGATGAAGCCGACCGTGGCGTCCATCAGGAAGTTGATCTTGTCGAACAGAAAGGTGGTGTGGCTGTCCAGCGAGTCGATGTCGCGCAGGATCTGGCGCGCCTCCTCGAACTGCTCGGCGCCCAGCATGTGGCTGCGCATCAAAAAGCTCACCGCGCGCCGCGTGTCCATCACGTTGCGGCGGATGCGCCCGTTCAGGTCTTCCTGGCGCGCGATGGCGGCCAGCACTTCGCGCGCCACCTCGTCGCCCACATTGCCTTCCAGCACCTTCTTGCCGGCCACTTCCAGCTCGTCGTAGATGCCTTCCAGCGTGTCGGCGCAGTATTCGGCGTCGGCGTCGAACAGCTTGAGCAGCACCTCCTTGGGGTCGGTCAGCAGGCCGGGCATGAGGCGTCCGCGCATGCGCAGCAGGCGAAACGCCGGCACCGAGTCGTCGTGAATGGAAAACAGCACGCCGTGGCTGGGCAACTCCTCGTTGCTCAGGTTCAGGATGAAGGCCACGCGCTCCTGGCGCGGCGTGTCGGGGTCGGCTTTCAGGAAGTCGCTGCGGATGTGCAGCTCGCCGTTGTCCTCTTCGTAGAAGCGGGCGGATTCCTCGATGTCCTCGTCGACCACGTCCTCCGGAATCGACAGGCCGTAGTACTGCTTGATCCAGCGCTTTTCCTCGGGCGTAGAGCCTTCCAGATCGACCCAGATCGGCTTGAAGTGCGACAGCTCCTCCAGCGATTCGATTTCTTCCTGAAACAACCGTCCGTTGGACAGCGTGAAAACGTTGAGCATGACAAAAATTCTCTGGGCAATGGGGTCGGTGTGAGCAGGGTCCGCGGGCTAGCGACGCAGGCGGGCCACTTCTTCCATCAGGTCGGCGGCCAGCGCGGCCAGTTGCGGGTCGGCGTCGAACGCGGCTTCCAGGTGGACGATGCGGCGCACGCGCGTCAGCGTGGCGCCGGCAAAACGCCATTCGGCCACCGCGCCGCCCTGCGAGGGCGCAATCACGCCGGCTTCGACATGGGCGTGCACCCATTCGGGCGTGACCGCGCCGCAACGCGCCAGCTCGCCGAGCGTCAGCGCGGCATCGTCCAGCAGTTCGACCAATTCGGCGGGAAGGGTGATGGAGGTGGTGCTCATCGCGGTATTCATTTCAGACGAGGATCGAAACCGGGGTAGCTGGCGGCGAGCGCCTGCCAGGCGGCTTGCTGTTCGGGCGTGATGGCGCCCGGCACGGCGATCTCCAGCTCCAGGTACAGATCGCCCGGCGCGGCGCTGGACGGAATGCCGCGCCCTTTCAGGCGCAGCTTGCGCCCGCCGCCGGAGCCAGGCGGCACGGACACCTCCACCGTCCGGCCATCGGGCGTACCCACCTCCACGCTGCCGCCCAGGGCCGATTCCCAGGGCGTCACGCGCAGCTTTTGCGTCACGTCGCGGCCATCGACGCGCCAGCGCGGGTCGAGCCGCAGACTCACTTCCAGGAACAGATCACCCGCCGCAGCGCCATTCAAGCCCGGGCCGCCCTGGCCGGCCAGGCGGATCATTTGGCCTTCCTTGACGCCCTGCGGGATCTTGACTTGCAGCGTGCGCTCCTCGGGCACGGCGCGGCCCTGCTCGTCCAGCCGGGCGCCGCGCAGGGTGATAGCACGCTCGGCGCCGCGATAGGCGTCGATCAGCTCCAGCTCGATGCGGGCGTGTCGGTCCTCGCCGCGCAGCGGCGCCTGCGCCGCGCCCGCCCGGCGCGCGCCAGCGCCAGCGCGCGCGCGGCCGAACATCTGCTCGAAGAACTCGCTGAAATGGCCCTCGTCGCCACTGAAGCCACCGTGAAAACCGCGCGCGCCGCCGTCGCTGTATTCGTAGCCCGAATTCCAGCCCGGCGGCGGCCTGACGTCGTCGCCCGAGCGGGCGCCGGCGGCCCAGGCCTGCGCGCCCACGCTGTCGTAGGCGGCGCGCTTTTCGGCATCGCCAAGCACGGCGTTGGCCTCGTTGACCTCGGCCATGCGATCGGCGGCGTCGGCTTCCTTGCTGACGTCCGGATGGTACTGACGGGCCAGCTTGCGGTAGGCCTTCTTGATGTCATCCTGGGTGGCGGTCTTGCCCACGCCCAGAATTTGGTAGTAGTCCTTGAATTGCATGTTTACAAAGCAGCGTGCGGTTGAGCGACGTGGCTGCTATTTTCAGATAGCGGCGTGCGCGTATTGTGCAAGCATGCCAGAGTTCTCGCGGACAGGTGTCGCGGACCGTCGGCACAAGGAGCGCCACCACCACACCGCCCGGCATGCGGGTCCGCACCGCGCGGTTCGAACGCTTGAGGTTAACCCAAGAACCTGTTCAGTGTCCTTTCGTGGTCGCGCAGCCAGCTTTTCGGGATGAAATGCAAAACGCGGAGTGCCGCTCATCGTCCATCCATGGGCAAGCGTCGCAACGCCGCAGACTGCCCCAAAAGGGGATGGCCCGAAGGGGGCGGCCGAGCCAACGCAAGGCCGGACCCGCCCGCACTGACCAAAAGCGCGCAGCCGCCTTGGGCGCGGCAACGCTCACCGTTCGCCGTGACCAGGCTTGCTGCAGGACTGGCACCGCTAGATATGAGCCCATCCGAGCGCACAAAAGAAAACGCCCAGTCATTGCTGACTGGGCGTTTCTTGCTGTAGTAGCCTGACGATGTCCTACTTTCACACGGGAATCCGCACTATCATCGGCGCTAAGGCGTTTCACTGTCCTGTTCGGGATGGGAAGGAGTGGTACCACCTTGCTATGGTCATCAGGCATAACTTGTTGCCGCTCTGACCGTTGGGGTCAGATGGGCCAATTCATAGAGCAAATCAGCTTTGGTTTGAATGCGTCACTTGGCATAACAACTTTGATCACTTGCGTGTCAAAGTTATAGGGTCAAGCCGCACGAGCAATTAGTACTGGTTAGCTTAATGCATTACTGCACTTCCACACCCAGCCTATCAACGTCCTGGTCTTGAACGACTCTTTAGGGGGCTCAAGGCCCCGGCAGATCTCATCTTGAAACGAGTTTCCCGCTTAGATGCTTTCAGCGGTTATCTCTTCCGCACTTAGCTACCCTGCGATGCCACGGGCGTGACAACAGGTACACCAGAGGTGCGTCCACTCCGGTCCTCTCGTACTAGGAGCAGGCTTTCTCAAATCTGCAGCGCCCACGGAAGATAGGGACCAAACTGTCTCACGACGTTTTGAACCCAGCTCACGTACCTCTTTAAATG
>Ga0123354_10018387_pt1 | contig 10956 bp, 6 predicted proteins | sample TergutLab28metaG_2_FD_97872 | JGI IMG/M metagenome (GOLD analysis project Ga0123354, IMG submission 97872) | Labiotermes labralis P4 segment gut microbial communities from Petit-Saut dam, French Guiana - Lab288 P4 | ecosystem: Host-associated > Arthropoda: Insects > Digestive system > Gut ... | reverse complement strand
TATAAGAAAGAGAAGAAAAAAAGTAAGTTGGTAGGTGGTGTGGATGTTTAGAGGGTGTTTGGGGGGGGGGGGGGGGGGGGGGCGGTATGGGGGAAAAATGCCATTCCCATATTTTTTCTACACAAATTTTTTTTCGGCTACTGAGTTGAGGAGGGGCAAATAAAAATAGTCACCCTTTTACAAAGAAAGACATGCCCTGTGAATTCCACCCCCGGTACAGTGTTATTAGCCAAGTTATGCTTATGGCTAAGCTTACATAGCGTCGATAATAGATAAATGAGATACGATTGTGGAAAGCGAAACGGTAGAGCAGTCCCATTACAGGCCTGGACAGGCCCTGAGAGTTCCAGGAGGCTGAGGATCCCAGATTTCAAGACAGTCGGCACACGAACGTGGTAAGGTTGTCAACCCTACGCACCGGCCGCCTTTACCCCCCGGGAAATATTCCTGGTACTCATCTCTGTCATAAGCTGAGTCGACCCCAAGGCCACAGTTTTACCGGAAAGATTATATCAATGAAAAATTCCAATGGCACCAACGGGAATCGAACCCGCGACCTTCCGGCTTGTAGAGCAATGCCTGAACCAGCTGCGCCACCGCGCACCCCCATTACATATACGGCGTCAAATCCTAACAGTATTATTCACTGCCAGAGACTGATGACAGAACAACGTGCACACCCATACAAACAACAGATAAAATTATATTTGAAATTAAAAAAATGTCGCAAACACGAATACAGTTTATTGATAAACAATACTTTGGTTTCAATATGATAAATGTTTCGATCCTAGTGGGCCATCAGTTTCACTAAATAGTGTTAAAATTGCGGTTTTTATATCATTTTTGCATTTTTAATAAGAACCGTAGACAAAATTTTTAATTCAATTTTAGCAGTCATTCTTCAAGTTTATTCTACAGATAATGTATTCACGAATACATTTTAGGGAATGCAATGTAACCGTCATAGCACATCCACACAACAGCTGTAGAAAGCCAAAAATTGCCGACGAGGATGGGATTCGAACCCACGCGTGCAGAGCACATTGGATTAGCAGTCCAACGCCTTAACCACTCGGCCACCTCGTCACATGACGTTATGTCGTCGCACGGACCATACATATGAGACAAACAACTGCTGGTAACACAGGCAGAGTTGCAGACTTCAATGCTCTGCTGTTTACTGTGTATGTCCAATGACGTTTCGAGACAGCTGCTTTCTGTTTCGTCCTATACTACGAGTCTGCGGCGTCTGATAAGCGGGAAAGCTTCTTTGTTACTTCAATGTCAAGTCAATTAGGTTGCTTAAAGATGATGGTAACAATGCAGGCCACCTGTTCGAAACTTCATTCGTGCCAGTACAGGGCGATTATCAGAACACCATCAACTTGTTTGTCTCTAAAAAAAAAAAGCAGCGTGTTCTCTGTGAGGTACGAACTGAACAGTTACATAGTGAGTGAAATTCCAGACGTTATCAAATTCCGCCACAACGTAAAGGGCAACACGCAGTTCTGATACAGTAATTGCTCAAGCTATTTCTTCAGCTGCACAATCCAACATTCATCCCACTTCCAGCTACCTCCTTCAGTTCTCAAGCTTTACCTAGCCTTTGGCCTTCTTTAGCAGAATGGAGATCTAACGATCTATCCTGTTTTTTTTTCTGATGATCTACCGTGTAGTTTGAAGTTTGTCTTCTATCCGACGGTCTGATTCTCTCGCCATGTCCTCCGGTTTGATTATTGCGATCACTCCTGTGGTTTGAAGATTGCGCGCTGTCCTGTGGTTTGAAAATTGCGATCAATCCTGTGGTTTGAAAGATTGCGCGCTATCCTGTGGTTTGAAGATTGCGCACTGTCCTGTGGTTTGATTATTGCGATCTGTCCTGTGGTTTGAAGATTGCGCGCTATCCTGTGGTTTGAAGATTTCGATATATCCTGTGGTTTGAAGATTGTGTGTTATCTAGTGGTTTGAAGATTACGCGCTATCTTGTGGTTTGAAGATTGCACCATATCCTGTGGTTTGCAGATTGTCATCTGTCTTGTGGCGTCAGAGTCAGGTTTGTGAAATGCACGTAAAAAAGGGACGATTTTGTGTATGACATGCAGAACTCAACTTATTTTAATTTCTCCTGCCCCTCCAACCCAACAACTCCCTCCATGCGGCCAGGTAGGTCAACGCCGAGTTTGTATGTGCCATGGACAGTCCTCAGGTGGTTGCAGCACGCGATGCTGATGCAGTCCGGTGAGTAGGCTGTCGCCATTTTGCTGCAAGTAGGAAGCTGTTAAATACGTCACGTTTAACGCACGAAGTCATTTCTGCTTGAGTGATACATCGAGTATAATTTAATGGTCACGGAGCTTTAAACTAATCACAAAAGTGTACCAAAAATTATCTCAAACCAATTCTGCTCAGATTCTTAAGGTAAATGCGTTATAGTGTGCGCTCTAATTGCGTTTCAAACAGCAGCGATGTCGCTTTACGCCAGCATATTCTACACCAGCACCTTCCAGTTTTGGCAGCATAAATTCAAATCCAATTATTTATTTCCTGATTTATTTATTTTTATTCCTTTAATTCATTCATTCATTCATTCATTCATTCACGTGTTTTACTTGCTTATATATTTACTTATTTGTATCAATATTAATATAAATAATTATTCAGTTTCTGATTAACAAAAGTCACTAATTAACAAATGAGTTACTTATCACATTATTAATTACTTTTCTGTCATTTAGTAATTTATCAATTTATTATGTATTAACCAATAAATAATTAATTAGTATAGGTTAGGTTCGGCTAGTGAAAGTTGGGTTGGGTTGATTTACAGTAGCTTATGACGCTTCAGGTTGGCTTAGGTTAGGTTAGGTCAGATTAGTCAGGATATTTTAGTTAGTTTATTTGTGCATATATTAAAATGATTTTTTTTCAATTCATTTATTTATGTAATAAGTTGGTTAATCAATTTATTTACGCATGTGAGTATTTCTTTACTTCATGATGTCTATTTATTTAGCTATATTACGTTTATGTCCTTATTTATTTCTTTTTCAATTAATGATATGCTTTTATTTTATTATCACTAATTAGTTAATTTGTATAGTCATTTTAATTATGTATTTACTTCTTGCTTCCATTTTATTTATACATTTATTTATTCACTTTTAGTATAATTTTTTTATATTTATTCATATACTTTTTACTTATTCATGCATTCACTCGTTTATTAAATTATGTATATGTTTTATTTGACACGACAGCCCCCAGTGGGCCATGGCCTCCTCATTCACGAGCTTTCTAGGTCACACACAACGACGCACCACATTCGGTAGGACTCCTCTGGACGAGTGATCAGCTCGTCGCAGAGACCTCTACCTGACAACACACAACATTCACAACAGACAAACATCCATGCACCCGCGCGGGTTTCGAACCCATAATCTCAGCAGGCGAGCGGCCGCAGACCTACGCCTTAGACCGCGCGGCCACTGGGCCCGGCAAATTATGTAATAATATTTTATTATTTAATTAATTAGGTTAAAATGGTTTAGGAAGGAATTTGGTGAGTTGAGATAGATTAGTTTAGCTTAAGCGAGGCTACGTCAGGGTAAATGGTGGCTGTGGGGCTTATTTAGTTTAGGTTAATTGAAATCATATTAAATTGTGTAGTTTTAGGTTACTTTGGTTTAGTTAGTGTTATATCAGTTTCAGTTAGGTTCGTTTAGGTTAGTTTACTTCATGTTAGTAATATATGTATATTTTTATTTTCTGATTTATTTACTTTATATATATATATATACAAACATAATAAACGTTTAATTTAGTATTTTCCTACTGATATTTGAATATGTTTATTTATTTTCATTTATTAATCTATGTATCTCTTTACCTAGTTTTTTATTTTTATAATGTATTAATATGCTCTTAATTGATTAATAGATTAATTAATTACTTCTTTGTGTTTAAACACCCAGTTCTCGGCTGTGTGGGCCCCTCACCACATGTGTTGTACTGGAACGCCTAACAAGTCAACCTTAAGACTACATGGCAATTAATATCTGACAGGAAATGCTTGGCCTCAGGCAGTTACTAAAGACAAAAATCATAATTTGAAATTGTCTGCATGCGAAGTGCGCACCAGAATACAAAATATACTTACCTTTACAAAAACAATTGACAGGCAGTACAAGTAAAACTCTTCATCATAGAACAATCTTCGGTAGGGGTTTGCAATGAGGACCCAATAATATCACAAATAAGAGATAAGCAATAGATAGCAGCACCGTCGGTCGGTAAGACATCGTATCAGCATGCCAAGCAATGCCACCAGCGTCTAAACATGAGCAGGTGATGAAGTGTTAACGTCTCCACCTGTGCTAACAGCGCCAATGTGCGTCTATTCGTAAACACAAAGGCAGCGAAGACTTCGCAATGCTGAAAACATTTTACGCTCTACTTAGAAGCGGAAGGAGTTTAAGTGGCAGAAATGTTGACAGCTTCCGCGTTCGAACTTTAGCAACATACCAAGGTAATAAGCCTAAATAAAATTTCTTTTGTCTTATTTTTTGTTATTATAATATTAAAGTGGCCGCGCGGTCTAAGGCGTAGGTCTGTGGCCGCTCGCCTGTTGAGATTGCGGATTCGAATCCCACCGGGGGCAATGGATGTCTGTCTGTCGTGAGTGTTGAATTTTGTCAGGTAGAGTTTTCTGTGACGAGCTGATCACTCGTCCAGAGGAGTCCTACCGACTGTGGTGTGTCGTTGTGTGTGATCTATAAACCTCGTGAACGAGGAGGTCCTGGCCCACTGGGGCTGTTGCTCCAAAAGAAATCAGTAATACTCCCTACGAAGGTAAATGTGAGTCTAACTATAATGTGAACGGTGGCAGGCCAAATTTGCAACTTCTTGCATGAGAAGGAAGGAGGGAAGATTTTAATACATAACCAAACACATGCAGTGAACGCAAAAGCAACCACGACTAGAAACAAATTAGAAATCATCTACGTTGTTCCTCAACTTATACTATTATTATTATTATTATTATTATTCTACTTGTAGAATTGCAATAAATGATAATATCGGTTTGTTCTTCATTGATGTCTGCTCTCTTCTGGTATTTTACTCTGCGTAGAAAGCTAGTACCATCGGTCTACATGTTCAACTTTAAAGTAGACCAAAAAAGAATGCCAGGATTTCCCTTTGACTGCCTGAACCTTGAAGATGGGAGGTATAAGTTGTCCCGAAACGTCGGTACGGTATTGCCATTTTAGGCTGCATAAAATCCCAGAGGGTACCGCGGTAGCACAGTGGTTAAGGAGCTGTGCTACAAATCGGTAGGTCGCTGGCTCGATCCCAACTGGTGTCAGTGGATTCTTAATTGACATAAAATCTTTCCGATCGACTCAGCCTCTAAAAGAAATGAGTACTAGGAGTATTTCCTGGGGGTAAGGGCGGCCGGTGCATAAGGCTGACAACCTACCACTATCCTGTGCCGTTGTCACGAAATCTGGGAACCTTAACTTCCTGGAACCGTCTGGGTCTGTCCAGGCATGCAATGGGACTGCTTTACCTTTTAAAATCCCAGAAGAGCGCAGATCTAGTTGATATCATGCCGGGAGCCTGAAATCATGCATCTTTCTTCGTTATCTCACAGGGAGTAAGAATTAATTAAAGATGTCGTTAAATATGCTTTCTTACTGCTAGGTTTTTGGTCTGAGGGGTCGTAGAAGCCCAAAAGCCTCCTAAACTGAGGGATCTAATGTGATTACTTGAGAGTTTACGCTTTGACAAACTCCTTTTTTTTTTTATCAAAATATCGTGACGCGAAAGCGATAGTTTCTGATGGCAATACACGTAGTTGTTGTTGCTCTTTGTAATGGAGACAACTTGTTTCCTATGAGGTAGGAAAGTAATAATTAAATGGAATTTACATCAATTCTAGGCTGCATAGCAATGAAACCTGCTAATGGCAGCCACTGATGTTTCTTGTGTACAGAGGGATCAATAAACAGCCGTCGAAGGCGACAATTATCAACAAATCTAATTTTGTCTACATGTTTCGGCATGCAACGGTACGGACCGCATAGAGTAGTGACTTGTAGATTTCTCTGTCACGTGAGCATGTATCGATACCGGGTTTTGTTGTGTCATTCGCCGATGTTGGCACAGGCGTTGGTTGTTGCAGCCGTAAACACTCCAACAGTTCATTCAAGGTGAAAAACACCCTGCCACGTGACCACATCAGACACACTTGTGCCAATGCTCAGGGTCAGTCACAGGTACACACGTGGCAGTCGATCGAACATGCGGTGCAAGATGGCAGCACTGCTTCTCCATGATCAACAGGTCTTAGCCCACCTGACCATTTGAGGTTTTTCGTGATTTTCCTCAACCCCTACTGACAATTTCCACGGGATATGAGCTCGAATTGAGTCATGCGCCCTTTGTTCCAAACATTACCCAATAAATTAATCACCAGTTCAATTATAATTTGATGGTGCTTAAAGTAAGCTATGGATAGTGTCGTTAATTTAACCATAAAGGTAAAGTTTATCCTTTGTTCCACCACACACAACCCCGTTAAGACGTACGGTGTTATACACAAATGAGTGGTCAGTCGCTTTATCTGTCAGAAAAGAGCACCCTGTATCCTAACAACCTGTATCTACGGGTAGGACGGTAGGTGGTCCGGAGGATCGGTCTGAACACTGCGAGGAAAAGCAAAATTTGTGTTCCCGCCGAGACTGTAACCCAAACTGGACGACAAGTAGTAGTATAATCGACATATTGAGTGAACTGCTTATATAGACTGGGAGGAAATGAATGCGAAATCGTGAGGGACAGAAACCAGCAAGAAGAAAGAAAAAATCACCTTACGGCTCCATCAACTAAGTCTTGGAGAAGCTAACAGTCGCGCAGCCAGTCAATAATCCTACCTCCTTCCAAAATTTCCGTGCAACCCGTTTACAAAGAAAATAGGTCACCTGTGTTTATGACAGCTGTAGGGTGTTTAAAAAAATGGATGTATGTTTGTCCGTGCATCGTAGTATAAGCGTTGAGAACAAAAACAACTAGATGCTACTGAATGCTTTACTGCACTTATAATCTGCTCAACATGTTTCGGGCACTTATATGCCCATCATCAAGAGCTCGAGACTATAATTGTGTTATTGCCACATATGGTGTGTAATGCCTTGGTTGCTGGTGGTCGGCTGTTACAGGCAGAGCAGCAGGCTATGCGTTCGGGATGAGGGAAATTGTGCAGTTGCACAATTTCCCTCATCCCGGACGCAAAGCCTGCTGCTGTGCTCCTAACAGCCAACCACCAGCAACCAAGGTATTACACACCATATGCGGCAATAACACAATTATAGTCTCGAGCTCCTGATGATGGGCATATAAGTGACCGAAACATGTTGAGCAGATTATAAGTGCAGTAAAGCATTCAGTAGCATCTCGTTGGTTTTCCTCTCTACGCTTGTTTCAAAAATATTCCTAAATTCCCTGGTGCACCTCCATTGGGAACCCTTGAAGATCGGATCGATAGGTTGTCCCGAAACGTCGGTAACTAACTACCAATGTACGCTGCGTAATGTTCCAAAATTGAGACGTCAAGAGACAGGGTTATCGGTCTGTGTTCGAACTGGTCACCTCAAAATCCAACTAACTCACTAATTCCATGAAACAGAGTCCTTGCACAGTTGACCAGTTTTATCAGCCGGCCAGAAATCCCAGTCACTTTATGGAGCCCCGAGGTTCATGACCGCATTCACAATAGCTCGCCGCTTTCCCTTATCCTGATCCAGATGAATCCAACATACGCCACTCATCTTATTTCCTTAAGATCCAATTTAATATTATCCTCCCATCTACCCTGTGATCTTCCAAGTTGTTGCTTTCTTATATGTTTTCCTACCAAGACCCTGTACGCATTTCTATTCTCCCACACACGCACCACGTACATGGCCCATATCCGAATATCTCCCAATGCAGTTCAGCAATTCGGTCTTTTCGAGCCAACTTGACCACCTCAACGCGTCTGGCTCCCTCAAAAGTACACAACTTCCACAGCAGTCTGGTGCACGGATGACTGAAAGTGTTCATTAATTTGTGTTTTTAGGTTCCGTGTTCGGAGAAAGCAGACTCACCTTCCGAGATGAGCCACGATAAGAGTGCCTATTGTAGCCGGAATGCTCCAGAGGCGACGGTAAGTACCCCATGGCCACCTTCACGTACGCACTGCAACCCTTGCGGTCGGACAGCAGGTGTACCACCACATTCGAACTCCGTACTTCTTTCGAATCCTTAACAGCCATACAGAACTTCCAGCGGGAGAAATATTGTAGAATTTCTGAAGGGCTTTTGGGTCAATGGCTGCTTCGTGTTGGCTTTACTTGCGCAATATACCCTTGACATAAGACCTGGTGTTATCTGGTCTTGCGCAGTATACCATTGACACATGATCTGGTGTTGACTTGCGCAATATACGCTTCACATAGGACCTGGTGTTAGCTGGACTTGCGCAGCATAGCCCTGACATATGATCTGGTGTTGACTTGCGCAATATACCCTTGATATAAGACCTGGTGTTACCTGGACTTGTGCAGTATACTATTGACACATGATCTGGTTTTGACTTGCGCAATATACGCTTCACATAGGACCTGGTGTTAGCTGGACTTGCGCAGCATACCCCTGACATATTATCTGGTGCTGACTTGCGCAATATATCCTTGACATAAGACCTGGTGTTATCTGGTCTTGCGCAGTATACCATTGACACATGATCTGGTGTTGACTTGCGCAATATACCCTTGACATAAGACCTGGTGTTATCTGGTCTTGTGCAGTATACCATTGACACATGATCTGGTGTTGACTTGCGCAATATACCCTTCACATAGGACCTGTTGTTAACTGGACTTGCGCAGAATAGCCCTGACATATGATCTGGTGTTGACTTGCGCAATATACCCTTGATATAAGACCTGGTGTTACCTGGACTTGTGCAGTATACCATTGACACATGATCTGGTTTTGACTTGCGCAATATACGCTTCACATAGGACCTGGTGTTAGCTGGACTTGCGCAGCATACCCCTGACATATTTATCTGGTGCTGACTTGCACAATATATCCTTGACATAAGACCCGGTGTTATCTGGACTTGCGCAGCATACCCCGGACATTTACCTGGTGCTGACTTGCGCAATATATCCCTGAATTATGATCTGGTGCTACCTTGAGTTGCGCAGTATACCGCTGACATTGGTGTTATGTTGACTTGCACATTGTACCCTTAACATGGGATCTGGTATTACTTTGACTTGCGCGGTGTGCCCCTGACATATGACCTGGCGTCATTTTGACTTGTGCAGTATACCCCTGACATAATGACCTATTGCTACTATGACTTGCGCACTATACCCCTGACATAATGACCTAGTGCTACCATGACTTGCGCAGTATACCCCTGACATAATGACCTAGTGCTACTATGACTTGCGCAGTATACCCCTGACATAATGACCTAGTGCTACTATGTATTGCGCAGTATACCCCTGACATAATGACCTAGTGTTACCATGACTGGCGCAGTATACCCCTGACATAATGATCTTGTGCTACTATGAATTGCGCAGTGTACCCCTGACATAATGATCTTGTGCTACTATGAATTGCGCAGTATACCCCTGACATAATGATCTTGTGCTACTATGAATTGCGCAGTATACCCCTGACACACTGACCTAGTGCTATTCTGACTTGCGCAGTATACCCCTGACAAAATGAACTAGTGCTACTTTGACTTGCGCAGTATACCCCTGACAATGACCTAATGCTACTATGAATTGCGCAGTATACCCCTGACATAATGACCTAGTGTTACCATGACTGGCGCAGTATACCCCTGACATAATGAGCAAGTGGTACTATGAATTGCGCAGTGTACCCCTGACATAATGATCTTGTGCTACTATGAATTGCGCAGTATACCCCTGACATACTGACCTAGTGCTATTATGACTTGCGCAGTATACCCCTGACAAAATGAACTAGTGCTACTTTGACTTGCGCAGTATATACTTCCTCATAAGTACCCGTTTCCTTTATAGGACAATCCTTCCCATCCGAGAAGAGGCAGTAATAAGCAGGATAGGAGAAAGCGGTCTGGCCTGACACTCAGCCTCAGTGGTGCCACACATGACTTCCATGGAAAGAGGTGAGGCAGCTGGACACACTGAACACATCAGATCCTATAAGTGAGGTATATAATAACACTCTCTATTGCTAATATCACATAGCGTTGGTGATAGATGAATTAATGAGCACGGGGCAATGATGGAATGATAATGACACGGGAAAACTGAAATTCTCTGAGAACAACTGCTACTTTGTCCACCAAAAATTCCACATACAGCTGGTCTGGAATCGAACACGGGCCTCCGTAGGAAGAGGCCGGCGAATAACTAAATATTAGCTCATGTCTTAATACCTCGTGGACACCCGTCACTCTTGCGGGTATCCTTCGTGAATAACCCATTAATTACAGTTTTATGTATTGTCTTAAGTACATAAATTACATTCAGTCAAGTTGAATATAGCAACGTAATTAACAATTATAGTCATAGAGTTCCGTGAGATGAACATAGAATACTTGTTCTATCATTAGTCATAGCAGTCACGTTCCGTGAGCACGATTAATTCCACAAAGTCTCCAGCTTCAGGCACAGGTAACGTTAGGGAATCTAGGTTGATGTCACATGTTGGGAGCGTGCGCGACGTCGTGTGCGCGTAGATCAGTTTGTGCAATCAGATAGGTGGAGGTGCCATTATTGGTCTGCTTACGTAGCAGCTGTAGTCATGTGACTGAGGTAAGAGGGCCGTAAGTTTCGTGAGACTCGCGCTGAAGGTTGTCATGTAAAAAGAAGGGGACTTTGGGGAATTAATCCTGCT
>Ga0123354_10018386_pt1 | contig 10956 bp, 7 predicted proteins | sample TergutLab28metaG_2_FD_97872 | JGI IMG/M metagenome (GOLD analysis project Ga0123354, IMG submission 97872) | Labiotermes labralis P4 segment gut microbial communities from Petit-Saut dam, French Guiana - Lab288 P4 | ecosystem: Host-associated > Arthropoda: Insects > Digestive system > Gut ... | reverse complement strand
TTTGTTTGTTTGTTTGTTTGTTTGTTATGCATATAATGCATGAATCTTGTTTTTTGTCTTGTTGTTAGGTCTTCATAGCATCCCCACAGCTGTTATTGCAAACGTTTCTGTTACCTCCTGTTGACAAATCTTGATTGTAGACACATTATTGCAATAGCTGAACTGACATGACATTGGGTGCCCTGAAGATCAAAATAACTTTCCTACTATTTTACCTGAGTATGGATACAGATACAATTGCTGAAATATTGTGTTTACTTCTTCATATTTCTGGAAAAGTACACAATGGGCAAAGTTCAAAATCCTAGAAGTCCTAGATATAATAGGCCGTGCCTTCATCAGAACTGAGATGTATTGTGCTCTTTGTAAGCTAAAAACTGAATTTTTAAAGTAAATTTAGATGAATTTCTTTCTCTATTGGGGGTGAAACCAGTAGAATGTTTGATGACAGAAACTGGTATTGTGTTCCATGTACACCAGGTGCAATACCTTCCTTTCTTGTAAGATCTGCTTAGCCAAATCAGGTTATTTGTGCATCACTACCTATATTTTTTAACAGGATTATATTCAGACTTCAAGAGGCAATCTAGTTATAGAATCCTTTCATATGTTTATTACATTTGACAGGCGTCTATCTTAGGCTTCCATTATTAGAAGGACATTCTCCATTCTAATCAAGTAAACTGACAACAAAGGTTTCTCTAAATCATGTATTATTAAACTGTAAGACTTAAGATTCTGACAGTGATTCATGTCAGGGTTACCATTTTTTCAGATAAAAAACCTTGTGGTTTGGTAGATTGGTGCTTTCTAAGTAACCCAATTTTAGTGTAAAAATGGGGGGGTCTAAGGTCTGTCCAAGATGATCACACCCACACCAAATGGTGGCACAAATTGTATCCCACGACTATGTGGGACATTTGTGGGCCGGGTAACTCAGTCGGTACAGCGACTGACTATGGGCTGGACGGTTCGGGATCGAATCCTGGTGGTGACGAGGTTTTCCACCCATCCAGACCAGCCCTGGGGCCCACCTAGCCTCCTGTAAAATGGGTACCAGCTCTTTCCGGGGGGTAAAGTGTGGCCAGGGTGTGCTTCTGACCACTTACCCCCTTTTAGTGCCACGGTCATGGAAGAGTAGAGCTATACCTTTACCCACCCTCTGGGCCACACCGGGTCTGTAACGGGATCACTTTACCTTTTTATGTGGGACATTTAATACGGTGTAAATGATTTGAGAGGGTGGAATCTTGGGTGTTTCAATTTACCAATGCCTATAAAATTAGGATGGGAAGACAAGGAATGTACACAGAATGTGAGTGGATTTTCTGTTATCATCTTAGCACTTTGTGGCCAAAAAATAAGAAGGTTCTGACTGTGTCATGTATTATATATGATGCCACATGACATTTCATTCAAGAACAGTTTTATTTACAAATGACTTTGCTGTGTCATTAAAAACATTCTGTAACAGTACATGTACCACTGTACTAATTATTATTGTATAAATCTTCCTTTCTGGTTTGCTATGAATTTAACTTAGGAGAATGAATCTATTTAGATGCTACCTAAAACTGGTAATCTCTTGGTACAAGATTACAGTAAGTTCACATACTAATAATATGTTCTTGGCTAAAGAAAAGTGGTCACCTAGGGGCATTTTGTGTTTTGATGGTGGTACCAGCAATAAAGCTCACAGACAAGCACAGGTCATCTGCAGGCAAGAGTTATCCATGAGTAGGAAGTTAGAAGACCACAAGACAAGCAATGTGCATATACCATCGAACCATGTTCATGTAACCATTGTCGCAGTGGAAAAGCAAAGTATTACATATTGTGAGTGTGTGTTTGTAGCCTTCTTTGCTTTAGAGCATGCCATTAGAAGGGTTCAGGTAAGGCAGAATGGCTTGAAATTAAGTGGTACACATCAGCTTCTAATTTATGCTGATGATGTTAATATATTTGGGTGGAAGCATAAATACTATACAGAAAAACACAGAAGCTTTAGTAGTCGTTAGTAAAGAGACTGAACTAGGAGTAAATGCTGATAAAACTAAGTACATGATGATTTCTCGATATCAGAATGCAGGATGAAGTCACAGTATATAGAATGATAATGATTCCTTTGAAAGGGTGGAATAGTTCAAATATTTGGCAACAACCTTAACTAACCAAAATTCTATTCAGGAAGAAATTAAGAGCAGACTGAAGTCAGGGAATGCTTGCTATCATTCAGTGCAGAATCTTTTGTCTTCCAATTTGCTATCCAAAAACATAAAGATTAAGATATACAGAACTATAATTTTGCCTGTTGTTTTGTATGGGTGTGAAACTTGGTCGCTCACAGTGAGGGAGGAACGTAGGCTGAGGGTGTTTGAGAATGAGGTGTTGAGGAGGATATTTGGGCCTAAGAGGATTGAGGTAACAGGGGAGTGGAGAAAACTACATAATGAGGAGCTTAATGATCTGTACTCCTCACTCAGTATTGTTCGGGTGATAAAATTGAGAAGAATGAGATGGAGAGGGCATGTAACACGTATGGGGGAGAGGAGAGGTGTATACAGGATTATGGTGGGGAAATCTGAGGAAAAAAGGCCACTTGAAAGGCCCTGGTGGAGATGGGAGGATAATATGAAGATGAATCTTCAGGAAGTGGGATGGAAGCATGGACTGGATTGAACTGGCTCAAGATAGAGACAGGTGGCGGGCACTTCTAAAGGCTGTAAATGAACCTTTGGGTTCCATAAAATGTGGGGAATTTCTTGACTAATTGAGAACCATTTAGCTTCTCAAGAAGGACTCTGCTCCATGGATTAAGTATGGAGTTTGCAGCCATAATTATCCAGCATTCAATGCGCGTGTACCATATTATTATCCGTGGCCTGCCTTGCTCTGCAGTATTTTTCCATATTATCTCATAAATGGCACGATTTTTGAAAGAAGAAAAAAGTTACTGAAAATAAAATGTGTGTGTTGATATTTTCTACAAATTTTGTCTGAAACCCTTATCATTCTAAGAAGAACCTGAGCGAGATATGATCAAAATTGTATATTGGTCTTCATGTAAAGTACCCATTTTTCTTGACCGAATTTAATGGCACTTGATTTTTTCGACAGATGTTCGAAAAATACTCAGATATCAAATTTCATGAATATCCGTCCAGTGGGAGCCGAGTTGTTCCATGCGGACAGAGAGACAGATTGACAGACGGACGGACATGACAAAGCTAATAGTCGCTTATCGAAATTTTGAGAACGCACCTAAAAACACCTTCAGGATAGAATTCAAGATGTTGTACGGATGAGCATGATACAGAAGGATGTCTTGAAGAATCCTGTGCCTAACAACTTTATCATATAGCATCACTGATGGGAAGTTATGCAGTTACCAACAGAGTTGTCAGCATAACAAACAGTAGGTGAGTAATCTGTGCACAGGCAACCTGCGAGTGTAACATTTTTTAACCTAACCTGAACTACAGAAACTTGCAACGTAATTTCCTGTGAGACAACCTGAATTGTGGTTTATGCACTTTTAGGTCAGGGCAGATTGCTTATTTGGTAGTTTAGCTGAGGTTAGGTTAAGTTGTTTGTGACAGGCTTACCTAGACAATAAACTAAGTACAGTACTGTGCTGTGTCATACAGTATTATATTGTACATAATATGTAATTTGGCAGGGTACTAATCCTTTAATATCATGTTGCTTTCAGACTGTTTTCAAGCACAGACAGTGAAATAACAATACAAAAACATTCGTGACCCCATTATCTGATTCAGTATCTACAGAAGTTTTCATTACTTATACCACTCCTAGTTACAGCAATGGAAGTGGTAAGCAGCAGCTGCCATGTTTGGTTACTGCATACTCAAACGAGACAGAAGGACAAAGGTTTATAAGGTTCCACATGGTTTTAGACCTTCTCAAAAGGCTGTCACCTCAATGTGTTCAGTAATTCCTGTGATCACAAGAGCGATGCAAGTGGGAACTTTGGCTCCTGGTAGGGTTGCCCAAACCAGTAAAGTCAAGGGTAAGGGACAAAGCTAAGTATGAACCCTCAGAAGCTCTAGGCTAGTCACCTGCACTTCTTAAAATATCCCATTTAAGAAACAGCAGTAAGAGGAAACCAGATGGATCTTATGTCAGTGACATTTGGCTTGAAACAGGAAACCTAAAGTGTTATAAAGAGGCTGGCCAACATTAGGAAAGGATGGATACATTTTACTGCTGCTGTGTAGTCTGCTACAAAGAGCAACAGGAATTAATGATAATGATGGGTGTAGAGGAAAACAATTTGATAATATAATACGATGAAGAAATATAATCAAAGGAGAATATTGGTACACGATATTAAGGTTGTGCGTTGTGTACAACTAGAGAGGTTTCATTTTGGGTCAGTAACAGGACTCTTACCACAAGTACATCAAATCTGCAATATATCATAATTGGTATGCATTCTCAAATCAGAGGTAACAACTGTTTCGGGTTTCTTACAAAATTCAGAAAATGAACAAACAGAAGAACTTCTTCTTGCTCCACTTTGTGCTTCAGAGTCAGAAGAAAATTACACTGCCAAATGCACAATGACAAGCAGTAAATCACATGAAGACAGACTGCATGAAAATTAACTATTCTGCCTCAGACCATTCCTCCATTCAGGGAATGAACAATATTCAGCTATAAATAGAGAAATGAGTATCAGTATGTGAATTTTAGTCCTATGTCTTCTGTTTGTATTCCAGCAGCAGTAAACAGGAAATATCCTTAGTGCCATTAACTCCAGTCAAAATGAGATTTAAGATATTTTAGTATATGAGAAATGCACACATTAACCTTTAGACGCCTAATGTGAACTATAGTGGTCGTACCGCACCGCTAACCTCCAAAGTTGCATTTTATATATTTATTCAACAAATATATGTACTGAATATTTTAAACATGGTGTATACTCTCCGTTTTTTTCTCTTCAAAATGCAGTTTGTTTTGTAATTCTAACATATTTTGTTCCTGTATTATTCACATTTTATATACAGGGTGTGCTAAAATTTAAAAAATAATTCCAGTGCCAAAAGGTTAACATCAAGAAAATGTTAACAATAAGCAATTTTCTCAAACAGCATGGCTGCACTCTACACAACAACTGAATACAGTAGGATGCAAACTCAAATGTAATGGCCTAATGTTTGAAGTATAGTGGAAAGGAAAAACAGTTTAAAGAAAAACAAAAATAGGACATTTGAAAATAAAAAATTACAAATTTGAAAGATTTGAAAATTTTAAATATTTAGGAGTTATACTTAATGAAGATAACAATAACCAAATAGAATTGCAAGAAAGAATAAAAATGGTAACAAAACATATTTTATGTTACAAAATTTTTTTAAAAATAAAAACATATCTAGGAAACTACAATTAACACTAAAGAACACAACAACAGACAAAATGTTAACATATGCATCAGAAACTGGGACACTAACAGAGAGAGAGAGAGAAAGCAATTGAACATTTTAGAAAGGAAATTGTACAGAAGAATTTTAGGCCCAGTATATGACAATGAAAAAGAAATTTGGAGGATATTAACTAATAAAGAAATTTATGCAAGTGTTAAAAAAACCTACTATAATAGAGACAGCAAGGTTAAATAGATTATGTTGGTTTGGGCATGTACAGAGAATGGAAGAAAATAGAATTCCCAAAAGGGTATTATGTATGAATTTGGAAACAACAAGATTGAGAGATAGACCAAGAAATAGATGGCAAGATGAAGTGAGGGAGGATGGAAGAAGAGTTGGTGGAGAAGGGTGGCAGGAAAAATTACATAACAGAGAGGAATGGAAGAAGCTCCTGAGAACTGCAAGGAATTGTCGCATTCTGCACATGCCAATGGAATGAATGAATGTTTACAGTAGTTGGTGTCCTGACTTTCGATGTCAGATATTCTGAAGAAGTAACACCACCACCTGTGTGCAGATTCGTTGTTAGGAACACTGTGAGTGAGTAAGAAGAACAGATATGAAGTCCATGAAAAAGTGGATGCCAGATTTGGACAAAAGGTACTGTCAAGCCCCCATTATCATACAAAAAGTTATGAATTTACACGTAGCCTGAAAGAATTTTATAAATAAAGGCATTGTCTATAAATTCTGTGTTGTAGTTCTTCACAGTTCAATCCATCTTCTGCATCACATTTATTAGTAACCCTCTATTGGTATTTACAGAGCAAGTAAAATACCTTTGAATTTCTGTGTGTGAAACTGGACCAAAAAATGTTGGTAAAGAATATTCTGCATACATTTTATAGCATAGAAGGCAGTCATGACGAGGTTCAGGTATATGTGCAGAAGATCTAATGAATAGACTACATGAAATCCAGAATGTAGCTTTCAAGTAGCGTATGTTACATTCTGACCCTTAAATTTCTATCATGTAAGATTTCCCTGTGTCCATATGAAACCCTTTTATGCTAAAGTCACAGTTTTACCTTAAGGAACTGAATAAATTACCAGTGGCTGCCGTCAGAGTAGACAGTGACTCAACGAAGATTTATTCAAAGTAGAGACATCCTGGATACAAAGTTAGAATTACTTCTTGAGCCCTCCTGATTGGTTACTGTACTTGGGTAAACTGAAGGACCTGCAGAATCAAATGAGAAATTTCAAGATTATTTTAGAAGGAAAGGAATAAATTCAGTTGCAAGGAAGATAGAATGGTTAAGCTGACTATGGGTAGAATGATAGTGAGTAAAGGATACAGGCAGTTTCTGGGTTATGTAATGTGGGACTAGTGTAAAATGGGATTTATGTATATAATATTACTGCTATTAATTATTAACCTTTTGATGCCTAATGTCAACTACAGTGGTCGTACCGCACCGCTAACCTCTAAAGTTGCATTTTATGTATTTATTCAACAAATATAGGTACTGAATATTTTAAACGTGGTCTATACTCTCCATTTTTTTCTCTTCAAAATGCAGTTTGTTTCATAATTCTAACGTATTTGGTTCCTGTATTATTCACAGTCTATATACAGGGTGTGCTAAAATTAAAAAAATAATTCCGGTGCCAAAAGGTTAAATGTATTTTATTGTGTGTTGCATATGAAAAAAATCTGATAGAAATATCTTTTTTAAATATGTACACTGACATTGTAAACATGTATTCATAACCAATGAGACGTGATTAATAAATGAGGGTGGGGTCAATTCCAATGTACATAATTTTGGGGTTACGTAGAAGTTTCAGGAATGGAATCGTTAGGTAAGTCGGAAACTATCTCTGCAGTTCAGTCCATTTCAACTGTACTGTACACAGAGTACAGGTGTTGCTGTATCTCATAGTAACTGATGTGAGACCACAAGGAGAAGTCCCATGGGTTGTGGGAATGACTGCCGAAGCCTCCACTCTCTGCCTCGTGTTATAGTTTCACCCACCCTTTGCAGTCCTGCATGAACCACACCTAAGTACTGGTCAGTATACTGAGACTAAAAGAATTCTCATGGATGGTGGGTTGATGATATTCAAGACTTACCCTTCTCTCCCTAGTGTTTTTGGATTCCCCTTCAGCCCCTGTGGCCTCTCAGACACTCCAAAGCTTGACTGGCAGAAACAAGATTTATATGGCGTTCAAGTGACCATGCATCCTGATAAATTCTTATAATAAAACCAACTAGATACACTAATTTCCGAAATTTATTTTTGGAATAAAACTCTACATGTTTTGGAGAGTTCCTCTGTCCATCATCAGGAGTTTTTCACTGTACACACAGCAATGGTATATGTCATAGAGGCTTGCTGACAGATTGTATCATGACGGAGTTCCATCCTGATCCTGATAACAAGCTGTCAGCAAACCTGTATGACATATACCATTGCTGTGTGTACAGTGAAAAACTCCTGATGATGGACAGAGGAACTCTCTGAAACATGTAGAGTTTTATTCCAAACATAAATTTGAGAAATTTGTGCATCTAGTTGGTTTTATTATAAGAACAAGATTTATGTTTGTTATCCTGTTGTGGAAAACTTTCCATATGGAATATACGTATAACACTTAATCATTGTATTGATGGCAATTTATTTCTCTTGTTATCACCCCAAATTGCTTGTGTCTAGAAAAGTTTATCATGTTTTTTGTTATCACTACCAAAATTACGTAAATGCTATGTGTATGTGTATATATATATATATATATATACAAGTGAAATAGAATATAAGGAAGTATGCCAAAGAGGAAGGCAGACCAGCTGGAGCGAGATGTGGGGACATAGATTTGTAGGGCTTCTTACCACAGTCTTGGTGTAACTCCCAATAGAAATGTAATATATTCTCCCAAGAAAGTTCAGCCACTTACAAAACTCTGCATTTTGTAGCATGTTTCCAGACCCATGAAAAGTCATGGCACATTATAATGATGCTTTAAGAGGACTGCTTGTCATTTAAGTGCCTATCTCACATGCAATACGGTGTCTCCATTATGAAGACCATTTAATACTGTTCTGGGATAAAGGTCACTAATTTTTTTTATAATCATGTGAAATACGTAACACGACAGGCAATTTGCACATAACATATCATCTAGGCATGTTTATGTAACCATTGTGGCTGTGGATAAACAATAAATATTACACCTGCTAAGTGTGTGTCTGTAGCCTTAGTTATCCAGCATGCAGAGCCCGTGCTCTCTATTATATTGTCATCTGTGGCCTGCCTGGCTGTACCTTGTTTTTCCACATTATATCATAAATGTTACGATTATCAGAAAAAAAGTTATTGAACGTAAAGTGTGTGTTTTGGTTTTCTCTACAACTTTTGTCTGAAACATTTCTCATTCTAAGAAGAACTGACTGAGATATTATCATAAATGTACGTACTTATTCATGTATTCTTGTCACATTTTAATGAAACTTTAATTCTTTTGGCAGATTTTCAAAAGATATTCAAATACCAAATTTCATGAAAATCCATGTAGTGGGAGCAAAGTTGTTCCACGCAGACAGACGCACAGACATGACAAAGCTAGTGGTAGTTTTTTTTGCAATTTTGCAAATATGTGTAAATGTATTGCATGAACAAAATGCACATCTTTGTGATGGTTATCAACAGGATTCATTCCATAAAAGCCAGAGAACCAATGGCTTTTGAAGACAGATTGTACTCCATGGAGTTACTTCAGAGGAACTTCAGAAATCCTCCGTTACTGTTGGCTGTATGTCCGCAAGTTACTAAGACAGATGCTAATCACAACTTTTTCCTTTAAGCAGATGTTGCATACCTGAGTGGAAATACACAAATTTAGTGGTATATAGTGAGATGCATACAAGAAAAACTAACTGCAATTGCAAATAAATTTCAGTAATTTTTTGGCACTGTATTGACCCATGACCTCAATAAAATGTTCTGTTTTATGTGAGTTAAGTGTAACAGTTATAAGTTCAGTAGTGTTATCTGTCAGTGCACTTGTAGCATCTATTTTTGTCAAGTTGAACTGTAAGGAATTCTTATTAAGCAATGACAGATGTTAACAGCTTTTTTTTCTACTGCTGAACAGTGCAACACATAGACACCAATAAGGACCTAATATATGCAGCCACACCACCACCATATTAACCACACACCGATGTATTTTAACGGACTATTTTAACTTTAGTAAGCGAAAATTAATGTGCTCTTGATGATGGTCTAACTGTAACACTGAAACATTTTGGAGCTGTTTTAATGTAAATTTTAGCATTGTTTTTTAAGACAACTCACTAGTTCATCAGTTGGTGAACAAATAAAACTTCGATAAGATGTTAACAATGTTTAATGCTTATGATTGGTATTTATTAGTCTTACAAATTAAACAATTATCAATGGAACATTCTTCAGCATAATGCATCCTGAATGTGTCTTTGATACATTTTGCTACCACACCTTACAAAATTCTATAGCAACACAAAGAGAACCGAGTAAGATTGACGTACTGATGACCCGCATTACATCATAAAAATGTGGAAATAAGGAAGATTTAAAAATACTATGCATGGACCGATAACAAGATTAGGAGAAAATCCTAAGACAAGATGTAATTCTGACAGTAGTTATGACAATGGAATATTGTTTAACCCTTTAAACGCAGAGTTAAATCCCATCTGGCATTATTAGGAGCTCATCATTTTCTCGACGTTAGCAGAATAAGGGTTAATGGTGAATTAGCACATCCACTGCAATCAACTTACAGATGGAGAGGTTTTTATCAAACAGTCAGGTCCATATCCACACCATGAACACAGTGGGTGCCGTGGCTTCCAGTGCAGTTGCATATATGAAGGTGCAGATGAAGATATGTGTATTTGTATAATGCTGTATTATAAATATGATGTGTAGTATATTATGTATGCATCATCATCATCATCATAATCATCGGCACAACAGCCCCTTTTGAGCCAGGGCCTTCTTCAGAATCTTCTGCCAGCTGTCCCTATTCCTCGCAGCATTCCTCCAATTTCTCTTCCCCAACTTCCTGGCATGTACACAGGTTATATCCACATAATACTTTTCAAGTTGGTCCAATAACATCTGTAATGATTTTGATCTGTAGAGGGATAAAACATTCCACGAACCAATTCTCAGGCCCTTAAATCGTTTCATAGGTTGTCGTATTTCTGACAGTCCGGCTATTGCTTCTTCGGATTTCATAACAATATTTTTTTCCGGAGCAGGTTGTCAGCCTTATGTCCAACCCCCAGCAATCCTGGAGGACCGATTGGATGTTATGTATGCATTAAGTGTAAAAAGCGTTATATATGTGAGAATGACCAACAAGATGCACACTTTATGTCCATTATTGTTTCAATTAAAACTCCGTGGCCTTAGTCCGCACGCGAACTATACCGACAGAGCGGCCGCCGCCGGTCGGCGAAGTTAGTGCCAACTTTTGCGGATAGAGGGGTGTCACGTGGTCAGCGCAACGGGT
>Ga0123354_10018384_pt1 | contig 10957 bp, 11 predicted proteins | sample TergutLab28metaG_2_FD_97872 | JGI IMG/M metagenome (GOLD analysis project Ga0123354, IMG submission 97872) | Labiotermes labralis P4 segment gut microbial communities from Petit-Saut dam, French Guiana - Lab288 P4 | ecosystem: Host-associated > Arthropoda: Insects > Digestive system > Gut ... | reverse complement strand
CCTTTTGGGGGAAGGTATATTTCAAAAATTGCATACACGGAGATCTGTAAAAGTTGTAAGGCCCTGTGGCCCACCCCCCCCCCCCCACCCCCCACCCCGCAAGCCTTTCATAAACCTCTTCATAATGGCATAAAAACCGCAGCATGTGGTAGAAAAATAAAAAAATGAATCAATTTGTTTGTGCCTGTACTTTGTAATATACTGCCTTGTGTTTTTAAACGTGTGACTTTCTTGCCTTCGTATGAGTGCCACTTATTGCAGTAGTCTCCACCTCCAGTTTGCAAAGCGCCTTATTATGTAATTTTTGCAAGTATTGCGTTAGTTCAGACCTGTTAGCTGGAAAAGTCGTCAGCGTTACGTGATTGTGACAAATGTCCATCTCCGTATTAATGTATAAGTCGATATTCGCGACACTTGCATAACAAGGAGTTCTTGTTTAGAATTTCTCCCTTACGTGGCCTTCTGTTCACAACGCACTGTCGTAATTATGGGTATGGCCTTGCTTGATATGGTAGGATTATAGCTTTGTACGGTACTCTGTAAATCATTCATCCTTTGACAAAGCAGAAAAACAATAAAGTCGAAACTCTAAATGTGCTGCTGATATGCATTCGGTAATATTATTAGGTTTTAAATTAATAACGACATGAAACAAATCTGTCCTTACAGGAGTTTCCGACACACAGTCCGGAATATTTAGCGAACCCGTAGGGAATATATCTGAAAGCGGAGGTACTTTGTCGGAACTGGAGTTTCTGTACAGCTTGTAGTAATGGGTGTCTCACATAAATCAGCTTGTGCGAACGGTGTGACTTTCCAATTTGCACGTGAATGGTGAGCAGCATGCGCAAAGCCTGTTCTTAAACAGTCCTCCGAGCGATTTGAACAAAAGGCTGCATGTCTGTCTCTTTACATTACACTTTCTATACGTGAAAATCGAATTCACTCACATTTTTGGAAAATATGTTTTTGGGAAGAACCTATGATACGTAAACGTAAAATTGTCCCAGTTCACGTCACACATGCATGCATACATACGTACATACATAAACATACATACGTACATACATACATACATACGTACATACATGCATACATACATACGTACGTACGTACATACATACATATATACATACGTACATACATACATACATAAACATATATACGTACATACATACATACATACGTACATACATACATATGTACATACATACATACATAATCATACATACATACATATGTACGTACGTACATACATACATACGTACGTACGTACGTACATACATACATATATACATACGTACATACATACATACGTACATACATACATACGTACATACATACATACATACGTACATATATACATACATAAACATACATACGTACATACATACATACATACAGACATACATACATAAACATACATACATACATACATACGTACATACATAATGATACATACATACATACGTACGTACGTACGTACGTACATACATACATACATATATACATACGTACATACATAATCATACATACATACATACGTACGTACATACATACATACATATATACATACGTACATACATACATACGTACATACATACATACATAAACATACATACATAAACATACATACGTACATACATACATACATACATACACAGACATTCCATGGATCCATAAGTGTGTCACGAAGAGCATACTATACACAACTTTTACAGCGTAAATAGGTCATTTCAAAAGTTCTGCACACTGCGCTTGCGCGGCCAATAGGATGATGCAATCGTTCTGATTTTCGCGACAGTTGTGAGCCAGACTTCAGTAAAAACACTGTGTACGTACTGGCAGGCTACGTGGTCCCTCTTCTGCAAAACAGAGCCTTGAAATGGAAGAAAAAACTGACTGGAGTCAGATCTCGCGCAGTGACCAGTCATCATACATCAAAATTGAAACTTTGCGAGGAAAAAAACCAACCGAAATTCATAATGCTTTACATGAAGTTTGCGGGAATAGTGTAGTGGATCGTAGCACGGTGTCACAGGAGTTATCTCGTTTCCGTGGAGGTCGGGTAAGTATCCAAGACGACCCAAGAAGCGGGCGGCCAGTAACAGCAACGGACGACCCATCCGTGGTTATCGTCAGCACCCTGTTGGAAGAAGATCGACGCAAATCATGTGAAGAAACTGCGCATGAAGCAAACATGTCAACCTCCTCTGTTTTCAGAATCGTGACTCAAACACTGCAGAAGAGAAAAGTCGCTGTAAAGTGGGTTCCGCATCAGCTGAACGAACGAACGGAAAGCAGCTCGCAAGATGGCAGCAGAACTGCTGCGGCGCTACGAGGCAGAAGGTGAGCAGTTCTTGAACAGAATTGTTGCCATAGATGAAACATTGATACGAGATTTTGAACCAGAACTGAAATCTCAGTTCTCTCAGTGGAAGCATGCAACTTCTCTTCTCCCGAAAAAATGTCGCCGCCAACAATCGAGAGTTAAGCTAATGATGATTATGGCTTATGGCAAGAATGGAGTGATAGCAACAGACAGAATGCCTCCGGGGTCCACTGTAACAGCGGCATACTACAGAAAGTTTCTGCAAGATGTTTTGCGTTCAAAGATTCGCCCAAAAATGCCCGCCATATTCGCAGCCGGTGTCCTCATTTTGCACGATAACGCGCGGTCTCATGCCTCAGGTGCAGTATCGGAAATTTTGGAAAAGTATGGATGGCAAGTGCTTCCCCACCCGCCGCACAGTCCTGACATGAGCCCACTAGACTTTGACTTTTTCCCCAAAATCTAAGAAACCACTCCGTGGGAAACGCTTCAGAAGCATTGAGGAGGTGTCTAATGAGGTGACCCGAGTAATCAGACGCATCAAAAACGAAGGCTTCCTGACAGGAATACAAGACTTGCCCAAACGATGGACCGTTGTGATAAAGCACAATGGAGATTGCATTGAAGGCCTGTTATGGTATTTTGTAAAATAAATACATTTTTTAAGGAGAAAACGCACAGTGTGCAGAACTTTAGAAACGACCTACGTAATACAAACATTTTCCAGAAAACTATTATAAATCGTCTGTGCACATAAAAAAATCCACATACAGCGTCAGATGAGTGTGTATTTAAGTATTTTCTTAAGGCTGCTTTAAATTTTGCTTTGTCATTCTTGAGCATTGTCACACTAGGCGGTAACCTGCTGCAAATTTTTATGGCCGCATAGAATGTATTTTTTAAAAGTGAAAGGTGTGTTGGCATTTGTTTTATGAAGATGGCGCTCATTCCTTATATTAATTTTGTGTATAGATGAATTTGTTTGTAAAACGTTGCTATTTCTTGATATAGAAATTCATCAATGAAAGTACATATTGACATGGAAGAGAGGGGAAGACGTGTAGGAGGAGTAGCTGACTGGAACCACTTATTACCAATCTTGGCACTAGATGAAAATGAGTGGTTAACTTCAAGCCCCGGCCTTTTTACCCCGGTACCCACTGAATGTATCAGCCCTAGGGCTGGTCTAGGCCAGTGTTTGTCAACCTTTGTGAGACTGCGGCCCAGTAAATTCTTTTTTCATAAGACGAGGGCCCGGTCCCAACAAATTTACTCGTAAATACCTTTCCATTTTTTAAGTTCTTACACTAAACTAACATAAGTATTAATAATTAATTATGCCGTAATCATAAAGAGTATTGGTACACTTATGTATACGATGTGGCATGTTGACAAATACAAAATTACATTTAAATTAGTTATCAATCACAGGACTAATGAAATCTTGTAGCATATTGTAGTTTCCTCAGGCCAACATCTGGGTCTGAGTTTTTCGACACATTCACGAATATTTCTCTCCTCAGAATATTTCCATTATAAAACATTGATTCATGAAAATTGCTTAGAAAACTAAAATGACAAATTCCAGGAGAATCTCTCGCGGCCCGGTATAGTTGATGCCAGGGCCCGGTACCGGGCCGCGGCCCGGCGGTTGAGAAACACTGGTTTAGAAGATTTGAAAAAAAAAGTTTCTCGTACATCACGCCATGATTCGAACCCCGGACTTTCCAGCCGGTAGCCTAGTCACTGTACTGCCTTCTTTCCATTTACAGTGCAATCACTTACTTCATTATGCACAACATTTTGTTTGCATGATCAAATAAAGGAAGATAAGGGCAAGACAGCACGCTTGTGAAAGAAGAGAATGCATACAGAATTTATTTGGGAAAATTGATTAAGTCAGCCCACTTGGAAGAACGGGACACAGATGCTGGAATGATATTAAAAATGTGTTAGGTGAAAGTGTAAGTGTGTGGACTGGAATGAGATGCCTTAGAATAGGGTCCAGTGGCGGGTTGTTGCGAAGGTCCTTCGTATGTTCAGTATTGGACATCTTACCCTTCAAGTTGGGACCACTAAGATGCCTCGAAACGCTGGGCAACGAACACCTAGTGAAGCAACGCACCTTCTAAGAAGAACGGGGATTTCGAGGATCTTCTCTTGCCAATGTCCCTTGGGCTATTCTTACTCTAAACCCTGTAAAGGTAGAGTTAAGTTCACCCTAGAACAGGCCACGAAGGCCCAGGGGGGAGTGGAGGTATAGCCTTAATCTTTCTTTAACCTCGGCGCAAGATGGGGGTGGTTGGTCAGCGCCACGCCCCGGCCGCTTTACCCACGGGAAAGACCCGGTACCCATTGTATAGGAGGCTGGGTGGGCCCCAGGGCCGGTCTGGACGGGTGCGGAAAATCTCGCCCCCCCTCAACCGGGATTCGATCCCCGGACCTTCCAGCCCGTACCGAGTCGCTATACCGACTGAGCTATCCCGGCCCACCTAAATCATGTGAGCTTACAATTGTATGGCGTCTCCGGTCACTTGTGTTCACCAGCTTCTCTCTTCTTGTCCAGAATGTAAAATCCTTGCTTCTCATTGTAAGTTTCCGGGTACGATCTCTTCGTTGTGCAACCAATTTGTATACGGAATTTCATGAAAATCAGACAAAAGGTTTAATCGCTGATAGTAGGTCACTAACGGACGGACGGAAGTGGTAGGCATACTCACGAGGCTTTCGTTGTTTTGCTTGGTCAACAACGCCTAATAGACCGGTACCGATGACCGTGCCGTCTAAGGCATAGGTTTGTGGCCACTGACTTGCAGGGATTGCGGGTTCGAATCCCGCCGGCGGTATGGATGTTTGTCTCTTGTGATTGTTGTGCGTTGTGAGGTAGAGGTCTCTGCAACGGGCCGATCCCTCGTCCAGAGTAGTCCTACTCAGTGTGTGTGTCGTTGAGTGTGATCAGGTGCAACAATAACCCTCTACACCTACAGTGAATAGGAAGAAAAAGGTCAGGACTAAGAGAGAAAGAAACGAAAAAAAAAGGCTAATAAAAAGAGAAACAATTCATTAAGCAGAATTAAACTACATTTATTTGCATTGAAGAGTACTCCTAGCACACACACACACATAGAGACTGATGAAGATTGCAGCTTCCGGTATATGAAAGATGACAGAAGCTATAGAGTACATGGCACCGAGAATATATTGTCGAGTACTGGTTGTAAACGCGGTGTCAATCACTATTCTGTAACCAAGCAATTCCTGTACAGGCCTGCACAGACCCTGAGGTATTTAGGAGGATGAGGCTCCCAGATTTCGAAACAGTCGGCACATGAAAGTTGTAAGGTTGTCAGCCCTGCGCACCGGCCGCCTTCACACCACAGGGAATATTCCTGGTACTCATCCCTGTTAGAGGCTGAGTCGACCCCAGAGCCACAGTGCGGCCGGAAGTATTATGTCAATGAAAAATTCCAATGAATCGAATCCGCGACCTTCTGGCATGTCGCGCAGTGCCTCAACCATCCGCGCCAAGGCGTGCCTCATATAATTCTGTAGCTCACAAATTATCTGAAGAATATCAAATTCACGAGTAACGGAAATTCACTCTTCGGGGACTAAATGTATCAGAATGTTTTTCGCAATACTGCCCCCAAATAGAATATTTCTAAGTTTCAAACTTGCGATTGGTTTGTAAGAAGAAATGATTTGTTACTTGAATTCATAGAACTGGGGCGGTCTTCAAGCTGACATTATGTCGTGTCCGATATTGGCACTCCAGTTGGCACCGAGATGAGCAAAGGAGAAAATATAGTAAAATGGATAAAAGGGCAAAGGATAAGCTGGTTAGGTCAAATAGAGAAAATGGAGGAGGATAGGATGCCCAAAAAGATCTTCACTCAAGAACTGGAAGGGACGAGAAGAAGGGGAAGACCCAGGAAAAGATGGAAAGAGGAAGTAGAAAGAGATCTTCAAGTGCTGGGCGTGAGAAGATGGAGAGAGTTGGTGGCAGATAGGAAAAAATGGAACGACATTGTTCGACAGGCCAAAGCCCACAGTGGGCTCTAGTGCCAATGGAAGAAGAAGAAGAATTGGCATCAAGAGCGAAGAATTTAACGGGCGGGAGAATATAATTAATGGAGTGTCAACTGAAGATACACTTTGCGGTTCTGGTTATCTGAGGCGTGACTGAACAGATTAAGACGTATTCTCACTGGAGTCGGGACCGGACCCGCAGCCTCTTAAAAAAAAAGTCTTGACTCGCAGGTTATGTCGTTTTCTGCTCACGATTACTAAATTAGTCCCAAGTCTTGCGCTAAAACGGTCGCCATTTCTATGCTGCAGAACATAGCGTGCCTCGTATCGTGAAGCGTTCAATTCTGATGGGTGGAATACTAAAATGAAATTAAATATGTACTGCATGTAACATAACTATCTTTTTGTTTTATTATTTCTATTATTGACTATAAGTTTCGGTCTCAATAGGCCATCATCAGGAAAATATTTACAAAAAACAAAAAACAAATGCTGGTGCATATAGTATAACTCCTCAATCTCATTTTAATATTGTACTTTAAACGGGACCGCGGTAGCACAGTGGTTAAGGTGCTGTGCTACAAATCGGAAGGTCGCTGGTTCGATTTCAGATGGTGTCATTGGAATGTTTCATTGACATAATCCTTCCGATCGCACTATGGTCCTGGGGTCGACTCAGCCTCTAACAGAAATGAGTACCAGGAATATTTCCTGGGGGTAAAGGCGGCCGGTGCTTAAGGTTGAGAACCTTACCCCCATTCTGGGCCATTGTCACGTAATCTGGGAACCTTAACTTCCTGGAACTCTCTGTGCACCTCGAGCCTGTAATGTGACTGATTTACTGTTATTCTACTTGAAAAACAACGGGATGTCCTGTACCAAGATTTAATAGGTGGTCTTTAACAGCCGTATATATGTGGCGTGTTATTTGCATGTACTGTACAACATTATCGGTATGGAATGCAGGATAGCTGTTAAGTGACTGCAAAGCGTTTGGAAGTTGGCTGTGTCCTCCTCGAAGTACTATCCTGAAATTTGCATGGAGGGACTGAACAAGATAACGAAAAGCTTGAGTCAGCCAGAGTCCGGGGGTAGGATTCAATCCGAAATCTTCGCAAATATGTCTAGATTTTGTAGTGTATTTTGCCTGTGTGCTTACCGAATTATTTATTACGGTGCAACCAACATGCCACTCAATATGGCACAAAATGCAGTAAAATAATGTAAGGGTTTGTTACTACACGTTTCGGGCAAATCGTGGCTATCTTCAGGGGAACGTCCTATACATCCTGGAAGGTACAGAAGCCAAGTGTAGATGGCTCGTTCTTAACTAGTTATAAAATCTAAACCAGCTAATATCAAAATTTACTCCTTGCAGCTGTAAACAATTTGTTGTCGTCATCATCATCATCATCATCAACAACAACAGCAACATCAACAACATCAACAACAACAACAACAGCATGACCATCATTATCATCATCGTAATCCTCAGGAGCGGGGATGGCTGAAACTCTTAAAGACGAATCGCAGACCGCTTTATTTAAAGACCCAGTCCATACCGCGCAGTAAACACTTTTCATCTTGGGTATAAAAACCAATCAGTTTCTGTTGTATGGGGCAGAAATCGCTGTTTGTTCTCGGATAAATACAAAACACATAAATACAGTTTGGGCAGAGCGTACAGTTGTTGAATGTTAAACCTGTTGGTGCATGACGTAACCAGTAGGCTTTAAAAGGTTAACCAGTGTAATGACTAGGCTATACACTGGACAGTCCGGGGTTCAACTCCCGGCAGGGGCAAGACATCTTTCTATTCTCCAAAACGTTCAGACCAAATCTGGAACCCATCCAACCTTCTATTCAGCGGGAACCGGGCTAAAGTGACCGGCGCGTGAAGCTGTCCACTCATCTCCGTCTAGTGCGGAGTGGGTAGAGGCATACCTGGACAGCCTCTACATGTATTCTTGCATGGGATACACGGCAACAACTGTACCTTCACTTCTGCCGCAATCTAATTTTTTTTAAGAACTTAGCTATTACTTATGCGCACAATTTTTTAACGCAAAATCTCTATATGAATTGTTTCGCGCCACCGCCATGCTTATTACGTAGCTGCAGCGATTCTCCGCAGAGCTTCATACAGATTTTGTACAACCCACATATTATTGGACGTGCAACGAAAAGTCACCTTAACGTAAGTTACATTTCTTTAGAATATCTGTTACCAGTCATAAATTTGACGACTCTGAAGTTATGCTACTGTATGTCCTTCGCCACAGGCTGGACGGTCCGGGGATCGGATCCCGGTGGGGGCGAGATTTTACTCACCTGTCCAGACCGGCCCTGGGGCCCACCCAACCTCGTATTCAATTGGTACCGGGTCTCTTTCCCGGGGGTAAAGCGGCTGGGGCGTGGCGTTGACCACCCACCCAAATCCAGCAGCAAAGTTAAAGAAAGAGTGCAGCTATATCTCTACTCCCCCTCTGGGCCTTCGTGGCCTGTTCTAGTGTGAACTTTTCTGTATCTCCTACATAACAAATGCACCTTCCGGTCGTGAATCCAGCTAAGGGTACTAAAAATTTGAACTCCTCCGCCCTGCGCAATAACTTAAATTTGTATCCAAGTGTCACCGAAGGGTTGATACATTAATTAATATGACTACTACAAACTCTACTAAGGCTTTGTTTGTTGGTTTGTTAAAATACAAACAGATGCATTCCACAGTGCGCAATACGGACGCTGGCCGAGCGTCAACAAATGTGTCTCCTATATGAAATGCAAGATTTTTGGGCCGCATTGGGGGTACCTGTCTGAAATTTATCTACTATTTCTTCTCTCCTTCCAGTCCATTATCGGAATGATCAATATCATAAAACACACAGCCGTCCCTTCTTTTTAGAACTGTGCATGATAAGGTTCACATCCTTATTGGTCCCACAGATATCTGCAACTGATACAATTTAACATTCGTATGTCCGTGCATCGCTAATATATTCGCAGACTACAACCAACAAGATGCAACGTTTCACAATTTCTTTTTTCTGTAAGACACTCTACATGTTTCAGACGGTTTTTCCGTCCATCATCAGGAGCTCAAAACTGCACATACAGCGTCAGGTATTTGTCAGACCGTTACTGCTACCTGACGCTGTATGTGCAGTTTTGAGCTACTGATGATGGACGGAAAAACCGTCTGAAACATGTAGAGCGTCTTACAGAAATAAATTGTGAAACATTGCGTCTTGTTGGTTGTACTATGGAACATATATATTGTCATTATATAAACTACTACTGAACTCTCAGTCCGTATTATTGGGTCTGTACTTCGGAAATGGGTTAAGAAATCAGCTATTGGGGACAACATTTTCATGGTCCTTACTGTTTCGTTAGACAAACACAGGGACTGTAACTTGTAATAGGCCACGGTCTGTTCCTGCCACATCTCTTCCAATTTATTATTGCCACATCAAATAAGACCCAAAGCCCCTGATCAGCGACATTAAAATGTGTTCTCAAATAAAGGAAGAACCACTCACTCTATTGAAATAAAACACACAAACATACATTAAACAAATACTACAAATGACAAAGAACATTTCCATGGATCATACAACCGCCCGCCCATTTTTACAATCTGTACTACATGTTTCGGCCTTCTAGACCACCTTCAGGGATACCATTTGTCCTATTAAATGGCGTTTCCGATAATGGCTGAGAATGCCGAAACATGTAAGAGAGGTTGTAAAAATTTGTTTCTGCTCATAAATGTTTACATTTTTGTTTGTATTCTTTTATGAAATCGAACTACAAGGCAAAAATGCTTTATAAAATACACTAAAGAGCTTGAGCCGTTGCTACACGTACGTATTAATGATAGACGTCAGTCAGCTTGAGGAAGCCCTCCTCCAGGTCGTCGTAACGTCAGTACAAATGTACAATAGATATATGTCAAATTATATGTATGTGTGTGTGGGGGGGGGGCACGCGGTGGCACAGCCGGGAGGTCGCGGGTTCGATTCCCGATGGTGCCATTGGAGTGTTTCCTTCCGTCCGCACTATGACTCTGTGGTCGATTGAGCCTCTAGCACAGTTGAGTACTAGGAATATTTGCTGGAGGTTAAAGGTGGCCGATGCGTAGGGCTGACTGCCTTATCGCCTTCTTATGAAGACTGTTTTGAAATCCGTGCATTCGTGACAGCGATTACCGCTAGCTCATGCCGAGGTACCTTCAAGCACAACCCGCGAGAGGGATTTCTTAGGCACTGCGTGACAGTTCCAACAACACGCACTGTATAATGATTTTAAAAGGTTCCTATAATATCAGTGGGCTGGGTAGCTCAGTCGGTTTCGCAACTGATTACGGACTGGACGGTCCGGGATCGAATCCCGGATGAGACGCAGTGTTGGAAATGCGTCTCATCCCAACCAGCAGACCAGACAGCCACCCATACAGCGTGAAAAATACCAGTGTCGCATAGATAAAATAAGTTCTCCTGATGATGGGCACATAGTTGCCCGAAACATGTAGAGAAGTTGAAATAAATATACTAAGAAGTAGTGTGCACCTAGTTGGCTTCATTTGAAAAAGATTAT
>Ga0123354_10018383_pt1 | contig 10957 bp, 9 predicted proteins | sample TergutLab28metaG_2_FD_97872 | JGI IMG/M metagenome (GOLD analysis project Ga0123354, IMG submission 97872) | Labiotermes labralis P4 segment gut microbial communities from Petit-Saut dam, French Guiana - Lab288 P4 | ecosystem: Host-associated > Arthropoda: Insects > Digestive system > Gut ... | reverse complement strand
GGTGACGGACGCTTGTGAGTGCGGTAATGAACCTTCGGGTTCCGTGAAATGCGGGGAATTTCTTGACTAGCTGCAAACCAGTTAGCTTCTCAAGAGGGACTCTGCACCATGGAGTAAGTAAGTAATCAATGCACGGAATATGGAACATATCAAACTTAAACACAGACGTTCAAAACTTGTGGTAAATGTATAGGAACTCACGTAAAGAGATAACAAACATACATAATGGATAACTTGTTTGTGTTAATAATCGTTTTGGCTCCATATCCGAGGTCGACCTGATAGCAGCGATGTTTATATATACTATTTCATCATCCTGCTTCCTGCAGTATGAAATAGGTCTTGTTAACCCTAACGCTGCCACATGAATTGCTGTTTGAAAGCCAATTTGAGTGTTTGTCGTAAGATAGACTGGTGTCATTGTACTGTTATCATTGAATGAAGGCTTCGTGGACAGTTTCCGCGAACTGTCGTTAACAAAACATTCGTTACCTGCTCGTTCAAGAGGGAAAGAGTGTATAGAGTAAGAAATGAATTTCGAAATTTCTTTGTTATGACGAATGTGAAGTTGCATGCTTATTAAACCGAATGCATTGAACGTTGAGGTGTTTTTGGCAGTGAATTGTGGGATGTGACACCTTGCATTTTGTGGCTCTTGTGACGGCGTATAGTGGGTTGTGATGTCACACACTCTGATAGATATGTACTAATATGTCGGAGAAAATATTCTAACATAGATTAGAGACAGCAGGTTCCTCCGAACTCTAGATACATACTCACCGAGCTGCAAGCCCACACAACTCTGAAGATTCAGCCTATATCTGATATGGTGACCCCACAACTGGAATACAGGTTTTATGATAGAATAATTACAATTTTGAAGTGAGTTATCCACGTTGTGTAATTTGACACTCTAAAATAGACTCTCAAATTACATATAATTTTAAATATTAAAAAAAAAAACAACAGAGATATCTCACTTGAAAATTTTAAATGCCAGTCAAGGGTACATTCAAAAATACGAAGACCTAAAAAGAAAATTATAAATTGCAATGCTAACATATATTTCAATCTAAAATGCCTTAGAAACAACTTAATGCCAAACTATGCCAGGATAAAAACACCAAGTACTTCCCCAACATCAGAATATATACAACAAAAAACTTCTCCTCTGAGAATAAAAGATGAAATTAAATACCTATGCACTAAAAAACAACAATTAAACCAACAACTCTTACAATTACGCATACGTCTGGCCAACTCATGGAATAACCAATGGCCCTATATGCAACATACAATAGAAGAAAATTTGAAAGGGAAAATCAAATTAAAATATATCTTAGACTGCCAAATTATATATATATATATATATCTTAGAATATCGAATTATTACAATTCGAACCAACAAAAGCACACAATTTTACTAAAGTCACAATATTACAACTTACTAGGTCCTACATATTTCGGGACCAAAACGTGTAGCAACTGGTGTGTTGTATTATTGTGACTTTAGTAAAGCTGTGTGCATTCGTTGGTTCGAATTGTAATAACTGAATTGTAAAAGGAGAATATAAAATTTTGTGATGGAGTTAACATCATCCCCTCAAATTTCGGATTTAAATTCCTTGGCCACCTCCTGCTGTACAGCGACAGACTACCCCACAAATATACTCTTTTTTTCTGTCCTTTTAAATTACGCTACAGTTCCGATAACCATATTTTATTCGCCCAGAACCGGCGGTCTCTTCTCCGCTGCATGGTGCATCCCCAGGTTATGGATGGAAGAGAAGGTCTAGCTACATATAGATGGTAGATGTGAATGTTCTGAATAGGTTGCGAACAGCCGACAAGAGGTGATCCTCCAGTTTGGAAATTGGCCGCGATTAGAGGCGTATGGACATAATATAGCGACATGTTTTGAAACGCAACACTGAGCCTCGGCTTGCTACTGTGGCGAAGGCAATGAACTTTCTGGCTTCATAAACCGCGAGGAATGTCTAGACCGTTTGAACGGCTAGTTGTTTCAAGAGAAGTTTTCTCCGTGTCCGTAGTTGGTTACTTGTGCATAACAGGGACTAAAAACTTGAGGGGTGTTTGTGCATCTTTCTCATGAAATAATGTGAAATATCAACTTATTGCAACAAGCTAATTTTATTGATGTATTCTTAGCTCTACATGTTTCGGGTGCATACAGGCATCATCAGGAGCATTAGATATTGAGTTGCAGCATATGGTTTTCTGCACCGAGTTTGTGGGTGGATGGTGGTCTTGAGAGCCGCTAAGTATGTCGTGTGCACGGCACCATCCGCACCATACACACGACATACTTAGCGGCTCGCAAGACCACCATCCACCCACAAACTCGGTGCAGAAAACCATATGCTGCAACTCAATATCTAATGCTCCTGATGATGCCTGTATGCGCCCGAAACACGTCGAGCTAAGAATACATCAATAAAATTACCTTGTTGCATCAAATTGACATTTCACATTATTTCACAGGGACTAAAAACTTTACGGATTGGTGAGATGCATTACAGTTCTACACTACTACTGCTGCCATCATACTCATTGTAAGAGCTTAACGTGATACGATGGGCATTTAATGTCCGGTTATGATATTTAATCATTCTGATTATCATGTTTTATATTACAAATCTGTTTCTATCGAGTTACGTTATAAAATTTCATTCTTTTAAAATCAAGGAAAGGCAAAATAGGAGGACTATAATTGCGTAAATTTCATGCCTAGTTTCACGAGAATTGCAAATATAGTATCTAACTTTCATATCGGTAAATATGTCATTTATGAATTCGTAAATATAAAGAATATTACATACTTTACGTTTTGATCTCCGTGCATCTCAGTACATTTATCTCAGTATTTCATGCCTCTACATGTTTCGAGCACATGTGCTCGAAACATGTAGAGGCATGAAATAAAACTTATTGTGAAACAAATTTTGCGCATCAAGTTGGTTAAATTCTGAGATAAATATACTTTACATTGTTACACAACTACTCACGTTACGTTTGTGCTACATACAGGCCGTCCATTCTTAGAGAAAAACACTCACATCGTGTAACTGCGTAACCACGGAGACAATATCGACATATTTACGACGCCAAAGGTAATATAATAGGATAACCTAACGATATCCAAGTAACAGGTAAATACAGCACTATGCATAATTTTAATTTTTGAAATAAATGAACGGGATTTTAACATTTCAGTGTTATATTATGTTCCATGAAGAAACTCTGCGAACCCAATCTTAATTTCATTCAAAATATGTGGGCTCTTATGTAGTGTATTCTCTTTGTAATTGTGTTCAAACTGCCTGCAGCTGGCTGTATATCTGCCGAAACATGTCGTATGAGAGCGTAGATTAAAACAAAAGGGAATTGTTATGCAGAGTGTATAGTTTATTGTGTATATTCTAATATTCTCCACAGTTCATCGCTGGACGTTGTCCTTAGCCTGATGAATCTAATCAAGACCTTCACACTCCATTTCTGCAATATTCATCTTGGTTTCACTTACTGTCACATGTGTTTCTCACTTCATATCCTTCAGGATACAATTTTATATGCTTTAGTGATTTCCTCCTCTGAACTGCCTTCCTTCTGCATGATTGACGACTATCGTCGGTATTTTTTACTTCCAGATATTTATATTTGGACACCCACTTTGTTGACACACCTCGCAAAAAATATCAGTACTCACCGAGGTCGGCCCCTTGAGGATTGAAACATGTAGGAGTGTAACGGTGTGAACGAAGTGGTATTAACGTAAATTGGTGTATTAGTCGGATTTTTTTTGCAAAATAGTGACATCAGGGCACGGATATGAACAAGATAGACTAAATTAGTTATTTAAAAATAACAAAATGAAACACATGTTATATGTGCCTGTGTGCTGCCGGAGTGTTCTGACATTATAGTGACAATGAGTATGCTTTAAGAATCTGGGGCGGGGATTGCACAGCGTTAAAAGGCCTCTGAACTGATGTATCTGTGACGTATAATGCATAAGTTATGATTTGTGGCAGAACTGCTGGGAATGATATCGGTAATGGGACGTAGAGTCCTGCTTGGGCCGTGCGAAATTCAGCACCAAATATGTTTTAACAGGCTGAATTGCAAAGACAGTAGGAACAAGGTGAAAAGTCGGGAAAATAAAAGAAAGACGAAGCTGCTAGTCATAAATACGACGTAAACCAGGACACGGTTCAAATGAGAGGCCGGCTTGACACAGAGAACAAACCCGAAACCACTCACTTTCTCCACTCCCTGCAAACGTGCCAATAGGATGTAAAGCATGAATTGCAGATTGACAGTGTTCAAATGCAGACACATTAACTGTCTGGTACATTTTGACAGGATTTGGTTAGTCATCAGAAGGCCCCTTTCTACCGAGACGAAGCTCATATTTCCAATATAAATATTACTACTTTTCAAGACGTTACCTGAATAATCCCAATCATAAGAATAGTCCAAAAATAAATAACTAATACAGAAACTTTAAAAAAAATTGGCCTAAAAATTATTCATTCATTGATTCGAAACTTAATGAAAATAATTTCTTCTTTCTACCATCGCTGCTTGGAGTTTTGCACTTGAACCAGCTTGCTTCCGGTGTGTTTACGGTTAGTGTTGGATGGGACAAAGAGTGTGGGGTACAAGAGTACAAGGGGCCAAATTCTGAAACTACGACCGGGCACCCCAGCAACGGCGCTACGACAGCACGCTTCGTATGGTATGACGTGTAGCTTATCTAAGGGCGGTGGCAGTAACTCAGACGCTGTGGCGTCGATTAACTGGATGTTTGTGAATTGGAGAGCATGTAAAACGAAGCAGCAACTGCTCGATTTAAGCTACTACCCCGGTGTTTGCCTGGCGATACTCAGAGAAAACCACGAAAATATTCACTAAGAGCTGAAATCAAAGTAGCCCACGTTTCGGCCGAGATTCGCACAGAACATCTTCCGAATACAGATCAGAGCCATCTTGCGGAAATACATTTTTTTTTTTCGTGTTGCAGAATGTACAGAGCTTTATAGTTCCGCGCTGTTTGTTGTACCGCGATTTACTGTACCCTACTCCAGTGACCCGTATGTGGAAGAGGTTGAGAAAATTTGGGCTCTTCTCATAGAATGGGGTTACATTTAGCAACGTGGCTGTAGTCCGCAACAACTGCGTTGTGTTAGATTCTGTGGAGAATTGGCATTTGACTTCCTCTTCCGTTTCCTCTTGTACTGCACATCTCCTGTCATTCCAACCGGCCAGTGAGCCGACTGGGCAGGGAACTTCGTGCTGGATCCGCAGTCGCAAGGCAAAGGGCCGTCGGTGAAGACGATATTTCGCTGCTGTTCGTGGAGTGTGGCGGAGTTAGAAACTCTTGTTAAAATTCAGAATACATTTTCACAGTGCCGTAAGTTATCGTGTGTTGCTTCTGATCTGTAAGGATGCTACATGCAACTATCAGGTACTTTTACTATTTGGATGTTTGTACAGTACACAACACTCATTTCTAGTTTGTATAAAGACGCTGTACTAACTCAGACAACATAACGTCGAATATTGTGATTAAGCATTTGTAAAGGACGTGTTAAAACTGTCGTGGTCTACTTTAATATGTTTTCCCAGCACTTGCCTGGGGGGGGATTGAGTAAAACCAAGAAACATATCACTACATTTTGTGTGTGCCCGGAGACTGGAATTGGGAACCCATGGAATATGACTTGTAACAGTAAAGTTATAATGCTTGCTCGGTTCATAAGCTATATAAGTGCATAAGCTACATACAGGGTCTGTCCGAGAAGTTCTCGGAATGAGAAAATGAACCTCAATAGGTACGTAATGGACGGACTTTGTTAAATGTTATCCCTTTCGAAATAGTGCTGTCCTGCGCTAACAGAATAGTTCAACGACTTTCACGCTTTTTGCAGCTTTCCGTCTATAATTTGCTTTTTTATGTCGTTTTGAAGATAACAAGTTTTACATCGGTCTGGTTTACGACTTTGACTAGATCTGGGTTGGTTGTTCTAGTGGTTTTCTTATTTCTTCTGGTGATTCAAATCTTACAAAACCATATACATTTTGTGTGTTTTTGTATGTGTATGCACATATATATATATATACGTGTATGTATGTATGCGTATATATATGTACACACACACACATACTAACACACACACCAGACATATCTACACACACACACACACACACATACATACACACACACACAAGCTGTTGAAACGGATGTCATATCACTGTGTTACATCTTCAGCCCTGTGCTTGCTTTCTTTCTTTATGATGCAATTTAATATTATCTTTCCATCTAAGCCACTTCTGCAAAACGGTTTTTTTTCATGTTTCTGACAAAAATGTTATGTGCCTATTTGTCGGCCCGTCCGTTCTACATCAACCATCTATAGAACTCTGTAGATTTGATCACCCTGTTTTTGATACTTCCTTTCTCCATTTACGTATGATGACCCCATTTTCATGTTTTTCCAGTAAGAATTCGTAGCATATTATGCTGTGCCGGATTATTTTAATTTATTTGCGTTTTGCTGGATCCAGGAAGCACAACTAACGTTTTACTTGGTATAAAACTTGTGATTTATAATCCGTAGCATTTATTTTAAGCTAGAATTTGTGTAATTGGGGGGGTTATTTTTAATTTGCATTTTTAATTTTAATTTGTATGTGCTTGTGTATAGTTTTATTATCTGTTTTTTGTTTGTGGACTAATTTTCATAATATTGGCATATTTTTTGTTACCTTGTGCGTCTGTCCGTGTTCTCCAAACAAATAATTTTGAAACAACAGAAAAAAGTATATTATTTGGAAAGAACGATTTGCCTCAGTGGGCCCCGTCATCTAACATGACTGTAGGCTGAATTAAATTTAGAAAGCTACAATTTTGTTTCGTAATTAATTTTCGAAATGCATGGAACTTTTGCCAAGCAGTTACCTCAGACTCTGTGAGAAATTAAAGGCGGGTAAGAGAAATATGCCTTTGATTTTGCTTTTCATGGCGACAAACAAGATTAACCATTGGATGTAGACATACAGAATTTTGAATGATTTAAAGAGTAAGCGTATTTATAAATTTGTGTGAAATGTTCTTTTTACTTCCTTTGAAGAATTAAGCGTTGGTGAGAAGGATAAATTTAGTGTTAAAATGAATAGGTTGTAAGAGCGTGGATTGGGCGTAGCTGCTTCAGGATAGGGACCACTGGGGGCTGATGTGAAAATGGCAGTAAATGTTCGGATTAAGTCAGGGCGCAGAATTTCAGAACACGGTGACGAAGTCGAAGCTTGGAAGTTGTATCTGACTAATGGGAAGTGGTCAGGATCCGTACCTGTGCAAATTATGCATTAAAATTCGGTAAAGTCTGCAAGTACATATCGATCACTGAATGCAATATTGGCACAATCCAAAAATTGCCCATTTGGAGTTAATACTACAATGGCGCTCGAAGTATAACTACTATATCTGACAATTATGGTATCTAACGGAGTGGCCTATGTTTTGAATAACAAGTGTGCCGGTATTGTCGGATGTAATTGTTACAATTTTGAGCTCGGTCATAGTGCTAATTCCAAATGGCACTTGTTGAGTTGTGCCACTATTGGATTCAGTTGAGTTCGTGACGTAGTGAGTTACTTACTGTCGTAAGCAAACTTTCTCGCGTCGGCTGTCCCTATACAGACCTGGCCAGTCCCTTAGGGCTCCAACAGTTTGAATCTACCAGAATTTCTATATAATCGGCACATGAATTTGGCAAGGTTGTTAGCCGCACGCACCGGCCGCCTTCAACGTCAAGAGGTAACCTGGTACTCATTTCTGTTAGATGCTAAGTCGAGTCCAGGGCCATAGTGCGAATTAAAGATTAAGTCAATGACCCTATGGGGGAACCGAACCCGCGACCTTCGGGTTGCAACGCAGTGCCTCAAGTGACTGCGCCACTGCTCTGGTGGGTATAGTATTTTGACATGGAAGTAGAATGTTAATCTAAGTGACTAAACGCATACTTTTGCATTCACTATATTGTGGATACAGTTTCGATGACGCATTTGGCTCGGGACCCGCGGTTTACATATCGTGTGGCAGAAACTGTCTTGTCATGAAACGAATAAGGAAAGAGGCACACATGGCTGGAAACTCATTCTGTATCAGCATATTTATAAACGTTTGATAGATAAGCCTCCTGGTGATCTACGCCCATATGACCTTTTTTGCCTGCAATCTCTCGGAAATTATAAGACATTGGAAATTTCGAAGAAATATTACGTAATTCCACCTTAAATTGCTGTTATCTGGATCGCCTCTTTATACACGTGCTTTTGAGCCAACGGATATAACGGCAGGGGCTTCTCTGTCTGTTTCTGCTTTGTAACCACCGAAGAACACCGAAATGAGTAGTCGAGGATGATGATGGAATGGCGCGGTTCATATGAAGGATGAAACCGCTGAAGTCTGAATTTTATAGGAAGTAGTTTTTTTTGTCGATTTTTGTATACTAGTCTCCAAATCTACGTACAGAATTTGTGGAAAAATCAGCATTCTCTCTGCTCGAAGAGCGAATAGGCCTGTAGGCTTAAAAGTGTGTTTCTTTAAAATTCAAAATCTGTGGGAAAATGACCAACTTGATGCACAATTACGCATATAATACGTTTTTTATTATTATAATCCTCTACATGTTTTGTGCAACTCTGTGTTCGTCATCAGGAGGTCAAATTGTGTTAATACATCTCTGTAAGTGACCGTCCGGTGTGCACGTGCACACCGGACGGTCACTTACAGAGAATACTTTGCCAGATGTTTTATTAATACAATTTGACCTCCTGATGACGAACACAGAGTTGCACGAAACACGTAGAGGATTATAATAATAAACATATTGTATTATACAACGTAATTGTGCATCAAGTTGGTCATTTACCCAGAGTTGCACTAGGATGCACTGTCAGCAAAACATAAAATTCAGAATTTGTGTCGTCTTGCTCTGGAACTCGAATTGTAATCTTTGGCATCCCAGTTTCCTGATGTAGGGACCCTTTTTCTAATCTGGTTCAGGAGTCAGGCTACGGCCGCTTCTTCTCAGAACCTTTGCAACTTTCCCATCCTTCCGTTCGTACTAGTAGAGACCTAATTTGTTGTACGAAACTATGGAAATTCGTCACAGCGGCTTAAAAGAGCAAGTAAACAAAACCCAGCACAACAGTTGCTACAGTTTGTCTTATTTCGAAACACAGGAACCAAAGTCGAGCATTGCGGTGGGTCTGTCCGTGCGTTTGTGTGGCTTCGACAACTGCGAGGCGCAAGGAGCAGCGCTCCAATTAGGAAACAACTGTTAAATGAAGCTTAACGTTACACAGTTTAAGACTTGTGCAATTTTTAAAAAGTAAAAGCAAATCGAAAGAATAACATCTTTGAAGAGAGTTCCGAATTTCTCCCGGCGGGAATGAAAGTGCAGTGAAACGAAGTTGGTGGAAGAATACTGCTGGGCGATAAAACTGGTGGCGGGGCGGACAAGCTGCGGCCAGTCAGGCGCCATTGTGTTGGAGCTTGGCAGGGTCTGGGCTTGGTAGCACAATGTTCGGGTTCGACCCATGTTCGGGCCTTTTTCGTGTTATGCCAATGAAATATTACGCAACATTTTTCGGGCTTTCTCGGAGCAATTTTTTCGCAGAGAAAAATATATTCGTAATTATGTCATGTGGTCAGACATTTTAACCCTTAATCCGCTAACGTGTAGAATCTGGTGAGCTCCTGATAATACCAGCAGATGACAGATGGGATTTAATTCGCCGTTTGAAGGGTTAAAACTTGCACGAAGGGGATACTATCACAAAACAAGATATTAATCAATAGTCAATAAATATGAATTTTAACCATTAACTCTTACCCTGCTAACGTGGAGAATCTGGTGAGCTCCTAATAATGCCAGCAGATTGCAGATGGGATTTAACTCGGCGTTTAAAGGGTTAAACTGGCTACAGACCTGTGACGCTAATTGTGTTTGACGCATTGACGAGCGAGTTATGGTGGGCCTGTGTGTATTGTGTTATGAATTTGTTTGATATAGGAGCTTTGTAAATTGAAGTTGGGTAGGACATAGGAAAGAAACCCAGACTTGATTTTCTTGGGCAATTTTAAGTCTGTTCTTCCCGGAAACAGTTCGAGAAAACACACGTTAGTCTTTCGACGTCTGTGTAGGCTAGCTATCGACATCTGTATAGGCCACCTTTCTTCAAACGTAGAAAAAATTATCAGCAGTTTGTGAAATGATTCATTCTAAGACTGGACTTTTTTCAGTAAAGTAAACACGTGGAAATAACACGGTAGTTATGGAACATTCTAACTATATCGGGTTTCTTTGGAGCTAGAGTAGATGGAAGTCGACCAAATGTCGGCGACTGGCTGAAAAAAATTCCAAAGTTTCGGCTCATGTGGACTTCCGTTAGGAAGAGCTGCAGCTAGTCGCCTAGGTGTTTGTGTTCCGTTAGGAAGAGCTGCAGCTAGTCGCCTAGGTGTTTGTGTTCCCTAACAAATTAAACGTATTATTATTGTTAGCTATTCTTATGCAGGCCTGGACAGGCCCCAAGGGCTCCAGGAGGTCGAGGCTCCCAGCATTTCCAGACAGTCGGTACATGAAGGTAGTTAGGTTGTCAGCTCTACGCACCGGCCGCTTTTATACCCCAGAGGATATCCCTGGTCCTCATTTTTGTTAGAGGCTGAGTCGATCCGAGGGAATCGAACCCGCGACCTTCCGGCTTGTAGCGCAGTGCCTCAACCAACGGCACCACCGAGTGCCCCATTATTATTATTATTATTATTATTATTATACAATATGTATGTCTCCTGTCACAGGCATTTCTTCCTGGTACTTCTCTTGAACCAGCGGTGATCCCCACCGCTCAGGCTTCAAGCTTCACATTG
>Ga0123354_10018382_pt1 | contig 10957 bp, 10 predicted proteins | sample TergutLab28metaG_2_FD_97872 | JGI IMG/M metagenome (GOLD analysis project Ga0123354, IMG submission 97872) | Labiotermes labralis P4 segment gut microbial communities from Petit-Saut dam, French Guiana - Lab288 P4 | ecosystem: Host-associated > Arthropoda: Insects > Digestive system > Gut ... | reverse complement strand
CTACAGGTGGGACGTCTGCCGCATTACCAATGGAAGTCACATTGAACCATAACTATCCGAGGTAAAACTCGGTGTGTTTTGCTACATTTTGACAGTTCAAAACGTTGTGTATGTCCTCTGTATGAATTTCTAAACGCTTTCAAAGTTGTAAAGCTCTTTTTGAAACAACCTGTATAATAAATAACTTTAACTATTTACAAATTTAAATATCTAGGAATAATGTTAACAAATATAAATGAGTTGTGTGTGTGTGTGTGTGATGAAATTAGGAAAAGAATGCTTGAAATGCTATTATATAGATAAAAAATTTTTACATATATTATTTTCAAAACAAATATATTAGGATATAACGAGTAACAATTTTTTAAGCTGCTCTGTATTGGAGTGAGATTTGTTCCTTTATTTTGAGGGAGGAAACGAAACCATGTCTAAAAACAAAGTGTTCAGAAAAACATTTATACCTAAGAAAAATGAAAAAAGTGTGCAGTTTTGGAAATTATATAAGAGTTAAATTGGCAGTTCACATTACCTAATATTGTCAGGAGTCTTATAGGGCCATGGCATGTAGCTGGTCCCAGTGTTAACATTACACAACTTCTAAAGAGTACTTCTGACTAAATACAATTAAATTAAAACCATAAATTCTGCTGTCTTTCAATTACAACTTTTTCAACTGCCCAAATGTTGGCAGTTCAACAGTACATAGATAACCATATTACCTCCTTCAGGTAGATGTTGGTATCCCAGTGTAACTGTGCATGGAGAAACTGTGGGAGGAATATTTTCAACATTTAGTCGAAGTTTGGATTGCTTTCCAGTTGGATGTCTGCGGGCACCATCAGGCTCATGTTGATCAGGCAATTTTGATCTATCTTCATCATCCTCAGGGAGGTACTGAGGATGAATAAAGGATATATAAAAACATTGATGGCTTGTTAAAGACATTAAAATGTTTGCATAAAATGTCCGCAGATATTACAACATTCGCATGTAGCAGTGTAAAGCTGGTCTCTGTTGTCCCACAAAAAAATAGACTTTTTAGAACTTTATACAGTGAGCCCAGTGATTGTGCCATAGTTTAAAGTAATCTGTGGAGTGTCTGAAACTTGAAAATGAACCCACCAATTTTGCTTGAATCACAGTGTTACCATTAAATCTTCTTCCCTTAATAAGTAATGCCACTTTAAGTTTTGGGAAGAGAGAGGTGACATGATGCTATATCTGATGTGTAAAGAAGTTGTGGAACAGCAGCAATTCACACATGCACATGCAGTAAGCACAATGTGCAGGTGCAATGTCATGGTACAGAAAATCCCATAATCCACATTTCAAGTCATTTTTGCTGCTCATTTTTCCACAGATGCCATATAGTATCACTGAAATACTGGTTTACAGTTTCTCCTTATGGAATAATCACAAATCACAACTTGGTGGATGTTGGACGTGGGGATGGGAATGAATATGCTTTCACAGTCCAATTTCAGCATGCTTGTCTTCTATATTTTTCGCATGGAGAAGATGAACTCTCTCACTGAGAAAAATCTTTCTTGGTTTCTGGGCTGTATGCATAAACCAATGTCTAATCACCTGTGATTATGTTTGAAAGTAATTTTAGGTCTATTTCAGACATCTCCTCAATGTCCTGCCACATGCTGACACAATTCTTTTGCTCCCCACTGAGTGACACACATTAGGTGGCAATTCAGTGCATGTTCACATTCTCTTTGAAACTGCTCTGAACTGACAAAAATTGAATTCCCAACATGTTATCAACTTCATGGAGAACGAGTCTTCTGGTTTTGAGAACAAGCTGCTTCACATTAGCCACATTTTCATCTATTTTGCTACAATGGATGTCCTCGGCATTTGGTAACTCAACAGTGGTCACACCATTTTTGAACTTGGGAAAACCATTCAAGAACTTGAGTTCTTACCAATATCTGCTCTCCAAAAGTTACTTGCTATATTTAAAAAGATTCTGTAGCATTTTCCCAAATTTTAAATAAAAATCTGATGCAAAACACACCATTCTTTCAAATCTGACTTTTTCCAGGTATGCCAAAATCACAAATGGAATAAAACATTCATAATTAACAAAATATCACCCAGTAATCACACATGCTGCAGCTTTATTCCACGCAGAAATGGCACAGCAGACTCAACTCCAACTACACTTGGGATAAGTGCACACTAACAGCAGTAGTGTCAAGTGGTCGTTAGTCTGGAAACTATTTGAATATACTGGGTAAATCTGGATCTTACCAACTAACCAATGGCAGTTCACAGTAAAGTGACCATGCTGTACAACCACTAAAGCTAGCTGTCCACACCATAGCAGAGAAAATAAACCATCAAACGTAACACTAGTATATCCATCTATTAAGTCTTCCATTTGAATACAATACAGTTAAAATTCATTAAAATTAACAATCTATGGTATGTGTGACTGGTAATACAACATGAATCCTTTATGCCATTAAATGCTAATTTATTTTGTCAAAACCACAGGTGGGTCGAGGTCTCTACCCATTTCAAACACTGGCTACATAACTGGCAGGTGTTGTCTGTAATTATAAAATAAACTAATGACAGATGTATTTATAATGTATGGAATTAAAATTCTCTCTCTCTCTCTCTATCTCTCTTACCTTGCAGTGGTCATGTAGTCAGGTAAAGAAATGAAGGAGATGCATATTGGTAGACACATGGACTAACAGAATGTTGGTTTTGCATGGTACCTCCACTGTAATCCCTACAGTGTTTTTTAAATAGAGGTTTATAGTAGGTTTTAATTCATTCTGATTTCTAATAGCTGGTCCTGGTGACCTAACAAAGTTTAACTACAATATGACAAAATCCTGATTTTTTCAGTAAAGTTAAAAAGTCTTTTTTTAAATGCTAGTCAAACTAATCAGGCATAGCTCTGAGGATGCTCAACTGCAATAAAAAGAGCTAATTCCACAATACAGTTCACCTACTTATGGTTCACCTGCTGTATGGGAACTGAAAGAAGGTGGAGAGAAATTTCTCAATGATCTCTTCCTTGTGGACTACTGTTAAGAAACAGCCTGAAATTGGCACAGTTAGATAGTTGCTGGTCATGAAAACTTACTTAAAAAATCTTGTGTATGTGTTGTGTAAGACTGCGTTTAAAATAAATATTCAAATAAAGGACAAAAAGGATGAATCACCTTAAGATTAAATAATATTACCTGCTCATAATTTTTTTATTTTATTTGTAAAGATAAACTTCTAAAGCAAATCCATGCTTCAAAGATGTTCATGCAGAAAGAAGAACCCACTCAAATAAAAACAAGGCAAAGAAGCTGTTGTGCCCATAGACAAGAAGTTCACAGTAACACTTGTCTCATCCCAGGAGGCCACCACAAAATTTTGACAGAAAGTGTTGCTACATCAATTCTACAACCTCTGGGCAGAAAAAAAGAGACAGAGAGAGAGAGAGAGAGAAAAGAAAAAGTCTTCAAAGACACCAGTATGCTAGTGACAAGGCACTGCAGAATAACATTAACCAGTGACTGCAGAAGACAGCCAGCCACCTTCACCACATGCAATACATGCTCTTGTTGAAAGGTGGAAGAAGACAGTTGATTAAGAAGGAGACTGCATTGAAAAATAACTATGCCTTCAGCAAGGCTGCAGTGAAGTTCTGTGAAACTTTCACATGTCCAGCTTGGAAATAGCACGATCTAAAAAAGGGGAGATGCTGGTTTTGACTGTCCCTTGTATATAGGTTTCCTAAGATGTCTTCTGCGCTTTCCTTTTGTACAGCATTCCACTTGTTGATTGTCTCCTTAGATACTGATCAATAACAGTGCAATAGCTATCTCAAAATCTAACAAGAGTGGTACAAAATATAAAAGGAAGGCAGTGGATTCTTATTTTAAATGAGATCTCTTTCTAACAAAACTTTAACGTGGTAGTGAAATGTATACAAATTCAATAACACACGGAATATTATAGAAATTACAATAACTTATTAGTCAAATTGCTGAGTTAGTTATAAAATCAACTGCTATGGAAACGACCTTCAATTTTAAACTTTAAACAGTGACAGAATTATTAAACCATTATTAAGTGCAGTTCACTTGCTACATTTTCCATGATGCAGTAAAAAGTGGTTAATTGTTTAGTTGCAGAGAGAAGTCTAATATTCTGTTATGAAGCTCGTCAATATTGACCTTCATACAACATACATCACAAGCATATATGTGGTCAGCTGTGTGAACTGTAAGCTGCTCAGAAATAAACTGTAATACATATACATACAGTACATGTGAGTTTTGTCATATTTATTCCTAACACCACAGTCCCTACTGAAGTCCTGCAGAAGAACAGTACCGCCTGCCATAGAAGCATAGAAGATGCACAAATCTGCAAGAAAAGCAGCCACTGGAAGAACAGGCAGGTTGGCAATTGCCAGTTTGAGGTCATCGAAGGATTCTTGTTGCCCCAAGCAAATTTAACATGCTTTTCCCAAAGAGCATTTATTGACACGGCATGTTCCAACAAATGTGGTATGAAATTATGGAAGAAATTTATCATCCTCACAAACCTAGCAACTGCTATGATCTCATGGGTGCAGGAAAGGGGGTGAACACTGCAGATGGCTTTGGCTGTGTCACAGTTGACAGATAAAACTAATGAGGATTTTTAAGGGAACTGAGGTGATTGGATGTGAACCTGATCTTCGCTGAATGGACTCTGAGACCAGCATTATGCAACCTCTGAACACCTTGCACAAAACTTCAACATGTTTCTCCATAGTGTTACTATAAATCAAATCAGCCAGGAAGTGAAACATAAACTTTAATCTTATAAATCTGTTCATTATTTAGAAAAAAAAAACTGATCCAAATGCAAAAAAGAGCACTTGGGTTCCAGCAGCAATTACAAAAGGAAAATCCTGTGTACTCATATACAGGTTCCAACATACCACAAATGCTAAATGTGGTTTTGATTATTCAGTTAAGTCTATGTGATGGTAAGCCAAGTTCAGATCTACAGACGTGAACAACTTGGCACAGGAAAACCAAAGAAAGCACAGGTGAACATCAGGAAGAGGAAATGACTGAACCTTGATTTTATGGTCCAATGCACAGCAGCATAACTGGCCAGAAAATCTCTCCACCCTTAGGAATGAAAACTTTGGAATGGAATGTCGAAATGTGGAGTGTTAGATGATCCCTCAGTTGAGAAGTTGCTAAGCACATTCACGTAATACAGTTATCTTAGGTGGCATGAATCTGTACAGGGCAAACTTAACACAAGTGTGATCAACAAACTGTATATCATATTCCAAGAGTATGGTGTGACACATTTTCGCTGCTAGGTCATCAGGGAGTTCACTAATCACAACAGTAATGACATAGGTTGTCTTCAAATGGAACAAATCTGCAATGGCTTCATCAGCGGCACATATTCTTGGGATTGTGCCCTAAAGGAGCAAATTTATTAGATGGATCAAACTTCCTACCTGCCTATGAAGATGGAACGAGTGTTCTGAAATGTTGGCACATAAAATTGAGATGCCGGGGAATAACCCAGATGAAAACATACGACATTCGGAACACGGCAAAAGTTTCAAAATCAAGAATTGTTGCAAGAATTATATATGATTTGACAAAGGCTTCTATGCGTATCACAATATTTTTTTTAGCTGAATTACATTTCTATGCCATTCAAAGAGAATATGCAAGTTAATTCATGTCCTATTTAACAGAAAAAAACAGCAAGCTGAAACAAACACAGAGCTTTTTCCCCGACTGAGGTAATATTAAAATATGGAATAACCAAAGAGTCAATTCTAGGGCCCTTACTGTTCATAATATATGAACGCTACCTTTCCATGAGAATTAATTCCTTGCCAGAACCCATATTTGCTGATGACAACAGTGTCACAATTTCTAGTAAAAATTTTGATGATTTCTGTACAGTGTGAAACTTAGTTGTGTCTCATACTAACTATCACAAATGCATTTAATGAATATTTCCTCTCAATGGTTGAGAAAAAATGTTATGATGGTGATGGTAATGATGCTAATGGTAATAGGGTTGATGATGATGATGATGATGATAATAATAATAATACATATATGCCAACATATTATTTGTTGAATGCAACCCCTTTCCAAAATCTACAACACAGGAAATGAAAAACATTATTAAATCCCTTAAACGTACAATACATATCGATATGATGAAATCCCTATTAAATTACTTAAAATAAGCTCAGTTTATATTAGTTCACCTTTAAGTCACATACGTAATGTCTTCAACATCAGAAATTTTTCCCCAACACTTGAAATAATCTATGGTGAAATCATTATAAACAAGGTGAGAGGAATTCCATTTCTAACTACAGACCAGTATTTCTACTGACTTCATTTTCAAAAGTCTTTGAAAAGGTTATGTACAACAGACTACTCAGACATGTAAATGATAACAACATATTAGTTGAAAAACAATTTGGATTTAAGAACAATCCAACAACTGAAAAAGCAAACTACTCATTAATTAATGAAATCGCAAGTGCTCTTAATGAAAAACTAACTGACGGAGGAATTTTCTGTTATTTAGCAAAAGTCTCTGATTCTGTTAAAAATGAAACGTTACTGTCCAAATTAAATTTTTATGGAATAATTGGCAAAGCTTCATAACGGATCAAATCATACTATAGGACTAGGTATCAAAGGGTGGAGATAAATAATAAAAATTTCAATCGTAACACATCTTCAGACTGGGAAGTTATACTACACACACGTGTCCTGTGTCCCACAAGGGTCAATTTAGGGTCCTTTACTTTTTCTTCTTTACATAAATGATTTATCAAAAACCTATAATGGAAAATTTAAATCAATTTTATTTTACAGAAGATGCTCACATTACATTTACAAATTCTAATTTCAAAGGTTCTAAAAATGACAAAAAAATTGAATTTGAATACTTAAATAAATGGTTCACTGAATTTTGGAAAAACCCATTTCATGAAATTTAAAACTCAAACTAGTCCTGAAATTGATCTGGAAATAAGTCATGTTAACAAATTAATTTATAAAGTTCATGATATAAACTTTCTTGGAATATATGTAGACAGTACACTGTTTTGGAAAATTCATATTGAACAAATTACACATGAATTAAGTGCAGCTTGCCATGTAATGAGATCAGTTAAGCCCTTTATGTCACAGCAAACACTGAAGATGGTTTACTGTGCCTATTTGCATTCCATTATGAACTATGGATTAATATTTTGGGGGAACTCTTCATATTCTTGATTTCAAACATTTGCTGTGTTCTGAATGTTGTTTTCTTTCTTTTGGGTGATTCCCTGGCGTCTGAATTGTATGTGCCGACATTTCAGAACACTCTGTCTGTTCCAATGTAAGCTTACACTATGAAGATGGAACAGACAGAGTGTTCTGAAACTTCAGCATATAAAATTCAGATGCTGGGGAATCACCCAAAAGAAAGAATACTACTGTTCATATAGTGCAAAAATTTTTAAAATACTAAAGAATATAATTACAATTAGTACAAGATGCAAAAGTAGAGATTCATGTAGATATTTATTTAAGAATCTAAAAATACTGCCTTTTCAATCCCAATATATACCATCACATCTCTTATTTGTGGTAACAACAGAAATAAATTTAAATTAAATACTGACATCCATCATATAAATACTAGAAAAAACTGTAACTTTCACCATCCTTTATCAGATTTATCACTCTATTAAAAAGGAGTCCAGGCAACAGCATAAAATTATTGAACAGTTTCCCACAAATTATCAAAAATTTAAGTGATAACTGTAAATAATTTCAATCAGCCCTAAAGAAATATTTATAAGCTCACTCCTTTTACTCCGCAGAATACTTTAATCTGAATACTGAATGATACGTTAAGCTTAATCAGTTGTACTGTACCAGCTGCTACTGTAGATATGTGATATTTTCCTGATTTGTTCGATGTCCAAGGTATTAACGTGTTTTGGATTCATACAATGCAAATAAATAAAATCTGATTCAGTTTAATTCAGTGGAAGGTACTGTGTACCCTTCTACTAGAACTGACCTCTGGATTAGGATTCGCCACAGGCTAATTTAAGCTGTTTCAATGTCACTTGGAAACAACCTACACACTTTTGATGCCATTCATGATTGTAATTGATACTTTTATTTCTGTCATAAACAGCTGACCATCCTATATGTTTTATGAAGCCATAACCACACTTTGGCTTTTGCCACTTTCAAGCTTCCAAATTATTTTTAAGTTTCTGAGGAACTGTTATTATGACATGTTTCCACTAATCATCAGTACCTTGTTTCCTCTGAAGCCACTATAATATCTCAAAGTGCTCAGTGAAGTCCAAGTAGCACAAGATGAAGTCACAGAGTCAGTATGATTACTAGATGTTATCAACAGCAAAACTTCCAGTCTTGGGATTATGTTCCACAACTGCCGAACTATCAGGATTTCTGGTATATCAGTACCTGGATTACAGGAATTCTACTTCATACAGAAGAAATAGTAAATACAAAATTTCTTGGTTTACAAACTGATAACCACCTACTCTGGATGTATAACACTATCACATTATTCCTAATTTAAATGCAGCAAGTTATGCAGTTGCATTGATCTTCTATATCAGCTATCTTAGGACTACAAAATAACTTCATTTTGCCTACTTTATTCTATAATACAATATGAAATAATTATGGGGAAAATTCATCTAACAGTGAAAACAGGTTTATTTTACAAAAGAAAGTTTAAGAATGTATAAGTTGTTTAAGAAATATGAGATTTTTATCTGTTCCATGCTAATATGTACTTTCATTAATCTTATGCAATTACATTAATACAAGATGTTTCAGAGGTACACTATTTGCTGGTCTTGACCCATATCTATGTGTTCCTTTCCCTTCCACCCCCACTTTCATTCTTGGTATGTTCCATGGGCTAGCCTGTTTTGGTCTCTGAGATTCCTTGATACTCAGAGACCAGACTCTACTGGTTAAACACCTAAATTTGGTTGCAATGTGTTGTTTTTCCAAATTATGTTTTGGAATCCACATTGAGTGGTTTTCAAAGTCCTTGGCAGTGCTGCAGCCTGACCTTGTAATTATTCTGTGTCCATATATTACTGTCAGGTTATTGGTGTTCTATGTGGGGCCTTCTTTCATTATGTGGTTGGTAACATTTTTCTAGTATGTTGGTGCAAATGTGCATTTATTTCAAGTTACTTACATCAACCGTAAGTATTAATGACTTGTTTTCTTTAAGTATTTATTGTAAATAAATATGTGCATATTGATTTGTCTATGTAATCCGGCACTACAATACTACGGTAAGCGCTCTGTGGGTGTGAATCATACAAGAACTGCAAAAGGCTGGTAGGGAAATACAATTCATCATAAAGAGTCCAAAAATTTTAAAACACATTCACCTGTACACAGTATTAATACAAGGAATAACCACCACTTTTTAAGACAAAATGTCAACCTTTCATGTTTCTTGAAAGGTGTATTCTAGGCTGGCATCAAAATTTTGAACATATTGCCACACAGGTGCATGTCTTATGAATGAAAAGGCAAAACTTAAAGTACCATTAACAAGATGCTTAAACACATGCTCCTTTCACTCTGTTGTACTTTTGATGTTTGTGAACAACTCATTATACTGTATATAAAAATCTTGCTAATATTTTGTATTTTAATAATTCTATATACTGTGTACATTTGTACATTTAAGACTTATTCCACATCCTACTGTTACTCTGACAAACTTCTGGATTCATGGGACGTACACACATAGATATGTTCGTAGTGAATAAAAAAATGTGTATTTGCATGTAGAGGCACCACAATTGATGCAATGAGAAAGCTAGTGGTTGTCACAAAGAGCTACATAGGCCTCAAGGCAATGTCATGATGAGTCAGTGCCAGGTTTAGTTAGTGTCTGTTTAACCATGCTTTCAAATTTCACATCTGTAGCACAGTGAGGTGTTATCCATTTCTTGTGCTCAGAAGGAATGTAAACATATGAAATATTGAAATCAAAGCTGAAGCAGAAATTTGCAATAAGGGCAGAAGTTTGCTGTCCAAGGACATTCTTTTGCTCCATGATAACGCATTTGCATTCCATGGCAGCTGCTTTTAAAACCATCAGGCAGATGAAATATTAACTTCTCCCACACAACCAAATATGGTCTAGATTTAGCTCCATCAGCTTATCACACGTTTTGACCATTAAAAGAAGCTTTGTGTTGGCAAAGCTTTGCCACTGATGATTAAGTCAATGATGATGTTTATATGTGGCTTCATTTACAACTGAAATCTTTCTTTGCACATGGGATCAGAAGGCTTCTGAACTTCTACACAGCATGCATTAAAAAACAGGAGGGTTATTGTGTAAGAAAAGAATACACTTCACATTTGTCACACTACTGTACATGAACAAATCAATAAATTCACTTTACTTTTGATTCTCTCTCTCTCTCTCTCACACACACACACACACACATATATCTATATACAGAATGTCCCAGACTTCGGGAGAGTGTTCCTTATGTTAAAGTATACCGATATAACCCAAAACACCTATATCCAAAGTTGAATGGTTATGGAGATAATGGCCAGAGAAGTTCGAAACTTTGACAGCTGTTACACACTTATTGATTACCAAATACATATTAAAACTGGCAGGAATATGTGGTTACTGTAATGTTAATATTAGTACTTAACATGTAATTAACGTATGAGTGACATAGCCATTAAATTGAACTACATAAACACCCGCATTAACGCCGTAGTCTTCGTTAGGGTTCCAAGCACTTTACATGGTGCATGAATATTCAGCAGTATGGAAGTACTGATTTAACTTTGCTGACTGCGCATTTTGGTATAAGCCTACTACATAACTGTACTAAAATACAGTACCT
>Ga0123354_10018380_pt1 | contig 10957 bp, 4 predicted proteins | sample TergutLab28metaG_2_FD_97872 | JGI IMG/M metagenome (GOLD analysis project Ga0123354, IMG submission 97872) | Labiotermes labralis P4 segment gut microbial communities from Petit-Saut dam, French Guiana - Lab288 P4 | ecosystem: Host-associated > Arthropoda: Insects > Digestive system > Gut ... | reverse complement strand
CCCCCTCCCCCAGAAGAATTCCTCTCCCCCCTTCACCCCCCCCCCCAAGTCCCCCAACCCTTCCCCCCCGCCCCCCCCCCCCCCCCCCCTGTTACTATGCCAGTTCATCACTCCACATCTACCTGCCGGTTGGTTCTGACCACAATAAAATAGCCACTTTTATGGGCCAGTGACCCCAAGGATTCATGACACTACAGGTAATTTATCATTGGGAGGTGTTGTGTGTTATCAGTTAAGATGGAAAATGATTATTCACATTAAATTTGAAAGGGATATGGAAGAGAATGGTACACAGAATTATGGCCTGCATTTTATCTGAAAATATGAAGGTAGCCAACACCATCTAGATTTAAACTGGGGACCGCTGAATGCAATGCATGACATACATGGTGCCTGATGTAACATGTTCACCTGCATCATTGCTACAGATTAAGAATTAAAGCCCAAAGTAATGTATAAGTAGGGAGATCGTATTAACATTTTGTATTCGGTAACATTTTTGATATTGTGAATGTTTTCAGGCAGTTAAAAGCTTCCTGCTTGAGAGAACAGCAGCAACCAACTGATTCTGTTGAGAAGTCGATGACAGGACTGATGTATGAAAGACTACGTCAGACAAACTCTGATAATTGTGTACAGGTTGCTGATACTCATTCTTCAGTACAAAGTGACTATCAGCAGTCAGAAATGACTGCACATTTGTTTAATTATAACGGTTATCCTGTTCAGCAGTATGTTGTTTCATCCAGTGACAAGACAAGTCTTTACATTGAAGTTGAGCAGTGCCCGCCACCCTTGATATCATGTGCTGAAGAGGAACCCAACTGTCAACCACTGCAGAAATCATCAGTAGAGCAAGATGTTAGTAATGTCCAACAGGTACCTTTGAGGGAACAGTGTGTATTCACTGACAATGTAAAGCAAACAGGAGACAATAAAGATGGTGCTTTATTATCCAGCAAAAAAATGCAACAGGATTTTCTACCAGGAAATGCAGTTAATGGGAACTGTGTACAAGATATGGTTGAAGAGATCAATGACACTTGTACAGAGTTTGCTGACAGTGTTGCAACAGTTAGTAATGTCTGGAACTGCACTAGTACACATTCCACTGGCAACCAGAATATGAATGCTGTTCATAATATGGAATGTAAGGGAGATGCTGATATGAACGAAGTTGAATCATTGGCTTCTAAGATAATCCCAGAGAGTGAAGTGGATAGTATAGATTTTACTGATAAATTCTCTGCAATCACACAAGCATATTTGAGAGACAATGGAATATCAAAGAACCATGAAGCTGAAACGTTGGTTTTTTTGGATGATAATTCTGGTGCCTCATCAGTAGGTAACAACAGTCATGCTTCCTTGTCTAGAAGGGTGCTGAGGAGTTGTGCACCTGCAAGATGTGAAAGTAACCATGAAGTAAGTGCTGAACAAGATGGTGGAAGTTCAGATTCCTCAGTTGTTGAATGCACAGATGAAGATAAAGATATGGAATTTCATTCTGCAGAACAAGATGGTGGAAGTTCAGATTCCATGGTTATTGCATGCACAGATGAAAGTGAAGATATGGAATGTCATTCTGCAGAACAAGATGGTGGAAATTCATATGCCTAGGTTGTTGAAAGCACAGATGAAGATGAAAATATGGAATGTCATTCTGCAGAACTTCACAGTAGTAATACTGGAAGTAACAGAAGTTTGTTTCAGGTTAGCGGTTTATATGCACGAACTGAAGGGAAGGTTATGAGGAGCTGTGTTATTGTAATTTGAGCTGTATAACTTTTATAAATAACCTTTAAATGACCTATGATTGTATATGTAAATACACATTAAAAAATCCCCTAGAAATTTATTTTATTCATTAGGCAGCAAGGAAATATACTGCAGTATTAATACATGCAGCGTAATCTTTATTGCTTTGTTTTTCGCAAAATGACATTTGTTTCGTGATTTTTTCTTTTACTGTTCATAAACCATGTGCTGAAATTCAAATATGAACCTGGTCATATAAAGGTTAAATAAGTTTGGATTTTGTTGTTAATTGCACATTCAATTGAGTTTCAATGAGCCTTAGAAATATTCCAAAGTGAGAAGTTCCCCAACATATGACACTCATTTTATCTTCAGTAGTTACACAAATTGCCAGATTTATCAGCTAACAGTTGTTTATTTTGGTGATGTACATTTGTACTAAATTTCCTTAGTACAAATTTTTGACGATAAAAATGTCCGATACTTTTCTTATGTTGAATGCACAGAGAGATTAGACACAATTTTTAGTGAAAACTCATATAATAACAGGAAGTTTGTCAGACAAGTGTAACCCCATACATTTCCACCATTGACAATTTCAAAACTGTCTTCACAAAGAAGTGTTTTATATAGGATGGGCCAAAAGTAGATATACAGTATAAAGTTAATTACTGTATACCTACTTTTGGCCCAGCCTGTATAAAATTTGTAACTTTGTAGTTTTATAAACAGGAAGATTAAAAATATATGAAATAATAATTATTCTTAACTGTTTTTAATGTGTGTGAAACTTGAGTTTACATTAAAAAAAATGCAGATTAAGGCATTTGTAAAGTGGGTGCTGAAGAGAATACGGCTATAAGTGGGAAGAAGTGAAAATATGATGAAAGCTACATAATGAAGAACTTCATAATTTGGACTCTTCACAAATATTTTTGGGATGATGAGATCAAGAAAGGTGACATGGGCAGGGCATGTAGTATACATGGAAAGCACAGTAACTGAATATGAATTTTTTGGGGAAAAGCTGAAGGGAAGATACTGCTTGGAAGTCATAAGTGTGTACAGAAATATGATACTAAAATGTATCTTAAAGAAATGGAAAAAAAGTGGAAAGTTGTGGACTGGATTTATCTGGCTCAGGTTGGGGGCCTGTGGTAGGCTGTTGTAAATGTAGTAATGAACACACACCCTTCAACAGTGCACTCTTCAAAACTACCTACACCTCAATTTCCCCCATATCATCAGTTTTAACCCTTCAGATGGTCTTTCTTCCCATATAAAGTAGTAATTCTGTGGTCTTAGGTCAGGATAGTATACCAGTTCCTAATCTTACATCATATGCTATACCAAGCAGCTGCAGTATTTTAATCAGTAATAAAAATTACTGATAATTTCTGGCTTAATGGGTGGACATACCCTTTGGTTTTTTAAAGTAAATAACTAATAAAAAAACTGAATTTTGGAAAAGAGACATATGGATAAATTTAGCTTCAGGCCAAAGAAATGGCTTCCCATCAAGCACTGAATGAATTACGGATTTTACCTAGTCAAAAACTGTTCCAGAGCAATTTTTGATGCTACTGTGCAGTGAAAGGGGGTGTGGCAGTGAATGTGTGAATCAAAAGAAAACACTTTCTTCCTGCTGAAAATGAATCTCATTCTGGACTGAGTACTGAGGAAGAAATGTAATGTTCTGTAATGAATTTCTATATAAAATTTGTGATAGTTCTTGACTCCTGTTACAATCAGAGAGGCACTTTGGTTTTCTTTACAGGGCTGAAGCTTTTGTATATTAATAGAACCTTTAACATCATGAAAAGCTTCTTTAGCTGTGAAATAAGTGTACTGATCTGGCAGAACAGTATTCAGAAGATTTGAATGGGTTGTATGTGTATCAGGACTACAAGAACATTCACTGCTTTCCTCAGAAGAGCAAAAGAAAATGAGGAAAAACTGGACTTTTCTACAAAGGGACTGCTCAGATATATTGCATTAATAGTATTGGAGGCATACGAGACCTTAGCCACAGCTGTTCCTATTCTATCGACATTACCAAATTCAGTAGCACCACATGAACATCCTTGCAGTAAAATTAAGCTGATCTAATTATATCTCTGGTCTACATGTCACAAGACCAGACTTGCATATCTTACAGATCTCTCAATTGAAAATAAAGTAGCATCTTCAATCAATTTTAACAATGTTATCCAAGACCTTGCAGGCATTATGTGAAGAAGAGTACAGTTTTGAGTTAATTGCCATGTCATGTATGAGAACTGATGTTACCTAATAAAAGCCAGTTCAAGAAACAATTGTCTTTTTTCATTCAGAATATGTTGTGGGCAGTCATAATGATCATTGGCCACAGGCACTAAGAAGCGTAACTACGCTGCTGTTTGTTCTGATTGTTCATCTCACCAGAAATTACAACTGTATTACGAGGAATTCTAGCAGACATTTCGCACATCAAGAGAACAAGGATGCAAAATGGGAAATGATGTATTTATTGAAGACATGGGTGAAGGACATTGAACCTCCCTTGAATAGCAAGTACTTTCAATTAAATACGTCTGTAATGTAGGCCTCAATTGTATTGTGGATTTGCCTGTTCAAATATGCTTGTGGAGATACATAACCTCGCAACTCACTGTGAGCAGATTTTTTTTAAGTCAGATGTCCTTTAAACTCTCATGTTGTAAGATGTGGTACAAATTTAATGACCTTAGTGAAGAAATGGCAGTATTTTTGGAATGATAGTTACTTCTTGCTGTGAGGTAGTGCTTTATGGATTTAATTGGATTTCATTCATAAAGGATTTATAATCTTTGCATTTTCTTTGTATATTGTTCCATTATTTGTTGTTTAGTTCACATTATCAGGTAACAATTACTTGTTGCCTGATGTGTATTATTTTGCTTAATAAAGGATTTGTAATAATTTCCTTCAGTACAAAATATGCCATGATATGGGTGTGTTCAATATTATTGTCCCTCATGCATGAAAAATTGTTTCTGTTTGGCATTTCCCTGTAACGTCAGGGACATATTGTTTCATAGTCAGTAGTGACTAATAAGGCATGCTAAGATCAGTTCTTTCTCACTTGGTATTCCAGTGAAAGCTTTAGTATTAGATGCACTGTAGAATATGTCTGCCTAATTCACAGTTTGAGTTTATTACATTCTCTAAATACCCCAATGGGAAAGAGGGAGTCACCTTACATTTGGCCTGATGTGTTCAATGGCTACCTTGCATATCATATATGGGGACTAAGTAATTAATTGTCCTTTGTAGCCCTCATCCTCACCTGAGCTGATGGTGTGTTTCTATTATCCATGGGGGTATTCGGAAGACAGTGTTTATAATAAACAGTTCACACACTGACGATGACCTTAGCTATACTTGTAGGCATGAAGTCAGGTACATTCTGTTGGGAACCTGTGTTTGTTTGCATTGAATCATTTTTTAATGAATTGTGCTGGTAACTTTCCTGTAATTAAAAATATGAGGAGAGAGATTAGATGCTTTGGGTCATTCACATGCTGTCTAGCAGCTTGTAAGGTAGTTTGTTATAAAGCTGTTTTAAGCCCACCATATCTTCCTAAATAATTCCTACCGTCTGTGTGTCCTATGTACATCAAGCCAGCTGACACCAGCACTTAGTATTCACATACAGTACATTCATATCAATTGTCTTGGTATCTGTAATTGTTGTGCAATCTTTGCATAGTGTATAAAATGTATGCATAATGGGGGTTTCACTGAAGTTTATGGTTATGGTAATCAGTATGTTGCCAATTTACACAAGTATTTCAAATGCAGCTGTTGGTAATACAATTTAAAATTAAGATGTATCACATAGGTTTTATGCAGGTTCTCATTATAGTAGTTGAAATCTCATTATTATAAAAATTTTTAAAACATTAAAATTGTCCTATTTACAATAAAATGGGCTAAAACCATTTTGTTGCTACAATTCTCATGCAGTCAGTCTCTGTGTGGTGGCTGTATATACAATCTGTATGTTCATGCTACTGTCATGCTGGCCCATTATGTATTAATATTGTTTGGTTGTACATTTTCATTGCACTACTGTAAAATCAATGTCTCAGTTGATGCTGACATACATGTATATATAGTCATGGGTCCTGTGTAATGAGTAAGTGGATACTGATTATCTGATAATGGTGAAAATACATGAAGTGGTTTGTGAATACCATGTTAAATGTTTCTTCATTTCTTAAAGAATGGGTTGTGGAATTGATTATATCAACAAATACTGTCTTGTACCTCTTACGAAGCCCTTTAGACTTGACTGTGCATCAAATAGCCCAGGGGATTTGTACAGAACTGCACGCAGGCTATCATAGTGTACCTCCTCCATATGATTGAAATAACTCTGAAGATATTAAGCCACATCAAATTGGCTTTCATCAGATTTATTCAATAAGTAGTTGCCCTGCCACTTTGCTACGTAATATCCATAAGCCCTTTTTATATTGTGCTGTGTTTTATGTTTCCATGTTTTTGCCGTGTCACATTTGTTTTTCAATCTCAGCATGTGTGCCCAATTAGAATATGTGCAGTGTGTCTTAGCACTGCTTAAGTTTTCTGTGTAGTTGCAGGGTTATTGTACCAGCTGCTTCTAATGTGGTGACATGTGGGGTTTTGGATGGTTGTTATCCTTCCATGGGCACTGCTTTAATTCCCTTTTTGTCTTGCATGTGATCAGAATAGGGATCATATTTTTTGGTCAGCTTTGCCATATTACACTCATCACTGGTATTAACTCCTTTTATACCTGTTATTTACTAATGTTCTACACACTCAAAATGTTTGTATTTTTTCTGTAATGGTGATTGATTCATGCCATGTGTTGTGGGGCCAAAACCCACCAGTTTATGACGGTGATCCAGTGTGTGTTTTGGATTGCAAATATCTTACTGTGGTTTGCTGTATGCGTAGAAGGTGAGAATGATAGGTCCATATGCACCAATTCACCTTCCAGTCCCCATACAAGGCCTAAAAAAAACTCAAAACTGGTTGCAAGTCAAATCTGAAGTCGAACTGGGCACCGTGGGCCGCCATGTACTGGTGGTATCTAAAATGTTTGGACAAACTTTAGGGGTGAGTTCCCTGCACCAGAGCAAGTTCATATCAGCGTATGTTTTCTAGGTTCAGCCTTCAAGTTCAAACAGACTCAATTCTTCTGATTTTTATCTGTGGGGGACATTTAAAACCCCCTAGTGTATTCAGCTTGAATTGAGAATGGACACTTTCCCAACTCGTATTTTATGCGTGTCTGACCATTCGCAACTGCCCCAGAACCTTTGAAAGGGTGCCCATGCATACATTGGTTCAGGTGAAAGACATTCTGAGCATTTTTTGTGAAATGTGACTTGATAAACCGTAAGAACTCATCGCCTATTAAACTGGAAACGTGTACTGTAAATGTGTTATGTCAGTTGTGAGTAAAATATAGCATAATTCAGGAATTTATTGTTGAACGCAACCTTTCAATTAAACTCAAAGACCACTCACTCCCGGACTGTATTTATGTGAAGTGTTTTCTTTGTTGTAAAGAACTCACTCTTGAAGTTTGTCCATTTTGTATACATCCTATGTACTGTTACAGTTTCTCGTCTTTCTTCAAGTGTAGAAACTTTGTGGATGTGAAGCGATCCTTGTATTTAATGCTGGGCAATGTCTTGGGTGTAGACTGACAAGATGCACAAATCCCGGGTGCCAGGTTGCTCGGCAGAATAAATTTTGTAGGGCGACGCCAATTTTTGTACGTTCTCAGTATGAATCTTGCCTCATGTCACACAGCATGAGGCAAGGTTTATATAATGTAAAATGTCACATTAAAATTTTGTACACAACAAAATGTGAGTTTGCGCCAGTCAGTTCTGCGGACCACATGTTGATAGGCCTCGCCAACACTTCGCTATGCGCAGAGAGCAACGCCATTACAACTGACTGCGTACGCTACTGGCCGCGATTCTCGTCGAAGCAGTTCGTCTGAGGTGGGCACAGATGGACTATTGACCTTTGCATTGTGTTTTTCTTCTGTTTTGGTGTAGTTAGCAAGCCTACCACTAGTTGCAGCAACATCGGAAGCCATATTGATTTTTATTTGAAATATGAAGGGAGAGGTGTGGTTATTTAGCAAATTGAGATGATTTTGTGCCCTTATTTGTTTAAATTATAACGATTAGTTGATTAGAACATGAATGTAATATATTTTATTGTTCTTAATTGAAACTAGAAATGAATATTGGAGGTATGTTATGTATTGGACTTTACATATGTTATTAACTTAACATGAACAATGTTTGGGCAAGTTTTGACATTGTTCAGCTCGCAGAGTTGAAATGTTTGAAATTAGAATTATTTCTGAATTGAAATACCCTACTTTTGTGTTGACTGGCTGCATTGCGAGATACAGGGTGTTAAACTTCTAGTAACATGTTTTTTCCTCGAGTGTTTCGTACTCAAGGTACTTGAGAACTGTCATGTGACAAGTTCTTATATTTCAGGCGAATAGTTGTCCGTGTGGTGGGGGGTCGGGTGGCTTGTTGCTGCCGCTGTAGGATGACAAGCTGGGCCGAAAGGATGCACCGCAGAGCTGCCACTTTCAGCAACGTGGTCACTTCTTGCGGCCATCCCACAGTTCCTTATCCTCGACGGTTAGAAAAGTAAGGCATTTGCATCCGTTTATGTGTGTGGATGTCCGACCATTTCCATTAGTAGTTTTTATAAATTAATGCGTAAATTGAAAGTGAAGAAGAGAGGCTGAACTAGTTTGTCATATAACCCTTCACTATTTACAGTGCTTCTTTTAACACCGTTGTGTGTTTGGTAACATGCTAATGCTTGCATACATACCTTTCTGCCATCTTTTTGTCTTGTGTTTCATGGTATCCAACATACAGAAACATGGGGTAGGTCTTTCATGTGTCTTTCTGTTGACAGACACTTGATTGTGATTGCCAATATGCAACAAGCATTCGTTAGTCTCTGCGGTTTAATTTTAATAACAACAACTCTTGGCTGTTGTACCCAAATCAGCATTCATTTAATTTTAGTAACAACAACTCTTGACTGTTGTACCCATATCAGCATTCATGACTACATTTGTTATTGTGTGTTAGAAATGCACATTTGTTATGATTTCTATTATAGCATATGCAAAAACATAGTGACTGATAAACAGAGGGTTTGAATTTTCATTACATGATTATGTCCACTGATAATTATTGTGTCTATTGTGCAAGTAACAATGCATGAAAACTTTGGTTTATGAAGAGAGTTATGCAGTTATGTGTTGCATGAGAAATGAGTGCAGCCTCTACTCTGCAGTAGTTCTGGAAGTTTTCTTTGTTGAGTATGTGTTTTCTTGACAGTGAATGGTTGTGTTAGGTGGCCAATGGTTGTATGTGATAGCATTAGTAATTGTAAGTAAAATGCAAATTCATTGTGATAAATGGTTGCTTATGGTAGAATGGTTGTATTTTGAATGTAGATAAATTTTAAATTCAGCAAGTGATAGATGCTTGCTCTATCATAAAATTGTTTTCCAAAACAATGTCTGTGATATAGAAAGTCTTGCCTTTAACACTGTGATGTGTGTGAACCATTAAGTCCTCAAGTAAATGGTTGTTTTAAAGAACTTTCTTTTATGGCTTGTACACATACATTACATTATCATTTCCATAATACTTATCATCTTTTCATGAATTTATAATTTCTGCTAGCCTCTCTGTCTTTGTATATATACACATTAAAATGAGTTTGGTTTGCTCTATTGTTCCTTCCTTGGTTGATAGTGCTGCCATGGTAACCATTATTGCTATGTTCTCTGTGCAATACATGCTGAGGCAATCAAGCATGGTTGCCATGGTTACTGGGTGTGTTCTTTGTGAGGTACGTACTGAGGCAATCAAGCTCGTTTGCCATGGTTACCAGGTGTGTTCTCTGTGAGGTATGCACTAAGGTAGAAGAAACAATTGACCATCAAGCATTGTTGCGTGTTTTGCCATAAAATTGGCCTCTTCATGTCAGATAGTATTAGGCTGTTTGTGTAACCAAGGAGGTGCAAGCAGGGCATACCTATAAGAGTGCGCTATTAATGTTTCTTTGCATCCATGTTTGACGTCATCAAGGTTATCACAATAGCCATAATAACACTACATCAGAGTGTTCATGTGTTTCATTTATTATTGCTCTGAACAGCCATTGTTCCCCATACAGTAAACACTGAATTATTTTTCTCGTAGAAGCACTTTGTGTACTGTGAAAGATGTGAGCAGAATCTGTATAATAAAAGTAGGAAACATTATGAATATTTTATCATGTGTTGAATGATACAAAATTGGTAAATGGGTCAAGTTATTATAAATTTTTTTAAATAGTTGTAGATATGTTAGACAATGATGTATGCAGAATGTGATGTGACACGATGCTATCCCAGGTGCAGACCAGGCATGTAGCTGGTGTACAGTATTTACCAACATATAACACACAGTTTTTTTTAAGTGTTACTAAAACACATAAGGTCATTGTACATTTGCAAATTAAGAAAAGTACACAAGAAAACAAATGCCATACAAGATTTACTCTTTCTTGTTGTGAACAGTGTGTGTTGTCCATTGTAAAGTAATGATTTTAGTGACTAATAATTGTGTGGTATGCAGAATAGCATTTCTGGGGTCTGTCAAAGTGAAGTGGGAGATATAAACATTAATTATTAGGTTCAAGGATTACCATAAAAAGCTTTTGTGGACCTAAAGTGAACCATTGTTAAAGTATGGAAAACAAAGTGTTGGGATCAGATGTACCAGATGATTTTACAGTTTGCTGTCTCACTCTGGCACAGGCTATTTTTTATACATGCGGACAGAAATCAGCCCTGCAATTAAGAGCACAGAGTGTGACAAGCTATTGTACTTAATACTAAGGTATCAGTAGTACATTATTATTCTAAATTTGCATGCTCGGGCTTGGCGTGAAAATGTAATTTTTATTAGAAGTTGCAGTGTGTAGTTGAAGAATAAAAGACCAACTTGATGTCACTTGCTATTTTATTTCACTTCTTATGTGCTCAACATGTTTCGGACATTAATATATCCATCATCAGGAGCTTGCGACTGTTCTGTTGAATTACCACATTGGTCGTATTGTTCTTGGTTCGATGTGT
>Ga0123354_10018379_pt1 | contig 10958 bp, 6 predicted proteins | sample TergutLab28metaG_2_FD_97872 | JGI IMG/M metagenome (GOLD analysis project Ga0123354, IMG submission 97872) | Labiotermes labralis P4 segment gut microbial communities from Petit-Saut dam, French Guiana - Lab288 P4 | ecosystem: Host-associated > Arthropoda: Insects > Digestive system > Gut ... | reverse complement strand
GAACCAGTTGTCGCATTGATACAATTATTCTCCTGATGATGGGCACATGGCTGCCCGAAACATGTAGAGAATAGAAATAAACATACATGAAAAATTGTGCGCCAAGTTGGTTACTTACAAGGACCATACCAGGATGCATGGTCAACAAAACATTAAAAAAAAAAAAACATTAGTTGTGTTCGACGGCATTTAAATCCTTCGTCGTCTCCATCACAATTAACACAACGGTGCGACAAACACAAAATTAACGAAGATGAGTCGCGAACAATGACGGGCATTACTGGAACAACTCTTTACTCAGGCGGGTCACCAGTCCCTCATACTCCAGTGCTACAGTTCGACAGCAACCCCCCGCAAAAGGAAGTCCCTTCGTTACAGTTTTTACGCGGGATCCATCACTCTTTGGCACACAGTACCTACCCAGTACCGCTACAGTGCTAACTGCTGAGCGAACTACTGTGATGGCGTGCAAAATGGTGTGCATTGAATACCACTACTACAGTAAAAGTGACACATACACACACACACAAATACAGGGCAGGCAAACAGCCTACCTTCTGTCGCACGGCTCGAGGGCTGCGTCCAGCTTGAGGCTTGAGGGAAAAAGAAAACAGACTTATTACTGAATGTTAACTAACATACAGGCCCTATAAGATCCATTCAGTGTATAAACACTACAACAACTACCAGAGTTTTTGCAATAGACATATCAAAAGACGACACCATTTATACAAATGGAAACAGAGAACCCTCCTAAGAATCAAGAAATTTTTTCCCCATGGAGAAAGCACATAAAAATATTTCAAATCCGTCTCAGATCTTAGCCAGGAAAACCAAACTAATCCAGTGAACGACACGTTTAAATTATAAACTCAGAGCCACCGCAACAAAATTCGGTTTACAGTCGCAGAAAAGCCCGTTGGAAATTCAACGGTCATATCCGTACGTTCTTATTTCGTCCCTTCATTAATTTCCTCCATCCCTTTCACGCACTTTTTTTCTCTCTACTTTCTCCGTCAAGACAATACAATGAACCTTCGTACGTTATTGGTCAGTACTTGCCACTTGCTATGAAGGGTCATTTTCCTTCCCATACCACGTTTGAAGTCAGCTTTCGTAACACAGACGTGGATTAAAGTGTTTTTATGTCTTTTGCGTCACTAATGGGTACGTCATCTTCATTTTTGTACCAAGGATGCACTTCTGTCTCTGTGAATGTGAGCTGTGACGTCAGGAATAAGAGTTAGTTGATACTTTGCGGGCAAAGAGAATGGTCCGGTATGTAACAGGTGCAAGAAATGTGGACGGAACTAGTTAACACCGAACATCTACCAACACAACGAAAGATCAGTTCTGTAAAATGAGAAGCAAGATTTAAGACTTAACACGTTCACATAATGGTACATACGTACACCAGTTGTTACATGAAGTGTCCTGAGTTTTAGTTATTCGTTACACTGTAGGGGAGAAGCATTTCCTGGGGGTAAAGGCGGCCGGTGCGTAGGGCTGACAACCTTACCACCATCCTGTCCCGTTGTCGTGTAATCTGGGAACCTTAACTTCCTGGAACCCTCTGGGTCACTCCAGGCTTGTAACGGGACTGTTTTACCTTTACTGTAGGGGAAATATAATAATACAGACTGTCCTTCTTATCGTGTAATGAGCATGGTAGTTTTATCACTTAGCGAGCCTCTTTCCACCGGGACATCCCGCTACAGTTTCCGTGACCACAGCCACGATAAAAGGGACACCCTGCAAAATTAGTACATCGTGTTATAATGCAACAAACTGCCTGCAGATTTAATTCGATGAAATCTTAGCTGCCTCTCACTACGCTGCTGACAGTTGTAACGCACACAAATACAGTGCAATGCTGTTGCACTGGCACAATATAGCCCCAACCTATTGACCTGAGACGCTAACTTCTTGCAACCAACCTTCATTCACTAACAGCTAATAGTAATATCATTTCTTGACCACAATTTATTATAATAAACTGATGTAAGTAAAGGACTACCCCGCGCGCCTTTGTGAATGCCTGCAGTACTTCTCGCAGTTTATATTTTGAGGCCATATTAGATTAGAGTTACCAACATAACAGTCAAACTCAAGTCACGACGCGCAACATACGTGGAAAAATCCCAAAACACTCACTGCGCCAATAGCAGGCTTTAAGGTTTCGTTTCGATAACAGAAACTGACTTTACAGGCACCAACACAGCACATTCGACACCACAAACGGTTATACAGCGAGGCTGGTGTTTTATATTACCACTAAGGCTGGGCTTTTATGTCTGATTTTAGAGACAAACAGCAGAGACATGAAGACCCAAGACAATTTAAACCATCATTCATTTCATCATTTCCTTAACACAAACTCAACTTTTCGTCTTATGATGAGGCTGAAGACATACGGCAAACGGATGCGATAGAAATTCATTTAACCTTAAGTTCCTAGGCTCCCTGCTTCGTTACCATGTCAACAATGACATTGTCGGCAAACCTAATTCAATATGGTTTCCGTTACGCCCAATGTCAATTCCAGACCATTCATTAAGACACGTGTATTAAGATTACATTAACACAGATGCCGCTAGCGTAGCCGGAATAACAGTGTAGCCTACAGGTTCTATTCACAGTAGAAGCTAGAATACTTTTCTCCAAAAAGTCCAGAGCGGCTCTAGGGCTAATCCAGCCTCCTACTCAGTGGGTACCCGGTAATTCCCAGACGTAAAGCGGCCAGGTTGACCATTCACCTCCATCTAGTGCCGAGGTTAAGAATGGGTGGAGCTATACCTCTATTCCCCAAACATATACACCGAGGGCGTTCACAGTGAAAATTTCACCTTTAACACAGACGATATAAACATTAATTCTATTGCTCGTCTGAGGTGCTGATATATGTGGAACTGTAAACACATATCGCTAAGCCAGTAAGTGACACTTCAATTCTCTGTTGGATCTGTTATTGTTACAGTAACGAAAATGAGTGGAAGCCAACTTCAACTACCTTGAATGAAGAGACACGGAAACGTGGTTTAAATGTGTACTAAGGTCACACTTATTTTTAAAATGCGATATTCTTGCCAGATGTTTACCTCTTGGCATGTTATGTAAATTTATCTCAATTTACATGCATATACATATGTATAAATAATACAGTAGGAGCTACTGTGCAATTCAAAACAATGGGTTCATTTCCATTGAATCTAGACACACATACATGTATATGATGGCACTGAATATGGAGGGGACAGGAGAGGAGAGGAGAGTAAAGATGATTAAGCATTTGTCGTCTGTGTGACTACTGATGAGATGGGTGAAAATTCAGCGGCGGAAGGAGGGCACGGAGGACGCAGAGGACAATTTACTCATCAACTGATGCAGAAGAAATAGTTGAGCATGTCGATGGAAAGTGCAGTGGGCAAAAGCAGGCAGGCAGAAAGGGATGAAGATGAGTAAGCTTTGTTTTCGGATGATGAAATGGCGTAGAGGAATAATGGTCACTCTCCAGGACAGTCGTCTAACACGAACTGTAAGAACCCACCTCGAATGCTAGGCAGTGGACATGTGGGCACAAACAGGTCAATTAGCAATTCCTTTACATGTTCCCACGAAATTCTATACAGGAAGAAATTAAGAGCAGACTGAAGTCAGGGAATGCTCTGCTATCATTTGGTGCAGAATCTTTTGTCTTCCAGTTTGGTATCCAAAACTTTAAAGATTAAGTTATACAGAACTATTATTCTGCCTGTTGTTTTGTATGGGTGAGAAACTTGGTCGCTGATACCGAGGGAGGAACGCAGGCTGAGGGTGCTTGAGAATAAGGTGTTGAGAATATTTGGGCCTAAGAGGGACGCGGTAGCAAGAGAGTGGAGGAAGCTGCATAATGAGGGGCTGAATGATCAGTACTGCTCACCCAATATTGTTCGGGTGAAAAAGTCGAGAAAAATTAGATGGGCGGGGCATGTAGCGCGTATGGGGGAAAGGAGAGGCGTATACAGGGTTTTGGTGGGGAAACCTGAGGGAAAGAACCACTTGGAAGACCCAGGCATAGATGGGAGGATAATATTGAAATGGATCTTAAGTAAGTAGGATGTGGGGGTAGGGACTGGATCGAGCTGGCTGAGGATAGGAAAAGTTGGCGGGGACTTGTGAATGTGATAATAAACCGTCGGGTTCCATAAAATGCGGGGAATTTCTTGACTAGCTGCAAACCGGTTAGCTTCTCAAGAACGACTCTGCTCCATGTAGTGAGAGAGTGAGTGAGTGAGTGATGCGTGTTCGGACGACACTCAGCGCCGTGCGGGCAGTCACACGACCGACGACAACAGACGCTTCGTTTATTTACATTTCTTTATGTCTTGTGCGGTTATTTTTTATTTTTTGCAGAAAATCAGCAGGCAGCAAAATAATTTTATTAGATTAATGGCAGAAGAAAATTTGTAGCGAATTATTTAACACGTCTAATCATCTTCCGCTCGACTCGCTACGGGATGGACGGTCCGGGGATCGAATCCCGGTGCAGGTGAGATTTACCGCACCCATCCAGACCGGCCCTGGGGCCCATCCAGCCTCCTATACAATAGCTGACAAGAATCTTTCCCGGGGGTAAAGCGGGCGGGGTGTGGCGTGTCAAATGGGGCTTTAATGGATATCCCCCTGAAGTACAGACAGTTTCAGATTTACGCAACTGTTCCGTTCCTTAAACATGTTACGTAACCGGAAATTTACGTATATCGGATTTGACTTGTTTGTCTTAATTCACTAATAAATCATACCTCAGTGGTTATAAATATATATATATATATATGTGTGTGTGTGTGTGTGTGTTATTTCTGTCAGTTTTCTTCACATGAAACACACAAAGTGAAATAAATTTAATAATTACGGTATTAATAATTAATATTATTATATAATATTATTTAATAATAACTAATAGGAATTTTACCTAGGACTCGTGTTACATAGTTCGGAATCTCTCTGTACTTTAGAAAGGCACTAAAATAACCAAACTTTCTTGCAGACATCCACAATCACCGAAGTCAGACTAACAGATAACCTGGACGACATTCGAGCGAGGTCTCTCACGTAACTGTAAATATTCCATAGACACTACTACGTGGTACGGAACGTTAACGATGGGCTGGATCTGATCAGTTAGGGGCACAGAATCCTGACCTGCAATTCCCGCGGTTTAATGACATTTGAAAATACTGGATAAATACAGTAAAATGGATTCATATTGCGATGTTCAGGGTTGTGGCGTTGTAGACCGGTACTTTGGCTTGAATCTTCAACCCTGTAACAGGAGGCAGTAAGCTTCTCCGAAACAGTCGTATCCCCTACGAACTACGTAACACAGACCACAGTTCAGATCTTCACCTTCCTGAAGAGCAATGCACTGAGCATAAGAAAATTCAAGTGTCCTGGGCTGTTACGCCGTATATATGGCACTACACCACTCCGACACGTGGTTCTTTACCAGTCGACACGGTGTCACATCTCGGAAGACCTGCTCCAGCAACATCACGTAAGGCTCGTGATTGAATTACAAAACTGCGCGGTAGAGCGCAGCACTCTTTGAAAAGTAGGTTCTCCTGGTGGTTAAATTAGGAACTACTCAGTTCACTCGTTGCTTGATAGAGGTCGCTCTCTCCGCACAGAGTACAGGATCGATATATCGATGTTGTTGTTTCACATAATCTTATCAATACTATATCGCTCGCGAAACAGCAATTTATCGAAACCGATCGATACTCAATTTTACAGGAAACAGAAGAAACTTGACCGATACTCGATTGACCACCACTTAAGCATGTTATGTTTTTTACGGAAACATAAGGACAAGCAATGTTTTGTGGACACAGTATGTAGACAGAAGGTGTGTTTGTAACCCAACCGTCTTGTAATGCGGGAATCTCAGTTTGACGAATTATGTGGTTTGCGACAAATTGCTGTTTCATGAGCGATATGTTTCAGTTGTACCATGTAGTTCTTTGACAATGGTGTAAGACGCGTAACAGCAGGCACTGACAGCTTCACCTGAGGAAGAAAGCACAATGCTTTCGTCCTGGAGGTGAAGTTTCGCTAAAAAATTGTATCATTCTTAGGAGACAGTCGAACAAACGTCCAAAGACCACCACGTATATTGAACTTTTTCATTCTCTTGTTTTGGTTAAAAGAAACACAATCTTTCATTATTTGATGTGTGTTGGACCGTGCATCATTGTTATAACTGAAGAATATGAACCAACTAGATGCTACTTATTATTTTATTGTACTTCTTATAGGCTCAACATGTTTCGGGCAGCTCCTGATGATGGGCATAGTAGTGCCCGAAACATGTTAAGCCTATAAGAAGTACAATAAAATAATAAGTAGCATCTAGTTGGTTCTTATTCTTCAATCTTTCAGTAGTTTACTCTGCCTCCGTCATGAGAAAGAATAATGAATCATCAGCCCTTTACATGACGCTAATTTATACAGCCTGAAGGGATACAGTTCAGCGCCATCTAAAGAGGCCTACAAACAGTACCCCACCTACGTCTGACAAACAGAACTGCTTCCAAAACAACATGTTTCTTTGAGCAAAGCCAGACGAAAAATGTCCACTACGCCTACATTTGTGTCGGTTCAACATAACCCTTTAAAAAGATGTTCATGTATTTATTTGCATAAAACAATGTTCAAATGATCAATATATCATATATGCTCATATCCGTGGCTGAATACTGAAGGAAGTCATAAATCTGAAAACCAGACTGACAGGTAATGTTGTACCTATGGCAAGTGAATCACCGGGTTATGAACCCGTACGAGGGAATGGAAGTGCATGTCTTCACGCACTGTTAATCTTGGCTCTAAGAGTTTGTGAGCTGTCAGATTCATTCTCTAGTCGATTGGAAACCAAAAACAAAACAAAAAAAAAAAAAAAAAAAACACCCGGTAGCTGCTGAAGGCAGGGGGGGCACGAGGGGCGATAAGGACGCCTTGGAAGAAGAGACCCATACTGTCCCCGCCGAAACTGCAACTGCGATTTGTCGGTTGCGCAAATCTGCGCTATCGCGAATCCAGTACACAACTGATACGGGACTTAAATATCATCTTACGTTTGCTCTTGGCGCGTCAAACACTCCGGGTGCACACTGGTTTGAAACTGTGTAGTGTGTCTTACTGGCAGTGACGATGGAAATATTTCAAAATCATGTCAGTGGAAAGGTGTCAATTTGTAATGAGCAACAAATTATACTATCAATTTTATAGTAACGTTTAGATACTGTGGATTTTAGCTAAAACCTGCAGGTTTGATAGGCATGATAATTGTAGAACTATTTTATTGGTGTTCCTTTTAACGACATGGATGGCAGCCCCCTGAGAATGGCGATCGCGCCGAAACATGTGGGAGCAAATTAATAGTAAAATACATTATATATATATATATATATTGTGCTATCTCGTTGGTGCTAACCTTGTAAATCATGTCAGCTGATGTTTCGCAGAACACATTTCCGTGTAAACACAGTTTTACTGCTGACACAAACACGATACACACATTATCAGTAAAGTCACATTTATACATACTGAAACGTTCCCGACAGCATACTGTCATGTTCCTTTTCTGAAAGCGTCTAGATATGGGTGTGAAACTTGGTCACTTACATTGAGGGAGGAACGTAGGAGGGGGTGTTTGATAATAGGGTGTTGTGGAGAATATGTGGGCCTAACAGGAACGAGATAAAAATTGAGTGGAGAAAACTACATAATGAGGAGCTTAATGATCTATACTCCTCAGTCAATATTGTTCGGGTGATAAAATCGAGAAGAATGAGATAGGCGGGGCATGTAGCGCGTATGGGGGAGAGGAGAGGCGTATATAGAGTTTTGGTGGGAAAACCTGAGGGTAAACGACCATTTGGGAGACCCAGGCGTAGATGGGAGGATAGCATTAAGACGGATCTTTAGGAAGTGGGATGTGGGGGTATGACTGGATCGAGCTGGCTGAGGATAGAGACAGGTGGCGGGTACTTGTGAATGCGGTAATGAACCTTCGGGTTCCATAAAATGCGGGGAAATTCTTGACTAGCTAAAAACCGGTTAGCTTCTCAAGAAGGACTCTGCTCCATGCAGTAAGTAAGAAAGCGACCAGACCGGCTCAGAAGCCCACCCAACTAACACAAAGACATATGGGGGTTGTTACCCTGGCGGTAAAGCCGCCGAGGTGTGAGGCTGACCACTCGCCTCCATCTAGTGCCGACGTTAAGAATCAGTGGAACTATGCCTCTACCCTCCTTCACGCCTCCCTGGCGTGCACAGACAACTTCACCTTCACGTGAGGCATTCGTTCTTCTGGGATGTCACGCAGCGTGAACATCCTAAGAGCGCGAAGGCTTCGTTACGCCGCGGCGGACGCCCGAAATCAAGCACCTTTACTTTCAACTTTTGCATACGCAATATGACGATTTAAGAACACTTTAACGATGCGGGTGAAGTGAAGGGGTGCTCCTGCACGTTGAAAGGAGGCTCCCTGTAACAACTGGCCGGGAATTTCTTGCAATTCTGGAATGAAAACCTACTGCAAAAATGGAGACGAGAAACTAATAATTACACATCTATTGTTCGTATTGTTAATTAAAGTTATTCAATTTTATTTCTGACATATTAATTTTGGGACGTTCTGTACAACGATACGCCTTGGATACGACCTGTCATCTTCAGATGAAAGGGTGCGGGCGCTTACACACAGTACGCGGTAAGACCTCACACCCACATCCGGCCCCTAGGACTGGAAACCGTAACAAAATGTGATACAAAAGGCAAAGGTAAAGCGATCCCTGCACAGGCCTGGGAAGGCCCTGAGGGGTCCAGGAGGTTGAGACTCCTAGATTTCACGACAATCGGCACATGAAGGTGGTAAGGTTGCCAGCCCTACGCATCGACCACCTTTACCCCCAGAAAATACTCCTGGTACTCATTTCTGTTAGAGGCTGAGCCGACCCCAGGGCCATAGTGCGACCGGAAGGATTACGTCAATGAAAAATGTCCAATGACACTATCGGAAATCCAACCCGCGACCTTCCGGCTTGAGGCGCAGTGCCTCAACCAACTGTGCCAGCGCGTGCCCCAATTAATTGTGATACACAGATAGAAAACAGTACCACAGCTGCACTGTACTGCCACTTTATTTCATTTTCAGGTGAAAGCACTGTAAATTATATAATAAACGTTTCACACATTGCCGACCCATCAAGTGGAGATGACTAGTTAAAAAAAACCCCCCAAATTTTAATAGCTTGCTCTCTCAAACTAGAACCCCACGATTCTACACCATTCAAATTATTTTTTTAAACCAGTTCTACCCATCTCCCATTTTCCAAACCCATTTCTCCAATACTATCACAGTACTATCTCCCACCTGGTCCCTAAAGTCAAACTGTCAAAATATCGAGGTACAATATTGTACAGCGAAGTCTGCCCACGTATTCAAGCAGTAGACACGAAGCACCAGTTACGTAAAGGGTGATTCAGGAATAGTCTACCACACGTCGTGGACAAATTAACTAAGGTATTCTGATTAAACAGACGTTTCGGGCCCAATTCTAAAACTGAGGTACCGAGGCACCGATGGCAGTACGATAAATAAAGACGGTTAGGTCTTAATGAAAAGTTTCACGACAAATACAATGTAAATGACTGGTGACTTCTTTAATAATGGAATGTGAGCACAGCCGTTCGAAGGGACAGCCTGCGATCAGAAAGCTCAGTGCAATGTTGAATCTACGCGGCGGCGTCGTGTTATTTGTTTGTCGAGGCCTTGGTTTTGACTGCGTCGCAGATAGCGAGCTGTGTCAACATCACGTACTAAGAATAAGCCTTGATCATCCTCATATGAACATATTCGCATTTCATATGCGTTCCTACGTGTATTATTTAACAACATTATCAACAGAAAGAGTTGGTTGGTGTGAAGCTTGGTCGCTCACAATGAGGGAGGAACGTAGGCTGAGGGTATTTGAGAATAGGGTGTTGAGGAGAATATTTGGGCCTAAGAGGGACGAGGTAACAAGGGAGTGGAGAAAACTACATAACGACGAGCTTAATCATCTGTACTCCTCACCCAATAGTGTTCGGGTGATAAAATCGAGAATAATGAGATGGGCGGGGTATGTAGCGCGTATGGGGGAGAGGAGAGGCGTATACAAGGCACTGCAAGTCCTCGTGAAAGTGGTCCACGAGGTTCCGCACGCCTGGATGCTGCCAAGACAGCAGTCAGGATAACGACACGCTCTGACAGTCTGCAGCCTTACGTCGTCTTGACCAGCGGACTGCGCTGCGGCCTTACATTTTGCCGTCCATTGCATGAACGTGCAATCGCATTTTATTTACAGGCGAGGCAACCGTTACTCGCGACGAGGTGAACAAAGCTCGAACACCGGTTTACGGACACCAGAGAAACCTCATGCAAATTTGTAAACATCCCTCAAGCACCGGTTCCCGATGAACGTGGGTCTGGCATCGTGTGAAACTATGTTTTTGGTCCTTGTCTTCATACGACGCCCCACAGAGGATGTCTACCTTATCCGTCTATGCCAAGAACTGTGGGCACGAATCTACACCGTGACAGACCACTCATTTTCGACAAATAATCAACAACAACAACAACGCACTCCTACAACTAATTTTGAGGAGATGCGGATGACATTCCAAACAACACCCACATTCTAGAGCTGGGATCGCCAACTGCAACCCACAGGAGGGCCACATAATTCGTTAAGGACTCGCCTGAGGGCCGCACGTGTGTGTGTGTATGTGTGTGTGTGTGTGTGTGTGTGTATGTTTTTTTTAATAAATATTTATTTACAACATGTTCCATTACATGGTAATACTACATGTTCCAGTGTTCATATGATTCACTGCTTGTCCTTTTGGTCAGTTTTTGGCACCACATGTGGAAATCT
>Ga0123354_10018377_pt1 | contig 10958 bp, 5 predicted proteins | sample TergutLab28metaG_2_FD_97872 | JGI IMG/M metagenome (GOLD analysis project Ga0123354, IMG submission 97872) | Labiotermes labralis P4 segment gut microbial communities from Petit-Saut dam, French Guiana - Lab288 P4 | ecosystem: Host-associated > Arthropoda: Insects > Digestive system > Gut ... | reverse complement strand
GCCTACACAACACAACAAGTACTCGCTAGCTCCTGAAGATGGACGTATTAACGTCTGAAACATGTTGAGCAATATATAATAAAGCAAGTGTCATCTAGTTGGTCAACCTTTATTCAAATAGAATCTCCTTGTTTGAAAGTCTGCAGAATTCGGCCGCTTGTCCTTGTTATAAGAATGGTATTACGATGAAAATGAGTATGAAGTATTGAGGGAATGATAACTGACAGACAAAATCCCAGTACTCGGGGGGGGGGGGAAACCTCTTCAATTTCCGGTATGGGGGCAAAGGGTCCACCCAGCCTCCCACTGAAAAGCTCTTCACCCGGCTGTAATGCGGCCGGGGTCTAAATCTAACCACTTCACCTCAGGTAGTACCGACGTTAGAAATGAACCCTTCATATCGTGCACACGGACAACTGCAAGTAACGTAATATAATAAAGTTTCAAATCAAATTAAAGAAAGGAAAAGTCGAATTTTGTAGTACATCACCTCCGTGCATGAACTACGGAACATGCTGTCAAAATGACCAAAAAAGTACCTGCACTTGTTCTTAATTAGGCTACGCTAAGCGGCTTTTACTGACTGGTGAGTAAATGATCCTGTTATAAAGGAGGTAATCTGTGCTGAATTGCGTAGTGCTCTATGTAACATTATGCGAATCACCGATGACAAGCATGCAATTAGGGTGCACTGAAGATTTTATGGACTATGTTTTACGTTTCTCTGAGTAATAAGTATCATGATACATATGTAACATAAACGGTCCCTCAATCGTTGACTGAGCATAAAAGAGAGCATTAAGTCTCCAGGAAAACAGGCAGCAAACTATTCGATGTTGTTACACTTTTCTCAAATAACTTTTACGACTTAATTTGTCAGAGATGAAACCGCACGCAAGCCATCACAGTCATCCAGAGACCATATAGCTACATGGAATATTCAAAAGCCTTTGAAACCCCGGAGTGAATGGCACCATGGTGATTCGACCACACCATTAATAACTCATACTTAACTTTACGACAAAGGTTATTCAGGGTAATTAGGTAAACTCAGTAGTTCTTATTTTCAAAAATTGCTGCGTAAAATAAAAAGCAACAGAAAGGGCCCACCTCTAAAGGCAGCAACAAAAACGTACTGCCTCGATTATGGTCAATGTCGAAAGTTTGTTATGACTTACTTCTTAAACTGCAGTAATCGTTTTTGTATCAGAAGGCTTTACATTTGTCACGACACTAATCTTACATTTAAAACACTTAAAACTGAGTTCTGTCGTTACGTAAGTTACATTTCGAGTTGACAGTAGTTACGAAAGGTAACAGCAGCATGTATCAGCGTAATGTGTACTTGAGTCCGTATTGCAGGGTCCACCTTTGTTGATAAATTCTTTGTCGACGGTAGTACCGCTCAGTGCACACTGTTGATGGATCAGGTTGAGCATCTCGGAATAAACGCACCTGTATCTCCACATATTGCAGTCTTTTTGTTTACATGTAATGTAACTACATCAGATATTCAGCCTATCCAGTTTTACTAAGGTTTAGTGCCTGATGGGACCACTGCAGGAAAATGGCGCACAACACAACACAACTGCGCTACAAGCCGGAAGTCGCAGGTTGGATTCCCGATGGGGTTCTTGGGATTTTTCAATGACTTAATCCCTCCGGCCCTGGGCTCGACTCAGTCTCTAACAGAAATGAGGACCAAGGATATCTCCTGGGGGACGGGGCAAAAGCAGCCGGTGCGTAGGGCTGACAACCTTTACCATCTTCACGTGCCGACTGTCTATAAATTCTGGGAGCTTCAAATTCGTGGAGCCCTAAGGGCCTGTCCAGACCTGTAATGGGACAGCCTTATACAACACAACACAACACGACACGACAACAACACGCCACAATACAGAACAGCAGAAAGAGGTAGTTGCATAAGGCTGCAACAGTGGCAACACTCGTGGATTGCCAATACAGGTCTGAACGTTCATCGTGAATTTTAATATTCGGAAACATACAGAACCAATGCCTTTACAACCTTCTATTTTCACATGCTTATATAACTCAACTCTTTCAACCACAGTGAACATTATTATTACTATTATTATCATTATCGTAATAATAATCAATACCATTATTTGATTACTGGAGATTCCTGAATGTTAAAGATGGTAGTACATCCTACACTCCAGCCGTATTGAAGTTAAATAATTCTGCCTTCTGCTCACATAGCTTGTTTGGGAACTTGTGACATCAGAATCAACATCGACTATCAGACCAGTATCGAGTTACGCTCTAAAGCGCTTTCTGCTGCACAAGGTTCAATGTCGAGATCAAGTCGACACGTTATTTTGGCTTTTCCTAAGCTGCTGCCATCTAATGGCTGCTTTTGAACTCGAAGATCAGAGATTTTCTGGGAAATTAATTTGGACCAGACTCTTCGAATGAACAACAATAATTTGGTCTGAAAGGGTTACGGAAACGATAAAATCGATAAGCGTAAATCATAAAACAAATAAAGCTCGCAACAAAACAAACTGATCACGTTGTGTCCCAGTGAGACTAGTCTGTCCGTTAGCGACTTGAATGTGAGCTGCGATGGAAGGAACTTAGTTCCCGCAGCAAAGTCAACGTGATCTGTGCTAGTGATATCGTACCGCAAATCCAATTACAGTTTTAACTGCCAGTCTATTTAAATCATTTGTAACAAATTTAACGACGCTCTGAGAAACTTAGCCTACACAGCGTTGACTGACAAAACGATTGGGGAATAATGAATTGGAAAGGCTATGAAATGACGTGGTTGTCTCCTGCTTTCTGGTACCCTCTTGTATTCTGCGTAGAGGAATGAATAGAAATTAATAACTTCGGTTATCTGGTCTCCGAGCAAAGATATGAAAGCGAGAGCTCACAAATATTAAGAGAAAGTGCTATCTTTCCACGTTTTTACGGTTTCTTACTTTCTAATATCCAAATTTATTGCAAATATATTTGCACAGGCTGAAATATAACATCCTTCCACTATACATTTAACACAAGTACAAAGAAGTACGGCTTCAGTACATACGTACTGTTTGCGAAAAACGCCACGACTAGTATGATAGTTATTTATTTAGTATACCAACTGATGCACATATGCACGGTGCAACAATAAGGACTCGTACGGGAATACACATACAGGCAAAGCATCCTAAGAAAGTGCTGCACATAAAAGTTGTGGGACAACAAACGAGATTCACATTTCGACCCGAATGCTGGTGAGTTTTTTTAGTTTTATCTATTTATTTGCTAAGAGAAGATGCGCCCCACAGTAACGCCTTGCACTGTATCAGTACAACGTACCTACGATAAGCTGGCATTAAAAATCTTAAACGCAACTTTTCCTCACGAACGCTGTTCTACCTAGTCGATATGCAGTCTGGAACACAGGATGTTCCAGACTGTACGGGACTTTATCGAATTTCAGAGGCTGCATGTGCTCTCTGCGAACTTTGAGGCAATCCCTGGAGGCTAATGTTATATATATTACCTCACCGAGTCTATTCAAATGAAATGTAATAATAACTCTACCATCCGCCATGGTCTCTGTTACAGTCCCAATAAAACTGTAGACAACAGAGCACAAAACAAAGAATAAAATGCATCATAAAGACAGATCTATCACAATTTAAAACATGATTACATAAAAATAAAGTAGTTCAAAGTATATGAACAGAAGAATTCTGGAAATCTTGATAGTAGCTGCCATGTTTGAAAGCGAAGGTAAAGTAAAAGGTAAAGCAAAGTCATTACAGGCCTGGAGAGGCCCTGAGGTTTCCAGGAGGTTGAGGCTCACAGATTTCAAAACAATCGGCACATGAAGGCTGTAAGGTTGTCAGCCCTACGTACCCCCCAGGAAATATTCCTGGTACTCATTTCTGTTAGAGACTGAGTCAATCCCAGTGCCGTAGTGCAGCCGGAAGGATTATGTCAATGAAAAATTCCAGTGGCAACATCGGAAATCGAACACGCGACCTACCGGCTTGTAGCGCAGTGTCTCGACCAACTGCGCCTCGGCGTACCCCCTAAAGTAATGTAAGCGGATGAAATAATCAATCCGCTGTCACCATTTTTTCATGTAGAGGGTCGAATTCGCCACTGGGGTGGTCGTCCCGCTACAAGGGTAGCTACCACCATCTCACAATTTAAGGATGTTAAAGGGAGCAGGTCGTGTGAGATCGGTCTGACCTGTAATGTTTCCAAGCGGTTACAGGCATTCTCATAAGGCACTGGGTTCGCGACGGAGAAATACGGTAGAGGTAGCCTTTAACATGTTAATCAAAATCCTTAAAACTTAACGTCAATGTACTAACAACAAAACTGTATAGTACACAGTGTCACTAACAACTCATTAAAGCAGAACAAGATCATAGCATTTCGTTGGCAAACCAATGTTAGCACTATGTGATTTCAGGCTTAAGCCGCGAACTGCGCTGTTCTGGGTTGGTATACACAGTAGTGGTAATTTCTTAACGACGGTTCGGGACAACCTATCGGTGCCATCCTCAAGGTTAAAGAAAAAAAAAAAAAAAAGAGCCCATCTAACTGCACTATCACACTCCCCTCCATCCAACCACCTGCAACAACCCTATTGGCTGATACCACACTACTGAGATTTTCGTCGCCCACACACACTTCCCTACATAAACTACAGACTTTCTAGCGTTTATGTTGGCTGTCTGCTAGCAGCCAGTCAACATAAACACATGACACACACCAATCGCTGTGTATACATAGAAAAGTACCTCCTGACGATGAGCAGTAAACCTGCTCGAAACAAGTAGAGGTTCATTATCGAAATAAACTGAGAGTAAAATAGTGCATCCTGTTGGTTCTTATTGTACGGATATATCACAATGCACGGTCCAAAAAATATTAAATCTAACTAGGAGTTTATGTACCACAAATCCGTGTCAGTTTGTCTGTTGTTTAGTTGTTTTCCCAAGGTTTAACTACACTATGAGGGTTCCCGACGTCCACGATTTTGCTAACTGCGCTCCTTGAGCATTACAGAATTTCTAGAATGTAACTGTACGACCTTCGGTCCTGCGGGTTTTGCGTTTGCCATCTATTGACCTCGGTATCCTTATTCCAAATTCCTAAGCGCGTAACAAAGTTCTGGCCTTCCCGCATCAACAAACTTGTACATCATCACAACAATTTGGAATTCCATAACTTTACAGCACCTACAGTATTTCAACTTATAACAAAACTCAATTTGTGACAATGCTTCTAACTTTTAAATATTAATAAAATTTTGTAAAATCTTCCTACATTACAGTCGCTCCCCAGATTTTACAAAATCCTAAACTAGAATGTCGCTTTCCATAAACCGCCGTTGAACTTTATCTTCAGCCAGATCAATCCTGTTCGCACAGTTACAATCTTACTTCTTCAACACACATTCAAATAATTTCCTCACTCTGATGCTTACGTGTCTTAAGTTGTAATTTCTCTTAAGTCTGTCAGGCTAAAATTTTGTTAGTTTTGTTCCCTCTTCATCTTAATCGTATTCCCTTGATATGATACGCAAACACTTATCCGTCATACTTCGTACTAATTTTCAGGACTACGTACATCGACTCGTAATATGCGCAAATCTAGAAAGGTAGTAGCCTAAGCAACGTGCGATAAGAAACAAACTTTTAACATTCCGTCAAACATAACAACGTGCTTTTATTCATGAACAGCTACATATTTCGGTCTCAAAAGACCAACATCAAGACATCAAAACAATATTTTTTAAAAAAGGTAAAAGTGTATTACATTACGATTCACAATACAGCAGTTTTTCCGGCGTAGGAACCCACAACTTTAAAATACAGTGCCTGACAGTTGTAAAACTTTGCTGTAGGTCGTAATATAATGTACGAGGAGGTACTAATAAGTCCTTAGCCCGAACTACTTCCCCATGTCTTAGGACGGAATCGATAGTGTCGTTGGAAAAAGGGGTCTGTTCATGTGCCGAATTGCAAGTCTTTTCTTGTTGCAGAGGCTGAAAGGAAGCATGTCAGACGCGCGCGATTTCAACAACATCGAGACGCGAGCTGTCATCAGGTCCCCTCCCCCTGCAAGGCAAGGCGCCGAAGGAAATTCACGCCATTCTGAGAGAAACATTAGGGGACAATGCACCATCGTACGCCACTGTCAAAAACTGGGTGGACCAGTTTAAACCTAGTGATTTTTCCACCTCTGATGCGCCTCGTCCTGGACGACCAAAAACAGTGACCACCCCGGAGATTATTGATCAAATTCACGAGCTAATCTTGGAAGGCCGCCGGATTTCTGCTAAATCAACAGCTGAGCAACTAGGCATCTCACGTGAGCGTGTTGGCTCCTTCATTCAAGAAGATTTGAACATGCGGAAGCTCTCCGTGAAGTGAGTCCCGAAATACCTGAACGCGGATCAAAAACGTCAAGGGTGCCAGGCGTCTGAGCAAATTTCGAATTTTTTCGGCGCCATCCAAATGATTTGCTGTCTCGATTGGTGACCACGGACGAAACCTGGTTATATCACTATGACCCGGAGAGAAAACAACAATCAGTGGAGTGGCGGCATAGCGGCTCACCCCGCCCCAAAAAATTCCGATTGCAAAAATCCTCTGGAAAAATTCTCGCCTCGATTTTTTGGGATCATGATGGCATCCTCCTTGTTGATTATCTTCAAAAGGGCCAAACTATCAACGAGGAGTATTACTCACTTCTGCTGGTAAAATTGAAGGACATTTTGAAGGAAAAACCCCGCGGTAAGTTCACCAAGGGGGTCTTGTTCTTGCACGACAATGCCCCGGCTCACAAGGCACTTACAACCCAGAAGAAAATGACCTACCTGGGCTTCCAATGTCTTCATCACCCACCCCATTCTCCGGATCTGTCCCCGTCGGACTATCATCTGTTCCCTGAACTCAAAAAACAATTGAAAGGTCGCCATTTTTCGTCCGACGCGGAGCTCATTGCTGCCGTGGAGACCCGGTTGGACGGACAACGTTCTGAATTTTTTTGAGTGGCTTGCAAAAGTTATAGCAATGGGCTAAGAAGCGAATTGAGCTTCGTGGGGAGTATGTTGAATAAATCCCGAGTTTGGTCGCTGTAGCTTGTTTCCTTCCTAGTCTGGCTAAGGACTTATCAGCACCCCTCGTATATTAGTGGTGTTAAAATAGTAGAAAGCAGGCAAACAATGTTAAGCGATATGTGTAAAACTGGAGTCCAGGCGTCCATTACATATTTTATACGGATCTGAATGTTATTTGTTACATATATCATGCCGAAAATACAGTGATTGGCAGTGTGACGATATGTAATGTATCACCGTTTTTTTAAAGTTTAATTATAAATAAATTACAATTCAGTTAATTTTCGAGGAAATTACGATACATGGTTTTGTTGGACGGAATATTATAAGCTTGTAGCTGAGAGTTCTATAAAACACAACGGAATGATCTTGATAAAATTAAGTGCCATAAATCATTGTCATAACCCTTTAGAATTTACTCTTAATATCATTTGATGAAAAACGTTCGAGAATAATAACACGCAACCTAAAATTACACCACTAAACTATGGCGCATCCGTTTAAAGCACGGTAGTGACCTCTGTGCCACTTGCACTGAAATTATAAAATCTTAATTTTGCCCACAGCTTCTGTTTATTTGTTTCGTATAACTGTCACAATAAACACCGATTATTTCGCTCAGCAGCAATAATTACGTATTATGTGTTTGAAAGAAAGCCTGCCAGCGCACTGTGAGGTAAGAGCTGAATTTTTAAATACAATTCAGATGAATTTCTTCCTTCCTGCGGGAAGGAGCATCGTATAAATATTCCATATGCAAATTAAATATGAACGTTTCATAGTAACATATGGCGGTAAGACGTGAGTGATATATACATACGATTGGTAGCCTAATGCCCTACTGTTAAACCCAGAATATAAATAATAAATATTTTACCTGTCGTGTATATTTATAATTTATGTATGTAAGCCCACACTTTTTAAACTCCATTCTTCACTTAAAAAAGAACAACGATGTTGGTTATTCTATGCAAATCGTTGCTTCTGTGATAGCGGCCTAAGTTGTGTAGATGCTAAGGGAGATATTGTCGAAATGCTCCATATAGTCCGCTTTTCACATTTATTAGAACCAAAACCTGAACTGAATGTCAAGTGTATTTTTAAACCCAGCAACAACACCATCAGCGTACACTTTCACATATCTCCACCCATTTACCCCAAAGTATATGAATTATTATAATTACAAAACTCGTTATGTTAATTAGACACTTCGTGTTTTTAACTTGGGTGGGTCACACTGAAACAGAAATTAGATAAAACCACCATATATATGCTGCCACAGAGAAGAAGCCATTCGAAGCAGAAAAATATTTGCAAAATTGTTACCAACAATTCAGTTGGCCCTGTGTTATGAAGGGGCGGTAACAATCACGCGACAATTACATCCCCTCCAACGAGACTACATTCAAACCGGGCCTATAACGCCACATACAAACTGAATTCTATTGTAACCTTGGAAACTCTGTAACCATGGAACGTGGGCAACAATAGAGAGGAGGCGTGACTCCATCATTCACTAATTCACTCAATTACCAAGTGATTACACGTATGGAAATCCTTCGAAAAGTCAACGGAAATTCTCTTCATTTGTGAAATTTAAGGTTATAACATCAGTTGGTACTGTACCAAGAGCGCCGTCTTCTGGGAAGTGGAGCCAAGACGTTAAATCCTTATATTTGTTCACAAATTGCGTCACTTGAGCTTTTCCCTAAAATATCTAAAGCTCTTAGTTTGTTTTTGCCGTAATGTTGGTACACAGAGAACAACATTCCTGAAAAATATGCTGCTTCATTTTAATATGAGATGTGACAACGTTCGGAAATAGTACGTACTTCCTCAACAATAAATTTGCTTTCTCTGTCTTGACCCCACCTATATTGGTACAATGGTACAAATCTTTCGAAGAATTGCCCTGAACACAAATGTAGCAGGTTACTACGATAACCTGCTGCAGGTTATCGTATTATCCTTCTATACAAAAAGGCCGCATTCTCTTCTTTGGTTAGTCAACCCCAACCCAATATTTGGTCGCCATTTTGTTGCGCATGTGTATCCTAAATTTATTCCTTGGGAGAAAAAGATATCTTAGTAATTTCAACTGTCAACACAATTCTTTACATCCTGTAGGCCTTTTGTGCGTCTGCTGTCTGTTGTCCGTTATCACGTACTCTTTCCCTTCTCTTTTATTCGCTGTTTTTCGTCATTTGACTCTAATTTTTTTTTCTCCTTCTCCTATACGTTAAACAGCTTAACTACATGTCGTTCAAAATAACTCAGAGTATCAACTTTTATATGGAATATGCAACTTCAATATTTTCCTCAACACGGGGCTCTTCTTTGGGTTGATACACACAGACGAAGAAACTTCGCAAAAAACACGAAACACCCTGAATTTTGTAAGTACAGATCAACGTCTATAACTTAAAAGAAGTTTCCAGCACCGAATACAACATATTGGTGGGTGGGATATGGGACAGGCAAATGAAGAACAGAATCCGTGCGCTCAGAACTTAAAGCAAATTATTCAACTTTCCAATTATGGTACACACCACAGCAAGACTATTATATATGTAACAGAAATAATCTATATTAGTATTACTGTATGGTTAGTTAAAATAATTGCTACAGCGGTCACAAACATTTAGACTTTCATTTGCAATACCTACAGACAGCAGATTTTAACACACAATGAATTACAACGAACTCACGGCAGGCCTGAAGGCCAGAGGAAAAATTGAGCACTTTAAGGCCGAAGATGGTATCAGCATTACACAAAAGACTATTCCTATCGTACAGTAAAAATAAAACGGATCAATTATGAAGCTAATTCGGGTAATTGGACATTCAGGCGTCTGTTTATCGCAGAACCAACTGAAACTCTCTGGACGAAAAATCGAGTTCCGTAAATCCAGACCACATGTCATGGATCACTACCAATTCCCATTCAATAATTCAATCGGCGAGAATGGAATATGCATTGCTTAAACTATAAACGAGATATGGAAAACAACAAACTTCCGATAAGTGACGTCGAGCAGTGCAATAGTTAGTCAAGAACCTACGCAGCATCACAGTCCAGCACACCGCAATCTTCCTATCCACAACCGTAAGAAACTCAAACCACATGCAAGAATAATTTATCTATAAGTAAATTTATCAGGATAACTACCTCTTCAGCTTGCAAGTAATTTTAAAATATCTGCAGCCTTCAAAATTTCACGTCAGCAATTACTAATACTTTGTTCTGCCGTGTACGTCGTGTCATTTAACATTGCGAGGCAAATTGGTGATATTTAGCATATACAACAGGTATGCGCCGCATAACGACGTTTCGTTCAACTTCGGGCCGTATATAAGACGGGGGGCCCATAAGATTATGGTATTAAAAGGTAAAGTGATCCCGTTACGGGCCCGGTGTGGCCCAGAGGGTGGGTAGAGGTATAGCTCTACTCTTCCATAACCGCGACACTAGAAGGAGGTGAGTGATCGGCAGCACGCCCCGGCCGCACTTTACCCCCGGGAAAGACCCGGTACCTGTTGTAAAGTAGGCTGGGTGGGCCCCAGGGCCGGTCTGGACGGGCGGAAAATCTCGTCGCCACAGGTATTCGATCCCGGACCGTCCAGCCCTAGCTCAGTCGCTATACCGACTGAGCTACTCGGCCTACAACATTAGGTATTATAATATAATATTGTAATAATTACCATTGTTTTACAATTGCCTACAGTATTAATAATAAATAATAATAATATTTATTTACTGCAATTGGGTTTTCACCCGGTGGCAGTCGTTTTTAACACATATACAAGAACTTGAAGCTGTACTACTAAATTTACATCGGGAGGGATACATGAGAAGCAT
>Ga0123354_10018374_pt1 | contig 10958 bp, 8 predicted proteins | sample TergutLab28metaG_2_FD_97872 | JGI IMG/M metagenome (GOLD analysis project Ga0123354, IMG submission 97872) | Labiotermes labralis P4 segment gut microbial communities from Petit-Saut dam, French Guiana - Lab288 P4 | ecosystem: Host-associated > Arthropoda: Insects > Digestive system > Gut ... | reverse complement strand
TCGGTGCGGATGCTGAGCATGGGCACGCTGTGCCGCACCGCTTGCAGCCCGTCCAGCACGGCGCCGCCAACGCGCTGGGTGGGCGAATCGGGGACGCGCAACTCGGGGTGCGCGGCCTCCAGCGCCTGCAACTGCTGAAACAGCCGGTCGTATTCGGCGTCCGGGAGTTCGGGCGCGTCGAGCACGTAGTAGCAATGGGCATGGTGATGCAACTGTGCGCGCAGAGACGCGGCTTCATCTATGGGGGCGAGATCGGGCATGGGTGGGTAAAAATTACATGGGCGATTGTGCGGCCAAGCACGCCGACAAACGCCAACCGGAGCAGGCGGGTATGATAGTAGGCAATATCACTACATTGAAAGATGCCTGTGGAACATGCCATCTCGGCGGCTGAGGCCAACCGCAGCTTTTCAACCGTCCTGCGCGCTGTGCGCGAGGGCGGCAGCTATGTGGTGACCAGCCACGGCAAGCCGGTCGCCCGGATCGTTCCCGCCGCCCGCGGTGAAACGGCCACGCAGGCCGCGCGCGCTCTTTTGCTGCAGCGGCTGGCAGCCCAGCCGGCCATCGACATCGGGCGCGTGCGCCGCGACGAGTTGTACGAGGACGAACCGGCGTGAAGCTGGCGCTGGACACCAACCTTCTGGCCTATGCCGAAGGCGTCAACGGCGCCGAGCGGCGCGAACAGGCGTTGGCGCTGATCGCCCGCATACCGCCGCAGGCGGGTGTCATCGCGGTGCAGGCGCTGGGTGAACTGTTTCACGTGCTGGTGCGCAAGGCAGGCCGCTCGCGCCAAGCCGCGCGCAGCGCCATCCTGTCGTGGCGCGATGCCTTCGCCGCCGCCCCGAGCGACCCGTCCGCCATGCTGCTGGCCATCGATCTGGCCGCCGACCACCAACTGGGCATTTGGGATGCGCTCATTCTCGCGGCGGCCGCGCAGGCCGGCTGCCGGCTCCTGTTGTCCGAAGATTTGCAGGACGGCTTTACCTGGGGCGGCGTCACTGTGGTCAACCCCTTTGCCGCCACGGTATCGCCCCTGCTCGCCGCCGCTTTGCAGGCCGCCCCCTGAGCGCCTGATGCGGGTGCCGTAACGCAGCCAGCGGCCCGCGCCGTTCAACTGAACAACCGACGCGCCTGCGCCGAACCCGCCGCCAGGTCGCGCTGCTCCAGCGTGTCGTACAGCCGGTCCAGGTCGGCGCCGATGGTGTCGATGGTTTCCGGGCGCAGGGGCTGGCCGGCGTCGTCGGTGATGACGCCGCCCATCGCCTCGGCCAGCGCGAAGGTGGCCTCGCGCAGACGAGTAAAGGGCTGCTCGCCGCGCAGCACCTGCGGCACGTCGAGGTTCAGCGTGACGAGCTTGATGGCGGCCTGCGCCGGGTCTTCGGACAGCGCGGCCTGCGGGTCGTAGCTCAGGTCCAGGATGGGCGGACGCCCCACTTCGCCGGAAGGCAGCACCATGCGGCCCGGCACCATGCCGACCACGAAGCCCAGCTTGGCCGCCTGCTGGTGGACGAAGCCGGGGCTCCAACTGGCGCCGCGCGCGCGCAGGGTGAAGCCCAGTTGCGCGTCGTGCTGGCTGGCGAACTGGTCGAGCTCGCGCGCGCGCGCCACTTCTTCCAGCATGTCGGGAAATTCGGGCGCGCCGCCGACGACGTCGGCGTAGTGCTGCGTCTTCATGACGAATTCGGAAAACTCGATCTCGTTGAGCGGTCCGGCGCGGTTGGCCAGCTGCACGCCGGCCTGCAACGCGCGGTAGCGCTGGCCGGCGACGGGAAATTCCCACTCGCTCCCGGCCTCGCTCTGCCCCTCGACGGCAAACGGCTTGCTGCCCACGCGGCGGGTGGCCGGCAGCGCGGCCAGCAGGGCGTCGCCGGTGACCACGCGGCCATCCAGCGCGATGGGGGCGATGACGTCGATCAGCGCGTCCAGGCGCGGGCGCTTTTCCAGCGCCGGCAACGGGCCCAGCGGCGGCAGCTCGGCGGCGGCGTCGAACGACGGCTCGATCCGCTCGGCCTCGGCGATGGGCGCGCCGTCGGCGCCGGCGCCGCCCTCGGGGTCCGGCGGCGCGGGCCGCGCGTCGGGTTGCGCCTGGCGTGGGCGGTTGCGGCGCGCGCTCCAGGTGTTGTAGGCGATCAGGCCGCCCAGTATCAGGCCGCCGGACACGGCCAGCCCCACTTGCAAGGAACTCATGGTCGCTGCGCTCCTTCGTCAGGAAAAAATATCATGATTGCGCCATCCCCACGGCGCCTTGCATGTCCACCGCCACGATACGCGAGACGCCCTGCTCTTGCATGGTGACGCCGATGAGCTGCTCGGCCATTTCCATGGCGATCTTGTTGTGGCTGATGAACAAAAACTGCGTGCCCTGCCCGCTCATGCGCGTCACCAGCCTGGCGTAGCGCTCGGTGTTGGCGTCGTCCAGCGGCGCGTCCACTTCGTCCAGCAGGCAGAACGGCGCCGGGTTGAGCTGGAAGATGGCAAACACCAGCGCGATGGCCGTCAGCGCCTTCTCGCCGCCGGACAGCAGGTAGATGGTCTGGTTCTTCTTGCCCGGCGGCTGCGCCATGACCTGCACGCCGGCGTCGAGGATTTCGTCGCCCGTCATCACCAGCCTGGCCTGGCCGCCGCCGAACAGTTCGGGGAACATGCGGCCAAAATGCTCGTTAACGGTGTTGAAGGTGCCGGCCAGCAGTTCGCGCGTTTCGGCGTCGATCTTGCGGATGGCGTCTTCCAGGGTGGTCATGGCCTCGGTCAGGTCGGCGGACTGGGCGTCGAGGAACTGCTTGCGCTCGCGCGCGGCGGTCAGTTCGTCGAGCGCCGCCAGGTTGACCGCGCCCAGCGCCTGCGCCTCGCCGTGCAGGCGGTCGATCTCGCCTTGCAGGCCGGCCAGGCGCACGCCGCCTTCGGCGATGGAGCGTTCCACCGCCTCCAGGTCGGCCTGGGCCTCGGCCAGTTGCTGGGCGTATTGCTCGGTGCCCAGGCGCGCGGCCTGCTCTTTCAGTTGCAGTTCGGTGATGCGCTGGCGCATCGGCTCGAGTTCGCGCTCCAAGGTCAGGCGCCGCTCGTCGCTGGCGCGCAGCTTGGCGGACAGGTCGTCGTAGCTGCTGCGCAAAGCGCCCAGCGCCTGCTCGCGTTCCAGCTTCAGCGCCAGCGCCGATTGCAGGCCGGCCTGCGCGGCGGCGTCGGTCAGGCGGGTCAGTTCCTCCTGGGCGCGCTGCTGTTCGGCTTCGATGCCCGCCGACTGCTGGACGGCGGTGTCGATGACGCGGGCCAGTTCGCCGCGCCGCGCGTCCAGGCTGCGCTGGGCGAAGGCGGCCTCTTGGGCCTGGCGCTCCAGCGCGCGCTGCTGCTCGCGCGCTTCGGTGAGCTTGCGCTCGGCCTCGATCACTCGCTCGTCGAACCGGGCATGGCGCTCCTGGGTGTCGGCCAGTTGCATGTCGAGTTCCTCGAAGCGCGCCTCGGCGGTGACGCGGCGCTCTTGCAACGCGTCCAGCGCGGCATCCACCTCGGCCAGGTCGGCGGCGATCTGCTCGCTGCGCGCGCGGGTCTGCTCGGCCAGTTGGGCCAGGCGCAGGCTCTCCACCTGTGCCTCGTGGGCGCGCTGCCGCGACTCGGCGGCCTCGCGCCGCGCCGCGACCAGCCGCTGCGAGGCGTCGGCATACGCCGCCTCGGCCTTGACCAGCGCGTTGCGGGCTTCCTCGCTGATCAGCGCCTGGGCGCGCAACTGCTTTTCCAGGTTCTCGATTTCCTGCTGGCGCGCCAGCAGGCCGGCCTGCTCGGAGTCCGGCGCGTAAAAGCCGACGCCGTGGGCGCTGACGCAGTGGCCGCTGGGCACATAAATGGCCTCGCCGGGCTGCAAGCGGGCGCGCTCGGCCAGCGCCTCTTCCAGCGTGGCGGCGGTGTGGCAGCCGCTCAGCCAGTCGGCCAGCAGCGCCTGCTGGCCGGCGTCGGCCAGCCGCAGCTTGTCGAACAGGCGCGGTAGCGCGCCCGCGCGTTCGGGCGCGGTGGCCTGGGGCAGGCTATAAAAGCTCAGCTTGGCCGGCGGCGCGTCCGCCGCGAAGGCGCGCACCATGTCCAGGCGGCTGACTTCCAGCGCCGACATGCGCTCGCGCAGCGCCGCTTCCAGGGCGGCTTCCCAGCCGGCTTCGATGTGGATGCGGCTCCACAGGCCCTGCAAGCCGTCCAGCCCGTGCTTGGCCAGCCAGGGCCGGAGCTTGCCGTCGGTCTTGACCTTGTCTTGCAGCGCCTTCAGCGCCTCCAGCCGCGCCGACAGATCGGCCTGCCGGGCCGATTCGGCGTTGACGGCCTGCTGCGCGGCGCGGCGCGCTTCGTCACATTGGGGCACGCTGGCCTGCAACTCGTGCAGGCGCGCATCGGCGACTTCGGCGGTTTCTTGCGCGGCGGCCAGTTGGGCTTGCAGGTTGGTCAGGCGCTGCTCGTCCGGCGCGGCCAGCGCGTTGCGGTCGGCGCCGAGCCGGTCGCGCCGGCCGCCGAGCTGGCGCGCCTGCTCCTCGATGCCGCGCTGTTCGGCGGCCAGCACCTGGATCTGCTGCTGCACCTCGGCCACGGCGCCGCGCTGCGCGCTGGACGCGGCTTGCGCCTGGCGCAGCGCCTCTTCCAGCGCCGGCAGCGCCTGCTGCTGCTCCTCAAGTTGCGCGGCCAGCGTGATGGTCTGCTCCTCGGCCTGGGCGCCCTGCTCGGCCAACTGCCCGGTCTCGGTCTCGGCCTCGGCGCGGCGCGCGGCCCAGTGCGCGATCTGCTCCTTGAGCTGCGCCAGCCGCGCCTCGGCGCGCTGGCGGCCCTCGACGACAAAGCGGATCTCGGCCTCCAGCCGGCCCACTTCGGCGCTGGCCTCGTACAGCAGCCCCTGCGCCTGGTTCACCTGATCGCCGGCGGCGTAATGCGCCTGGCGGATGGTTTCCAGATCGGCCTCGACGTGACGCAGATCGGCGATGCGCGCCTCCAGCTCGGTGGCCGCCTTGTCGGCGTCCTGCTTGAGGCGCCCCTGGCCCTGCTCGGCCTCGGCGCGCTTGAGAAACCAGAGCTGGTTCTGCTTGAGCTGCGCCGCCGCTTGCAGGCTCTGGTAACGCTGGGCGACCTCGGCCTGCTTTTCCAGCTTCTCCAGGTTGTTGTTCAACTCGCGCAGGATATCTTCCACCCGCGTGAGGTTCTCGCGCGTGTCCGTGAGGCGGTTTTCGGTCTCGCGGCGGCGCTCCTTGTATTTGCTGACGCCGGCGGCCTCTTCGAGGAACAGGCGCAGTTCCTCCGGGCGCGATTCGATGATGCGGCTGATCGTGCCCTGGCCGATGATGGCGTAGGCGCGCGGCCCCAGGCCGGTGCCCAGGAACACGTCCTGCACGTCGCGCCGGCGCACCACCTGGTTGTTGATGAAGTAGCTGCTGGCGCCGTCGCGCGTGAGCACGCGCTTGACGGCGATCTCCGCGAACTGGCTCCACTGCCCGCCGGCGCGGTGGTCGGTGTTGTCGAACACCAGTTCCACCGACGAGCGCGAGGCCGGCTTGCGCGAGGTGGTGCCGTTGAAGATCACGTCCTGCATCGACTCGCCGCGCAGTTCGCTGGCCTTGGACTCGCCCAGCACCCAGCGCACGGCGTCCATGATGTTGGACTTGCCGCAGCCGTTCGGCCCCACCACGCCGACGAGTTGCCCCGGCAGCAGGAAATTGGTGGGTTCGGCGAAGGACTTGAAGCCCGAGAGCTTGATCGAGTTGAGACGCACCGGCGCTGGCGGCCCGCGGGCCGGAAATTCAGGACGACGTAAAACGATTGATGATACCGTTTGACAGCCCAGCGCCGATAATCGCCTCCCATGAATCCCCTGCTCTCCCGCCTGCAGCCCTACCCCTTCGAGCGGCTGCGCATCTTGATGGCCGGCGTCACGCCCAACCCGGCCCTGCGCCCCATCAGCCTGGGCATCGGCGAGCCCAAGCATCCGACGCCGCAGTTCATCCAGGACGCGCTGGCCGCCGCCCTGCCCACGGGCCTGGCCGGCTACCCGCCCACCGCCGGCACGCCAGAACTGCGCCAGGCCTGCGCCGGCTGGCTGCGCCGGCGCTACGGCGTTGACGTGGACCCGGCCACGCAGGTGCTGCCGGTGCTCGGCTCGCGCGAAGCCCTGTTCGCGCTGGCGCAGACGGTGGTCGATCCCACTCGCCCCGGCGCCACCGTGGTCTGCCCGAACCCGTTCTATCAAATCTACGAGGGCGCGGCGCTGCTGGCCGGAGCCGCGCCGCACTACGTGGCGAGCGACCCGGCGCGCAACTTCGCGCCACGCTGGGACCTGGTGCCGCAGGAGGTGTGGGCGCGCGCCCAACTGGTCTACGTCTGCTCGCCCGGCAACCCGACGGGCGCGGTGATGCCGCTGGCCGAATGGCAAATGCTGTTCGAGCTGAGCGACCGTCACGGCTTCGTCATCGCCTCGGACGAGTGCTACAGCGAGATTTACTTCCAGGGCGAAGCGCCGCTGGGCGGCCTGGAAGCGGCCGTCAAGCTGGGCCGCGGCGACCTGCGCCGGCTGCTGATGCTGACCAGCCTGTCCAAGCGCAGCAACGTGCCGGGCATGCGCTCGGGCTTCGTGGCGGGCGACGCGGCGCTGATCGCGCCGTTCCTGCTCTACCGCACCTACCACGGCAGCGCCATGAGCCCGGCGGTGCAGGCCGCCAGCATCGCCGCCTGGAACGACGAGGCCCACGTCGAAGACAACCGCCGCCTGTACCGCGAGAAATTCGCCGCCGTCACGCCCCTGCTGGCGCCGGTGATGGACGTGCGCGCGCCCGACGCCGGCTTTTACCTGTGGGCCGGCGTGCCGCCGGCCTGGCGCGGCAGCGATACCGACTTCGCCCGCGAACTGCTCGCTCAATACAATGTGACGGTGCTGCCCGGCAGCTACCTGGCGCGCGAGGCGGAGGGCGCCAACCCCGGCCAGGGCCGCGTGCGCATGGCACTGGTGGCCGAAACCGCCGAATGCGTCGAGGCCGCGCAGCGCATCGTCCAGTTCATCCAGTCCCATTCCTGATTTCCCATCTCTCATGACCCAACAACTGCAACAGATCATCGACACCGCTTGGGACAACCGCGCCAGCCTGTCGCCCGCCGCCGCGCCCGCCGACGTGGCCGAGGCCGTGGAGCACGTGATGGCCGACCTCAACGCCGGCCGCCTGCGCGTGGCCACGCGCCAGGGCGTGGGCCAGTGGACGGTGCACCAGTGGATCAAGAAGGCGGTACTGCTGTCGTTTCGCCTGACCGACAACCAGTTCATCCGCGCCGGCGAGCTGGGCTTCTTCGACAAGGTGGAAACCAAGTTCGGCTGCCTCACCGACGAGCAGATGCGCGCCACCGGCGTGCGCGTGGTGCCGCCGGCGGTGGCGCGGCGCGGCAGCTTCATCGGCAAGGGCGCGGTGCTGATGCCCAGCTACGTCAACATCGGCGCCTACGTGGACGAAGGCACCATGGTGGACACCTGGGCCACGGTGGGTTCCTGCGCGCAGGTCGGCAAGAACGTGCACCTGTCGGGCGGCGTGGGCCTAGGCGGGGTGCTGGAGCCGTTGCAGGCCAACCCCACCATCATCGAGGACAACTGCTTCATCGGCGCGCGCTCCGAGGTGGTCGAGGGCGTGATCGTGGAAGAAAACTCGGTGCTCGGCATGGGCGTGTACCTGGGCCAAAGCACGCCCATCTTCAATCGCGAGACGGGCGAGATCAGCTATGGCCGCGTGCCCTCCGGCAGCGTGATCGTCAGCGGCAACCTGCCCAAGACCGCCGCCAACGGCCAGCCCTACAGCATGTACTGCGCGGTCATCGTCAAGACGGTGGATGCGCAGACGCGTTCCAAGACCAGCATCAACGACCTGCTGCGCGGGTGACATGGGACGCCCCAGGCTCGCTCCACGCGCTTCGCGCCGTCGAGCCTGGGCGCGGCCTTGAGTCCCTTTCGGTTTCACGCACCACCAACGATAAAAACATGAGTCAGCCCGCCGCGCCGGCCACGATGATGGAACGCATCCTCCATCTGATGGCCGACAAGAAGGCTTCGGACGTCTATCTGTCGGCGCATGCGCCGGCCACCATCAAGATCGACGGCCAGTACCACCCCATCAACAGCCAGCCGCTGCCGCCCGACGCGGTGATGAACCTGCTGCTGGACGTGGTGCCGCCCAACCGCATCGAGGAGTTGAAGGAAACCGGCGAGCTGAACATGGCGCTGCCGATGCACGGCGTGGGCAACTTCCGCCTGTCGGCCATGCGCCAGCGCGGCACCTACGCCGCGGTGGTGCGCTTCATCAGTCCCAACATCCCGACGCTGACCTCGCTCGGCCTGCCGTCCATCCTGCAACGCCTGGTGATGGAAAAGCGCGGCCTGATCCTGATGGTGGGCGCCACCGGGGCCGGCAAGTCCACCACGCTGGCCTCGATGCTGAACCACCGCAACCAGAACGCGGCGGGCCACATCCTGACCATCGAGGACCCGATCGAATACATGTTCGTCAACCGCCGCTCGATCGTCAACCAGCGCGAGGTCGGCACCGACACCGCCACCCTGCACGTGGGCCTGAAGAACGCGCTGCGGCAAGCGCCCGACGTCATCATGATCGGCGAAATCCGCGACCGCGAAACCATGAGCGCCGCCATCGCCTACGCGCAATCGGGCCACCTGTGCCTGGCCACCCTGCACGCCAACAACAGCTACCAGGCGCTCAACCGCATCCTCGGCTTTTACCCCGTCGAAGTGCGCCCCACCCTGCTGTGCGATTTGGCGGCGGCGCTCAAGTCGATCATCTCGCAGCGCCTGATCCGCGCCGTCGGCGGCGGCCTGCTGCCGGCGGTGGAGGTGATGTTCAACACCCGCCTGGTGGCCGAGCTGATCGAAAAGAGCGACTTCTCCGGCGTCCGGGAAGCCATGATCAACTCCATCGCCGAAGGCTCTCAGACCTTCGAGGAGGATCTGGCGCGCCTGATCGTCGGCGGCAAGATCGACCGCGACGAGGGCCTGCTCCACGCCGACTCGCCCACCAACCTGCTGTGGCGCCTACAAAACAGCGTCCACCGCCACGACACCGACCGCGCGCGGGTCGAGGAAGCACCGCCCAACGACGACGGGCCCTCGTTCACCGAAATCACGCTCGACGTGCGCCCCGGCGGCTTCGGCGACAGCGGCTTCGCGCGCTCGGGCTTTCACGACTCCAAGGTGGGCGGCCTCTCGGACTCCCGCGTGGGAACTCTCTCAAACCGTTCGAGCTGAGAGCCCTGCGCAGCGTCCAAACCACAATTCGGTGCGAGCCGATGCCAAAGACTCGAACTCAGCTAGTCCATCACAAAACGCATGTCCCCCACCCGCCACCTGGCCGAAGCGCTGATCGCCCGGCCCTCGGTCACGCCGCAAGACGCCGGCTGCATCGACCTCATCGCCCAGCGGCTGGCCCCGCTGGGCTTTGCCAACCAGATCATCGACAGCGGACCGGACGACTTCCGCGTCCGTAATTTGTGGGCCGTGCGGCGCCCGGCGCTGCCCGGGCCCGCCGCCAAGACTTTGGTGTTCGCCGGCCACACCGACGTGGTGCCCAGCGGCCCGACCGCGCACTGGGCCAGCGACCCGTTCACCCCCACCGAGCGCGACGGCAAGCTCTATGGCCGCGGCGCCAGCGACATGAAAACCTCGATCGCCGCCTTCGTCGTCGCGGTGGAGGAATTCCTGGCCGCGCGGCCCGACGCGCCGCTGGCCATCGCCCTGCTGCTGACCAGCGACGAAGAAGGCCCGGCGGTGGACGGCACCGTCGTGGTGTGCGAGCAGCTCAAGCGCCGTGGCGAGCGGCTCGACTGGTGCATCGTCGGCGAACCCACCTCCGCGCGGCGCACCGGCGACATGATCAAGAATGGCCGACGCGGCACGTTGTCGGGCCGCCTCGTCGTCAAGGGCATCCAGGGCCACATCGCCTACCCGCACTTGGCCCGGAACCCCATCCACGAGCTGGCCCCGGCGCTGGCCGAACTGGCGGCCATCGAGTGGGACCGTGGCAACGCCTTCTTCCCGCCCACCAGCTGGCAGGTGAGCAACCTGCACGCCGGCACCGGCGCCAGCAACGTCATCCCCGGCGAGGCGGTGCTGGACTTCAACTTCCGCTTCGGCACCGAATCCACGCCCGAAAGCCTGCAACAGCGCCTGCGCGCCGTGCTGGAAAAACACGGCCTCGAATACCAGTTGACCTGGACCCTGGGCGGCCTGCCCTTCCTCACCGAACCCGGCCCGCTGGTGGGCGCCGTGCAAGACGCCATCCGCGCCGAAACCGGGCTGGACACCGAGCTGTCCACCAGCGGCGGCACCAGCGATGGCCGCTTCATCGCGCAAATCTGCCCCGAAGTGATCGAACTCGGCCCGCCCAACGCCAGCATCCACAAAATCGACGAACACGTGGCGCTGGCCGACATCGAGCCGCTCAAGAACATCTACCGCCGGGTGCTGGAAAACCTCAGCGGGCGCTGAGAGCCTGTTTACGATCTCAGCACGCCCGGTTCTTCAGGTAACGCCGTCACCACCCCGGCGCCGCGCGCCACCCCTCCGGGGAGGGGAATTCAATCCAGCGCCTTGCGCGACGCCGTGAACAGCGCCGCCACCACCGCCACCACCGCGATGATCTCGAAGCCGTCCAGCGAGGCCATGAAGGTGGCCTGCTGCTCCAGCGTGCGCGCTAACGTGGCCAGCGCCATGGCGTGCGCCTGGGCGGCGGCGTGGCCGGCGGCCTCGAAGCCGCGCGTCAGCATGTCCAGCGCCTGCATGAACACCGGGTGGTTCAGGTTGGTCGATTCGCTCAGGCGCGTTTCGTGCAACGCCAGGCGGTGCTGTTGCAGCGCGATGACGTTGGCGGTGGCAAACGAAATCGCCAACTGCCGCAGCAGGTTCTTCAGCCGGTAGCTGTGCGCATAGTCCACGCCCTGGAAAACGCGGAAGG
>Ga0123354_10018372_pt1 | contig 10958 bp, 10 predicted proteins | sample TergutLab28metaG_2_FD_97872 | JGI IMG/M metagenome (GOLD analysis project Ga0123354, IMG submission 97872) | Labiotermes labralis P4 segment gut microbial communities from Petit-Saut dam, French Guiana - Lab288 P4 | ecosystem: Host-associated > Arthropoda: Insects > Digestive system > Gut ... | reverse complement strand
CCTGACGCTGGATGTGCAGTTTTAAGCTGCTGATGATGGACGGAAAAACCGTCTGAAACATGCAGAGCGTCTTACAGAAATAAAGAAATTGTGAAACATTGCATCATGTTGGTTGTACTCTGCGAATATATCGAAATTTATTTGTTTCGTCCGTTAATAAATGCCGCCTGCATTTTACACGTAACACAAAATCGGGACTTAAAAGTAATGTTTCTTGGAGGGTCAATTTGTTGAGGCATAAATTCGCTTAAAAAGGAAATCGGGTGTGAGTGAACAGTGAACACTCCACTGTTACGAAGGCACAAACATAAAATTTATTTTCTCCTTTCAGCTACAAGCAGACTCTTTTTTTGAAAAATCCCACATTTGTTAGTTGAATGGGTTGTATTGTTCTGGTTCGATGTGTGTTGGTGTTACGTTATGGTTTGGCTGGGGTGGTGTGGTATCCGTATGCAGGCTTCAGCCATGAAATAACTCAACAAATAAGTCGCAAGCTCCTGAGAATGAATATATTAACATCCGAAACATGTTGAACATTAAATAATGAAATAATAAAGCAAGTGACATCAAGTTGGTCTCTCTTTATTCAACTAACAAGATGATGCACGGTCCAATAAACATAAGATTCCCTTATTTGTTGTTCCTAAAGGATAACAACCGAGATGTGTATTATCCTGGCGACGTTCATGGCAAGGAACAAATATTTCTCGCTCTCGCGAGGTACGGCAGCCAGCCTGTAGTCAAGGACTGCGATTCTAAAGCATCGAATCACTTAATATTCAGGAAAGCTGCGTGACAAGTACTTAGTGAGCTTTCAGTATGCCTATAGTGTTTATGTTGATTAAAAAAATTGAGTGTACCCGGTGAATCAGGAAATATGTGTCAAGAGGACGTACACGAAAATAACGGTCGTATTTTCCATCAGGATGAACATCCTTGGTTGTTAAATGTACAACATTTAATGGCTTGTTGGACGCCCATGCAGCTTCTACTATTCGGTTTACACTGACAGAGAAGCTGCAGAACTCCATTTTCAGGCACACTTTTCTTGTTCGAAGCTCTTTGTTTCATCGTTATTTTTATTACTGAATTTATGTGTCCTATTCCTGTATCTTTTTTCACGGTGATGTCATTCTTTGTTTTACAATTGTCTCCTACTTTCTTCTAATGTTTGTTCCTATTCGCGTTATTGTCAAAGTTCTTTTACACGAATTCAAATAATACGTTTATGTACATATGCAGTACAGTCTTTTTCAACCAGACTAATTGGCATAAATATGGACGAGCTGATACAATTCAGAAAAAACCCAGACGCAAACAAGAGTCAGATATTTTACATGCAGGTCGTACGTAAAGTTCCTGCTAGCATTCGAACTAATTTTAGTAATTAACCAACTTAATGCACAAATTCTTGTTTTGTAATAAGTTTATTACATGCCTCTACATGTTTCGAGCACTAATTTATCATCATCAGGAGGTCAAAATTGTATTATACAGCATCTGGTATCGTCACACTCTGTAGGGGCCGCCCGGTGCACCGGACGGTTACCTCCAGGTGTGATGATACCAGAGGCTGTATAATGCAATTTTGACCTCCTTATGATGAGCACATAGTGCTCGAAACATGTAGAGGCATATAATAAACTTACTGTAAAACAAGAATTTGTGCATTAAGTTGGTTAATTACTAAGATTATACTGAGATGCACGGTCAGCAAAACATCAAAATTCGAAATAATTTTTTGAGAAATGGATGAAGGTACATAATCTAAAATTTACCTGGGACGAAATGAGTCAAGTTACACCAAACACATTTGCGCGCTCTCTCAGCCTTAACTTTCACTTCCATTTCCATGGAGCTTTTAATTTTATATATATTGGTGATGGACGTTACATTTCAATCGTATATAATAACTTTACCTACCTTTCTTAATCTTCCATTTTACCTACCCTCTTTTCTTTCAACTTTCAATTTTTTTTATAAATTCTTTCAAAGCTTATAAAATCGTACTACTTACTCGTCAAGAGAGAACTCGCTCCTCTAAAATATAGTAGTGCATATTGAAGGGTATTTGGTAAAGTATATAAGAAGATTTAGAAGCATAAAATAGGCTTTTAGCATATACATCCTTGAAAGGAGAACCAACGTTGGAAATATGGGCTTTAATATTCGACAAAGGTTGAGGCTTAAAGCGTACTGCTCTCTGTCATCAATTAAAGTGCTTAAGTGTCACTTGCACAGTTACGACAATACAAAGCTCCCTATTCGTGGCGATCAGTGGGTAAGAGCGATGTGTCGCTTGATCAGACGCGAAAGTGAACTGCTTTCTTACACAAACACTTGAAGCACAAGAATGAGGCGCACTAAAATGCAGGTGACGTGAAAGTCGGACTTAAAAGATGAACTGTGTACATGTAGTACTTATTCTGTGTTCCTCATCGCCCTTAAGGATACTATGGTATGACAGTTTACTGTTTCCTTGAAACAGGATCCTTCTTCAGTAGCAAGTAGCGATCACTTCAAGAAAGCACTCTACTTTCGCGAAGCCCATCGGATTCGTACCTACTCACAAAATCCGTCCAGTGGAATTTATCGTAAACAATCCTAATACACTCTTGCATCATGTTTCTTAAAGATCAGTTTTTAATATCGCGCCATGAAATCTTGTGTCTCTATAGTGATATGTTCCCTTCAGTTTTCCAGCAAGAAACGTGTGTCCATATCTTATCCACTTTATCTTCTATGATTTGTTCATATTAGACCTATATTTGGTGACTAACTAGATACAAAAATTCTTGCTCCTACCTGTGTAATTTTCTCCATCTTTCTGTAATTCCTATCTTATTCCATTCATCCTAATGACATATTCTCACCTTTAGGGTGGAAAACTTCGTTCCTTATCCTTCTCACACCTCTGGAAAAGTAGATAGGCCCCCAAATATTGCTGTTTCACTTCTGGTTTTTGAATAGGAGGCTGAAAGGCAAACGTATGAGAATTTAATCATGATACAATAATAATATTTTATCTTTCTACACAGAAAAACGCATGCATTTCAGAAGAAGCAGCACAGACATGAAGGAAGGGCAGGTGATTGCTTTAAGCTATAGACAGTTACGGGCGACCGACGGATTCTTTCTGTAATTTTAGTAAGTTTTGTTGCAATTATGCAAATATTTATTGCATACAAGTCATGTTCACGCGTTACAAAATTAAACCAAATTCTAAACGCTAAATTTAATGCAACAAGTTTTTTTGACATTCATAGGACCATGCATCGTGATATGTTCTTATAATAAAACCAACCAGATGCACTAATTTCTCAAATTCATTTTTGGAATAGGACTGTACATGTTTCGGACAGAAAAACTGCCCGAAACATGTAGAGTCCTATTCCAAAAATAAATTTGAGAAATTAGTGCTCCTCGTTGGCTTTATTATAAGAAGCTTTTTTTTTGACATAGTTTTTGTAATGTATATAAATTGATAACTTGGGGTGGTTGAAGTACTCTAGCTTTGAAGTCAATGTGCATTTACCCTATAAAGTGAAGTTTATTTATATTAAAACCAGTTGCTACATTTTGTTATATTTTATGTAGTAATCAGTAGGCGAAAAATATGCGTTCTTTCCGAAGTGTGTAGTACCATACACAATCTAACCGTCCGCCGTAAACTTCCCGACTCTCGGTTACAATACTTCGTATGCTTGTCGGTGAACATGAATCCACCCCAAGGAATATACGGAGGGATAGGAGCTTCTTTGGTTAGTCGTCGTAAATGTATACGATTACTTTCTTCACGTTACCTTTTGTATCACTATCATGAAAGAAGACTTAAAGATTGACTAAAACAATATTGTTTCAATAATTCTCTCCTTCCTGAAGTCCAAGATTAGAGTCCCAGTTCTGGACTGTTTCTTTCTTTGTCACGTTTAGCCCGCAGGCAAGCCTGTTCGAAAACATTTTTCTTCGAACAACGGAACGAACATCTCCGTACAGCTACCTACCACTGTAACAAGAAAGAGAATTTAGGCCTTTAGGTGTGTGAGAGACCTCTACCCATTCTAATGACCTGCAAGGCTTAAATGCAGAGAACAATTAAATGTCTGAACTGTTGAGCCCTTCCGCGCTTTCCAGACTTGGAATAGTGCAAATTTTTATCTAATCTAAACTGGTTAATGGCCGGGCAACCAGTTGATCCTTTCATCTTCTTGATGCCTGTTTCGAGACTTCAACTACGGGCCCTGGCCCGTTACAACACTTCTCTTTTAAACTCTATGTCAGTACCCCCTGACATGGAAGGTGCAATAGCAGTGCTGTGGAACCAGTTTTTCCAAATGAGAGTTGAACTTACCGTCCCATTTGAGAGGGACATACAACAGGACTCCTGTGCTGCAGATAGCTGCCAGATGCTCGACAGCTTCCTTTCCGCAGAGACACGTGTCAGAATTCTCATATATTCTGCGCATAATTCAATTCTATAACTACAATTACGAAGCCCAAAATATCCTTGCAAAATAATCGTTAATCATGCCTGTGTACATCGTCAGATTTATATGGTTCAGGCAGTACCTTATTCCGACTAAATTCACTGAACAGAATATTTCTTAGAAACGTAGCCTCTTTCGAGTGGTCAACAAATTTGCTGCCTTTTATGTAACCCGAATTTATCGCCGTGTTCAAAAGAAACTGCCAGTGTATCCTGTATTGAATGAGTTGAATACGTTTTACGCCTATACGCCTTGTTTCTTTGGGGTCTATTTTAATTTTATCGTCCCTTCTAAATCTAAAGTCTTCGAATAATGTTTTCCATTCAGGCTTTTTTTAACCAAAAGGGCTGTGTCTTTAGGGAATTGCATTCTGTCAATTTTGACTTTAACTGCTCTGAATATTTTAAGATATTTTATCGCATGTTCGGGCAGCTTTACAGATACTTACGCTACAACGTGACGGTGATAGTGCTTACACATGCTATCAAGAGCTGCAGCATATGTCCACGCCCTTCGATTTACCTGCCTGGGGCTTAGATGTCTCATAAAATTCGGCGGTTGTGCTTGTCTCATATCAGTCTCATCTTCTGTTCACTGGCACAGGCTCTGTATGTTTCCTTACGACAGTCACTGCACGACCTACTAAATAAGAAGGTTTCTGTCTCATCAATTAACAGCTGCATATCTCAGCGGTTCTTGCAGTGCGATACTTTAATTTCTTCGCAGAAGCAAAGCACTTTCATAATTCAAATCCAATGGTTTGGCTCATTACCGAAGTTCAGGCACGTGTGCCTGATGACGTAGGAGGAACGCCTGATTACATGGACCCTGCATTAATGTAATGTTAGCGCTACGGTCCGCTTCTCTTCTTCTTCTTCTTCTTCAAGTGAAATTTGATGTTCACGATCATAATTTCCATATCTAAGTTTTAAGGAGAAAAACTTAAACTGTTCTTACCTTAATTTAACTTTAAAGAAAGTTTAATCTCTTAATGTTGTTCACATTACTTCTCAAAGTAAGTCACAGGGTAATTCTTCATAGGTGATGCTCTCAGAGTGTCATTGGAATGGCAATGTAACGGCGGATGGAGGTACAGATTTTTTTAGCATTTGAAAACTATTAGTTAAGTTATATTTGTCCATAAGATATTTACTGTACGTTTGCTGGTCGTGTAGCCTCAAAAAGTTGAATTAATCTGAAAAGGAAACGAAATCTATGCAGCTGTGTAACAGAAAGGTAGATCTTCATGGATTTTTTCTGTCAAATACATGAGTTTAAGGAAAATAGTTTTGTCATAGAGTTTTACGGATTACAAATACTGAGGAAAATAAGTGAAGTGTAATTTACTAACCCTGGTTTGCACCCAAAATTGGTTTCATCATTCTATCTGATCGCACTTAAAGAGACTTGAGATAGGAATTGTTTCCATATTTATATGTTATAAATTTTGTTTGTTTTTTCAGTTGTTTTCGTCGACATCGTTTATCGAAGTTTCTCTAGAGAAACTCTAATTGCATGCTCTGAAATCGAGTAAAATTACATGTAATTTCTCCAATAGATTAACTCGAAATTCATTGACATAACTTTTATACTGTCAAATATGTATGTTGAAATTAACGTGTTTGGAGTTAAGCAACATTACGTAATAACTTTCCCAAGATCTGGAATTACTTATTAGCTATTTGACGGAACGCTTCTTTGTTTTGTGGTTTAAACTGAAGAAGCAACTAACACACAGGAGTAGGATTATCTTTGAGAAGCTGATATTTGCTCAAACGCTCACAATATACTCTCCTTTTATTGAGTTCTTAGTTTAATTGTCGTCACCTTAAGCTCACTGCACCAGATCCCTTCTCGCATAAATTGAATCCATTTCAGGAAGAGGATACCGTGCAGTATACACAAGCAACAGTGTTGCCATAGTGTTGCGGATACATTGTGTATGAATATACATTTACACGCTTGCAATATAACGAAGCAGAGGTTTACATAATCCAGCTTTATACTATGGAACCAGTTTCTGTCGCCCGCCAAATAGTCCAGAGAGACGGGGAGAGAGAGAGAGAGAGATGGTGTCGATTGCTAAGGATATGCAGCTTCGTGGTATGTGAAGGGTGTGAGCGTAAAGATGGAATGACAATGACAGAAGACCACCCCCAGTGCCAGTTTGTCCTCCACAAATCCGTCATGGACTCGCCTGGGATCAAACTCGCCCTCCGCTTGAGTCATTGCACGCCCCCAGCCGGTCCAGAGAGCCGCGAACGGAGACAAGTGGACAGAGTTCGTGTATAGTTCTGTAATACATGATACCTGTTGGATAAGATGTGCATACTAGAAACCTTCGCCTACACAGGGCCTGCATTACAGCTGTACTTTCTACTCTCTTATATACAACAGCCTTAGGCAGAATTAGATCCTGATGTAGTAGTACGCAAGGTAACTTCAGACCACCACACATTACACAGCTGTTGCCAGGGTTTGCATAATGAGCAGGAGCAGGGCTACAGAAACATGCCTTCATTATCATGCGCAACGTGTTTCCTCTTTCCTCCCACACCATTCACCTTTGCTCCAATCCCCTTGTCTGACAGGGGTCCGTAGATAACCCTTAGATCTGTACCACTATAGCCTGTATTCCTGAAGTTGAGGGAGGATGGGAGGCGAACAATGCGCAGAGGTGTTTGCTATTGCAGTTCGTCAGAATCTTGCATCGTAAGAGTATATCCTTATGCGCATGTCGAATACTGCGTGCAGTCATGGAAGTGCAAAAATTCGCTATCCATTTTTGTTATTGGCTCATTTCTAAAATAATATTGCCTGGACGTCCCTAGTTCGGTTAAGTGTAGGGATGCAGCAGCCTTCTTGTTTATCACTATGCCCTCAGTGTGTCAGGATCTTAGCACATCCTCCTTGGATTGTGAAAACGCGTGTAATCGCCCTTAGTATGAACAACATACGAGTATATGGGAAGTTTTGTGTCACAAGGCACAAAGTATTTCCATTGTTGTCTGGCCACGATACGCATTTAAACCAGGCCGCTTGGTCGAAAGATACACGCAGGGGTAAAGTCAGTCAGTTTGCTGCTTGGCTGTTTGCAGAGCACGTCGTCGCGTAACAATCATACTGCATCCTCGAGTACGTGCAGTATGTAACGCCTGCGCGTTGAGATTCACGGCAACATACCGTCACTCCCTCTTGCCTTCTCCCCTTGCGCTCAGTCAAATGCATCAAACTGTGAATTTTTGCACAAGGAGATTTCTTTCGAGAAAACACTGGTTTTGTATTGTTCATTGCGTGCATTATCAATAATTAATTCACGACAACAAAATGCATAAATATATTCCATAGATATTTCTGTTATAATATCAAACAATATTCCTAATGTTTCGGCCCTCAAGGTTCCATCATCAGGGAATCAAAATAATAAAACATAAAACCAAATAAGCCACTTTTATGCAGAGCTGACGCGATGTAAAAGAGTCAAAAGGTTCAAGTATAGGCATTTCCGTATATTTTGGTTGTATGTATAAATTTGCTGGATCTTGATACTATATACCAGGATATGCCACATTTATACAACAGCTGTACAAAGAAATGCGTACATTTTAACCATTTGACCCTTTTACACCACGTCAGCTGTATACAGCAGCGACTGATTTGGTTTTATGCTGTATTTCTTTGTTCGATTACCTGGTGATGGTCCGTTGTGGACCGAAACGTTAGGAATACTGTTTGATATCGCACTAAAAATATCTAATGAACAAGTTTGTGCATTTTGTTGGTTTAGAACACTTTTTTTTTATTTGATTGGGACCATCCGTTGTGTTATCCAATATAACTGTCAAATATTATTATATTCAGTCGGAACACAACAAATAGTTGTATCATCAGTCTATAAATCTGGCAACATGTTTCGGCTCATCGAGCCATCATCAGGCCAATTCATAAACCATACTGAAAGTACATTCAGCAGATATGCACATTGTGGGAACCCAAATGTTTAAAAATCCCACAATATAGCTCAGTGAATTCTGTTTCTAGCCGAAAGGAAGGATGAAAGAGAATGGAATGTAAAATTGATTTTTTATGAGTTGGATGAACCAATTATTATTGTTTTGCTTTCATTAGATAGGACAGAATATTATTTTTCTCTTCGTGTTCAGTATGGAAAATTGAAAACAAATAAAGTTAAACAGTCATGGTTGTAAATTCTCTGATAACGAGCCGATGTACTCAGCGGAATATTGAAATACGGACCCATTCACAGTCGACGGAATCCCTTCTGAAGAGCTGGAATTCGCGAAGCGGGTAAGGTGTATTGGGCTGAAAAATGCCGAGAAATCATGTGTTTTAATCCTAATTTAAAGTTGGGTTACAGACAAACGTAACGGTAGAAATGTGGATTTTACTTCGAATTCCAGTACTATATTACGTACAGGAAGTTTATATATATATATATATATATATACGTGTGTGTGTGTGTGTGTGTGTGTGTGTGTGTATATATATATATATATATGGATGTAGGTTAATGCTGAAACATGGGCTGTTTCTGTCCGCAACACAAATCTAAATATCACCATATTCAACTTCCGTTTGTCAGCATCAGTTCTATGAATCCACTGGCTTCGTGACATTAAAGTTAGGATATCCTGTTGTAGGTTTTGGGTTCTTTCAGAAAGGTTATTGGTGCAAAAGAAAGTGTATTTATTGACTCAAAGAGAGTGCCTGAGCACTCCGACTTTGACCCTGAGTTGTCTTCTGGTTGTCAATTCGCTATAATCAGGCACAAAGTGTGTCATAAAGTGTCTTTTAACGTCAGCGGCAACAGAATTCTTCTATGACGATTTTGGGTTGTTTAGGCGGTCAAAACGTTTCAAGTCGTTATTAAACACGTCATTTACCTGTCGTGAGTCTTTTGCACCCAGTTCGTACTTCGTGCCTTATTTCTGAACGATCTTTTTGGCGTTGTCCCCTGATCTGTGCTTAAAGCTTTTTCCTTCTGGTTTTTCAATTCCTGGAGGATTTAAATACTCTTCTCTGGCCACCATATAGCCTTCATTTTTGGGCCTATGTCTTTGTAGCAGCAGTTGGCGATATGAAACTGTATAATAAATTAATATGTTGAGCACTTCGATGCACAATGTTTACTATCCTTTTTAGTATCTCCTGCTTGAATATTAAGAACTGTGCACTTTATCCACAAATTACAGGCCTATTATGGATTTTATGTGATTCTTACAGTTGAAAAGAAAATAAGCAGCAGGCTTCATAACGGCGATCGTGTACCTTTTGGAGGTTGAAACTGAAATTTTTACTACCTTCTGCGTGAAGTTGTTGTGTAGATGGTTAAGTGCGGTCGTGTCATGCGTTAATGAAGAGAGATGGTTGAACTATATTGGAGGATTTTGATGTTCTGCATGCATTGAAACGATTGGAGCAGCAGGAATACCATAATATTTACAGTGATTAGGCTGTGGGTTTGCAGCCTAATAAATATTGTTTCGCTTACTGGCAGGGGCAGAAGAATTTTTCTTCTCTCAAGCAAGCCCATACCGGCTCTGGAGCCATACCCCGCTTTCTGTTCAAAGTATCATGGCGGCCGGTGAGCCAAGCTACGTTGAATGCCGAGGTTAAGGCCGATTGGAGCTATATTTCCACTTATCTATATTCCTTTGTGGTATTCACATGAACAACTTGACTTTTTTTCTTTACTTGACTTTTCAAGACATTCAGTGTGTAGGATTCAGGAAATCTACAAAATTACTTCAGTCAAAAATCGGCGTGCCGTTCGGGGTTCTAACCGAACAACTTTCCGAAAACCAGTCAGAAGCATTACAGTTAGCGTAATTTTTCGCAAATAAATAGAATAGATTTACTGCGTTTTTGGTTAATAAAACTTCAGTATCTGTATGAAAGAATTTTATACAGAATCTGTGGCAATTTCGGAATAAATCCAGCTGCCACTGTAATTGTCACTTCTTCAAAAGAGGGGGATTTTTAAAGCTTTCCGTTTTGGAGAGAGAATAAGGGCTTCAAGGTATGCAATAAATTCGCAAGTTAACCAGTTCGAAGGGAGAAGAAAATCCCATTCTGCCGGTTGCTGTAGTACAAAAGAAATCATTTTGTGTAACCATCTCCAATCCGGTTTACCATTCATGGAATGCTACTTCTTGTTCGTTTGAAGGATACGTAATATGTTCCGAAGAGTTGCCAGCACTCCATAAAACAGTCCCTAGCTGCTCGCAAGGTGTGGGTACCCTTATTTCCATATGGCATCTTTATGTGACATACTTCGTGCGCCTCCCCATTATTTTCACGCTCGATATCTCCCCCCCCCCCCCCCCCCCCCCATTAATTCCCCTCTTTTTCCCCGCTTTTCCCCTTGTCTTTTTTTTTTATTTTTTTAAAAAATCCCCCCCCCACGGGTTTTGGGCCGAGGGGTTGGCGGCGGGGGGGGGGGGCATGTTT
>Ga0123354_10018371_pt1 | contig 10959 bp, 8 predicted proteins | sample TergutLab28metaG_2_FD_97872 | JGI IMG/M metagenome (GOLD analysis project Ga0123354, IMG submission 97872) | Labiotermes labralis P4 segment gut microbial communities from Petit-Saut dam, French Guiana - Lab288 P4 | ecosystem: Host-associated > Arthropoda: Insects > Digestive system > Gut ... | reverse complement strand
TCCCCACAGCCGTTAATCTCTGTTTTCTAGACCTGGAGCCGCTACTTTTTTCATTCAAGTAACTCCTCAATTGACCTCACGAGGCTGAGTGGACCCCGTTCCAGACCCACTACTACTCAGAAAGTCTGGTAGCGCCGGGGATCGAACCCGGGACCTCTATCTGTAGTCAGAAACTCTGACCACTAGACCACAGAGGCGGTCTAGGATTGGCGTACTACAGTGGTGAAAGTTTTCTAAGGTAAAGTGCACCCTTGTACATGCACTGAGACTCTGTACAGGCCCTACGGCCCATAGGGGGAGTAGAGGTATAGCTTTGCTCTTTCGTGACTACGGCACTGGAAGGGAGTGAGGGGTCAGCGTCACGCTCCGGCCGCTATTTACCCCCGGGAAAGAGCCTGTACCCATTGTACAGGAGGCTGGGTGGGCCCCAGGGTCGGTCTGGACAGGTGCGGAAAATCTCGCCATCACCTGGATTCGATCTCCGGACCGTCCAGCCCGTAGCCAGTCGCTATACCGACTGAGCTACCCGGCCCACACTTCAGTGGTACGGTCTGTAAAATGTAATTTTCTTGTATTTCACATGCACTCGGGGTCAATGGTGAAGGGCGGTTTTTTTAAGTTTTTATGAAAACAAGATGACACAAAACTATCAGATATTAGCTTTTTGTGGTGGGACCATCTGCAATAGGCAGCCATGAAATAAGGAAAGTATGCCTTATTTTATTAATGAACAGGTTGTGCCTCGAAAGTGGGTCGGGATGATGATGTCGGTACTCGCTACGTGGTGGACGAGCTGGCGATCGAATCCTTCGGGGGGGGCAACATTTTCTGCACTGGTCCAGACCGGTCCTAGGGCCCACTCGGCCTCGTGTAAAGTTGATACCGGGCCACTCGTTTGGGTAAAGCGGCCGGAGCGTGGTATTTAACACCCAGCCCGTCTAGTACTAAGGTTAAGCTTTTAAAGCATAGCGGTTACCACCCGAATTAACATTCAGAAACACATAAACACAGTGTGTTTGTATGTTTTGTAGAGATCTCGGAACAAACGGCTTTTATTGTCATGTGGAGCCTAAACTGATTGGGTTTTATAACCGAGGTGGAGTGTGTTTACTGCGGGGTACGGACTGTGTCTTTGAATGAAAATCAGGTTGTTTTTAATCTTTGAAGGGCTAAAGAGTAGAGCCCTTGGCCTTGGCCTTCATGGCTTGTTCTAGGTTGCACTTTTTTACCTTTACCTTTACATAGGACAAACCAGCATAAACCATCTCGTCTCGTAAGCTTTCAGTAAGCTGCATATGCTTTAGGCCATTTGTAATGTGTGGGTGTGTGTATGTGTGGGTTTTGTAAAGTGTGGGTGTGTGTGTGTGTGTGTGGGTTTTGTAATGTGTGCGTGTGTGGGTTTTGTAATGTGTGGGTGTGTATATGTGTGGGTTTTGTAATGTGTGGGTGTGCGCATATGTAGGTTTTGTAATGTGTGGGTGTGCGCATATGTAGGTTTTGTAATGTGTGGGTTTTGTAATGTGTTGGTGTGCGTGTGTGGGTTTTGTAATGTGTGGGTGTGTGGGTTTTGTAATGTGTGGGTGGGTGGGTGTTTTGGCAATCAGTGTACTTGTATTTACCGTGTTTTGTATTGTTTGTACTGTGTTTTTGTATTGTTTCGTTTATGTATATTCTTATTTGTTTTGTCTGTACTAGTGTACGGACTACTGCCACCGAGTGACAACTCAATTGCAGTTAGTAGTAGTAGTAGTAGTAGTAGTAGTATGTTTCCAGATAGAATATTTAATTTCTTACCGTGTACAAGTAATCTATGTGGATTAGGAGCGTACTACGAAGTCCATAAATACACTGGTTAAAATTGATGGGTCTTAATTGTTAAAACGCTGGTGGTACGTACGTTACCACTGCTGTAGAGGGATAGTGTGCTGGTAGTTCTGTTGCGCTCAGCGCTTATGTGGAAGATCGAGGGTTTTGGGGCCCGGCTGGGTGCACATGCAGCGACGACACGTGTTCCATGTTTTGAAGGACCTCTCAACGTTAGAGGCATGTGTCTGACCGTGTCTGCATTTGGCCATAGAATTAGGTTAATTGGCCTTGCATTATGGCGGCTAAATGTGGGTTGTGAGCTTTTTTTATGTTCCTGAATAAAGCCAGTCTAATTAGTTCTGCTTGCTTGTGTCTCGGAATTTGCCACCGGGCATTGTATTGACCGACCTTGAGACACGATCTGTAAACATTACGGACATCACGACCCCGTCTGTGCCTCGCCTCTCATTAATTACTTAAGCAATTATAACAGACAAATTCTGCCCCACACCACACAGCTTCGTTTGCTGAAATTGTGCTGTGGGTTGTTACGTAACCCGCTATCAACTGTCTGGATCCTGCGGTTTCGATTTGTGATTATGAAATATTGGAGATTGTGGCTTTGTGGTTCGTCACGTCATAATTTCAAACTGTGTTCTAAGGAAGATTATGTTCGTCGGTAAAGTGATTTGTATTGGCTCACTCACTTAACCCTTATAAGGCGGAAAAAAGTGAAAGTACATTTCTGTCCTGTTCGCCTGGATTGCTTGTTGGAAGGTTCCCAGGCTTTGCCCGATTGTGTTACTGGTAAGAGTAACGCGTAGGTGTAGCTGATAATGGAGCACCAGTGGGAAAACCGAGGTACCTGGAGAAAAATCTGTCCTTCTGTCACTCTGCTCACCTCAGATATCACGTCCAATGGCGTGGGATCGCAACCGGCTTGCCGCTGTGGGAAGCCTGCGACTGGCCCTGTGAGCCGTTATACTGCCCTTTAAGGATGGGAGTTAATGAGAATCATATTTGAAGATGATTTCGTACCGCGAAATAAACACACTGCGCCTCAGTAAAGGACTGTCTGTTGACGTTGTACTGGGGAAATACTGCTGTACATACAGCAGCAGGCTTTTGTCAAACAGATACTGCTGTCTGCTTACCGTTAGCAAGCAGACAACAGTATCTGTTTGACAAATGCCTGTTGCTGTATGTACAGTCTTGAATTCCTGATGATGGACGGAAAGACCGTCCGAAACATGTACGGTGTCATTCCAAAATAAAATGAATTTGATACGTTGGTGCATCTGGTTGGTTTTACTATAGAAATAATGAGGACCGCGGTAGCAGAGTGGTTAAGGCGCTGTGCTACAAATCGGAAGGTCGCTGGTTCTATTCCAGACGGTGTCATTGGAATTTTTCATTGACATAATCCTTCCGATCGTATTATGGCCCTGGGGTCGACCCAGCCTCTAACAGAAATGACTACCAGGAATATTTCCTGGTGGTAAAAAGCGGCCGGTGCGTAATACTGACAACCTTACCACCATCCTGGGCCATTGTCACGTAATCTGGGAACCTTAACTTTCTGTAACCCTCTGGGCTCCTCGGGCCTCTAATGCGACTGATTTACCTTTTTTATAGAAATAATATTACGATGCATGGCCCTTTGAACGTCAGACTCTTCTTCATTCTCTGTACTGTAAGTTACAACAGAATTAGTCGTCTGTATTTGATTTTCAATTGCATGCTATGTCTTTGTATTGTATGACACCAACATGGTTCACTATTAGGAAAACGTATTTATTGATGACAGTTGCAGCGTGTTTCGGCGGGCCGTATTCGTCACTGGTCGTGTGACTACATTTGGAGATACTGATTAATGGTGCCTTGTGTATCGAGGTGAAGGTATAGTTCACCCTGTGGCCAACCATGAAGGCACAGAGGGGGGTAGAAGTATAGCTCTATGTACTGTTTCTTTAACCTCCGTGCGGATGGATGGGTGGTTAACGCAATGCCCCAACCACTGTACCCCCAGGATTGACCCGGTTTCCGGGTATGTTTAGATAAAATATATAGTGGATAAGGCTATGATATACGATTGTACTTGTATATGCAAGTTTCTGAAAATGTATGTCAAACAGTTATTATCTAACGGCTTATATATATATATATATATATATATATATATATATATACACACACACACACACACACACACACACACACACACACACACAGGGTTATTCGATATGATTGTCGGGGTTTTAACAACTTGTCATATACAATACACTTGAGATAGGTTTATATGTGTTTTTTAATTTAATAGAACAAGTTTTTTTTACATACCTTACAGAAAACTGAGACTTTCTTGATCCATTAGTGCAACTACTTAACAACTTGTCATGCACAGTACACTTGAGATAGGAGTATGTAGCTGCACCGATGGATCAAGAAATTCTCAAAGTTTTCTGTAAGGCACGTAAAAGAAATTTAGGGTGTTGTTCTATTAAATAAAAATTACATATACTCCTATCTCAAGTGTATTGTGTATGACAAGTTGTTAAAACCCCGACAATCATTTCGAATAACCCTGTGTGTGTGTGTGTGTGTATATATATATATATATATATATAATATGTGTATGTGTGTGTGTGTAATATCTTATAGCTTATCCATAATAGTTTGTCTGTATTGGTTGTATTGTCATTAAATCTTCCTGTGTTTATTCAAATGATTCATGATGATGGCTGCACACCGAAACATGTTGGGTCGTTACTGAACAAAATAATTTTTTTAATGGCGTACTTTGTTGGCATTTCTTGTGATATTCGTACACGATCACACATTTTTATGTTTTACAGATGTTGGTACATTCATTACGTAAACGAACGCTGTTGTTTTGTGAAGAAAGTAGTTTTGACTTCGTTTTTTGTACCGGCGTATTGTCAGTGTTTTCAAATCCGTGAATTCAGACATACAGCGCAGGCATGTACGGGTTTGCTCTGCTCTTCTGACAGGGTAGGTTGTTAATGTCAGTATCAAGGGAAGTGCCGCTTTAAGAGGTGGTGGTGGTGGTGGTGGTGGTGGTGGTGGTGGTGGTGGTGGTGGTGATGATGATGATGATGATGGTGATAAAGAAGAGTACCCAAGCGGACGTGTGGATCCAGCCGTCGCCTCTCCAGGATGCAGTGAAGGAACACACAGAGGTCGGGCCCTACCGGGCGCTGTGGGAAGTGGGTCGATGTGAAACGGTTCCCGGGAGGGTTCGCTCCAGAGGCTGGTGCTGTTTATGCTGTTAACTTGTTGCTAAAGTACGACATTCTGTTCCCGAGTGGGTATGTGTAGGCGCCGTAAGTTCTTACGTCCGAAGACAAAAATGTGTTTAGGTACGTGTAATGCTTTGTGTTCCAGTAACAGTGCTGTACGAACTTCCCCTCTTCGGTCATAATGCCTCATGACCCGTGCGTGTTTTGTAATAATGCCTCATGACCCGCGCTTGTTCTGTAAAGTACCTCTTGACCTGCCTGTGTTCGGTAATAATGCTTCATGCCCCGCGCGTGTTCGGTCGGTCATAATGCCTCATGCCCCGCGCGTGTTCGGTCGGTCATAATGCCTCACCCCGCGCGTGTTCGGTCATTATGCCTCATGCCCCGCGCGTGGTCGGTCATTATGCCTCATGACCTGCGCGTGTTCGGTCATAATGCCTCATAACCTGCGCGTGTTCGGTCATAGTGCCTCATGACCTGCGCGTGTTCGGTCATTATGCCTCATGACCTGCGCGTGTTCCAGTATCCGTGCTTCCAGAACTGTGTGTGTTCGGTAATAATACTTTATTGATGCGGAATGTTCCTGTTTAATTGTCGGCCTCTGAGGAGTGGGGTGCTGTTGGTTGCCGTCAAAACAGCATCTCATCCCTTAAAAGCACGTCTTTTTGTACCGCCTGCTTGAGCACTAAAAAAAATCTTCACTCTTATTAACGCATATCATTAATATGTGTTTCGTATTGTACACAATAAAACATTTGTTTCCAAAAATAGCAATAATCGAGTGATGTTTGCAACAGGCACGATGTGTGTGTGTGTGTGCATTTCAGGCTTCATTGGGTTAAAGCAGGACATCGCCGATGTCTGTTAACACCACTCAGTATTCATTAGACACTGCGTGCCATTGACGCAGCTAATAATCATACGGCTTTGTGGAGAGTCTAGCAAAATGGACACACAGGCCCGCTAAATGGCCCCTCTGCAACGTGACGGTCGGGGGGTCAATTGCGGAACGTGGATCAGGTTTTTGTTTTGTTTGCTGAGGTGTGTTCGCGTTATGGCTGAAACACAAAATGTTGTTCCTCTGGTTAATTAAACGCCACGTCATGAAGACGTATGGGGGGAGATGAGGTACAGTACGGCAAATTATAAAGTTAAAGTTGTCCCCGTCCAGGCAATGAAGGTAAATAGACGGAGTGTATGTATAGCTGCATCCGTTCTTAACCGCTATAGATGAGTGGTGAGCATCACGCCATGGCCCTTTTCTCCGCTGGAGAAGAACGTTTGTACTCATTGAATAGGGGGCATGTTGGGCCCCAGAGGTGGTTTGGTCGCTTTGGGGTAGAGAAAAATTGTTTACCCCTACTGGGGTTTGAAGTCATTGTCGTGCACTCGAGGTGCAGTTCGATAAATTTTTAAGCTCGCTTGGTTAGCAGGACGACCTGCAGGCTTTACTTCTGGTACGCGCTCGGTGTGAGGCGAAGCGTCACGAGATATGGGGGTCTGGAGGTGACCGACGGTGAACCTTGTTAACAGTGTTACTGTACTGGAGGGGTGTGACAGAGATGCGATCCAGGACCTCCCACATCCAGAGCACTCACGCTGAGCGATTGTGCGGTCGATGCCCTACTATACCCCCCTCCCCCAACCTAAGGTCGATTTGGTGACAAAAAAAGGTCTAGACGTTTTTCTTGTCTTACCGTACCACCCCCCTCCCCCCGGCTGCGTCACATCTTGCGCGTCTGCTTTCTTAACAATCATCTGTCTTTATGTTTTATCCTTTTGTTCGAAACTGTGTCTCGACTTACGGCAGAAATACTACCAAATTTTGGTTTGTCTGTTGACCGCAGTACTGACCAGTCGTCTGCCCCTTGACAGTTGCGTGCTAAACCTCCACTGTTACTCGCTTCATTTCGATTTATCCGTTAAATTTCTCGTTCCACCGTTCCGTATTTTGGAAACTACATGAAGCATCTGCATCATATTAGGTACAGGGGTTGAGAGTAAAAGGGGTTACGAAAACTTGTCAGGCGAATTTGCTTGTTTTTTCGGTTCTGTGGACGCCGATTTTTGGTGAAACCCGAATCGACAGTGTTCGGTGGCTTACGTAAAACATAAATCTGTTAAAAATGTATTTTTTTAAATATAAAAAACATTCTTTGGCATGTCGTAGGGGAATAAAGGAATTAATTTTTGAATCCTTTATGCAGCCTCGTCTTGGTGTTGTGGTTAACAGAGGACTTGTAGCTGATAGAGAGGAACATAAAGGCTAGTCAGATGTCATGTAGTATCGCATGTTGAAACAAAAGCAGTCCCATTGTAGGTCCGGAGGGGCCCAGAGGGTTCCAGGAAGTTAAGGTTCTCAGATTTCATGACTAAGGCACGGGATGGTGGTAAGGTTGTCAGCCTTACGCACCGGCCGCCTTTACCCCCAGGAAATGCTCCTGGTACTCATTTCTGTTAGAGCAAGGATGATAAATTCCAATGACACCAGCTGCGATCGAACCAGCGACCTTCCGATTTGTAACACAGCATCTTAACCACTGTGCTACCGCGATCGCACGTTGAGGACAGCTGTAAATCCGCTGGATCTGTTACGTACATCTCTGCTTTTTCATTATGATTTGAATCTATGCTCGGTTGGCGTAAAGCTCTGTAACTCTATGTGACGGCTGGATGCCATGTAATGGTGTTTCAGCACTGAATTCAAACATCACAGAAGACACCACGGTTCACTCAAGGACGGTGGCACGGGGTTTTCTAGGAGTAATTCGGGTTTCCCGAGTTAGTGTCATTCCATTCGTCTTCATCCACACGTTGCGCTTACGAGCAGGGCAGTCGGGCGACGCCTGGGAACTTTCCAGAAAGCAGTGCTGTTGCAGAAATCCGGGAGCATTGGATAGAGAAGTTCTTTCATTCTTTTTTCAAGGCTGGTTTGAGATACTGTCCAAGAATTGTACCCAGTGTCTCAGGATTGGTTGTGTAAATACGTCAAGAATGGTACCATACCGCTGTTGGAATGGAGATCAGTTTGTGGTGAGTCATCTTTGTTGAAAGACATTGTACCCTTTGCCGGCGAGAAGCTGCAAGTAGCCGACGAAGCCATCGAAAGTGTCTCCTGGGAATCGAACTTCATATCCTGGTCATCCGTGCCGTTCTGGACTGAGGTGTTATGGCTGCCCACTGGTAGCAGAAAGGTAAAGCAATCCCATTGCAGGCCTGGACATGCCCTTTGGGTTCCAGGAGGTTGAGGTTCCCAGATTTCAAGACAGTCGGCACATGAAGGTGGTAAGTTTGTCAGCCCTACGCACCGGCTACTTTTGCCCCAGGAAATATTCCTGGTACTCATTTCTATTAGAAGCTGAGTCGATCCTAGGGCCATAGTGCGGCCAGAAAGATTACATCAATGAAAAATTACAGTGACACCATCGGGAATCGAACCCGCGACCTTAAGGCTTGTAGCGCAGTGCCTCAACCAACTGCTCCACCGCGCGCCCCACTGTTAACAAAACCGACCGTAAATAAATGTGTGTCCTTGCCTCAATATAGCGAGGAAGTTGTAATGCATGCGCTTTGGCCAATGTTGACGTTAAAAAAAACGCGAGCCTGTTGCATGGGTGAGACCGAGCGTAAAATTAGAAGCAAGAAGCACCAGATCCTGTTAGAACCAGCAAGAGACTTCATATATTGTGTTTCTTATACATTCGCTGCCGGTCATTGTGCAATTTCTTGCTTGAAATAGGTACTTCAACAGTTGATGTGGCCTGCTGTTTTAGAAAGACGGCAAGCCCATCCCCCTTTTCAGAAGGTTCGCTGACAACCCGGTAAAACCACCTGCATCGCATTTTCATTCCTGCTGTTATTTGATGGGCCTCATGATTCAAGAGAGAGCTACCGCTTAGCGTGATTGTAGAAACAGACATGTTATTGCAGAATATAGAGGCTGAATGTTTGGTCAGACTGTGAAATACGGGCTCGTGTCTTCCATTTGTTAGTTGCGAGCTTTTCTATCACACGTCCATGAAAGGAAAACGGACTTGCCGTCACTTCGCTCTGTGTGTGTCTTTTGTAATACGGGTGTCATTAACCCTTGAGACGGGGAACCGTGAGCGTACTTTTCTATCCATTTCTCGCGATTTCCGAGAGCGCGTTGCATGTTGCACGTGTCTCCTGGTAAGAGCAGCGTGTAGATGAAAATGAGTATGGAGCAGTGTTGGCGTGATATTAAATGGGGAAAACCGAAGTGCTCAGATAAATACCTAACACAGTGCTACTTTGTCCTCCACAAATTTCACATGTATTGACCTGGGTTCGAACCCGGGACACTAACGGTCTGAACCATAGCACGGCCCTATAATTCACCGAAGTTAAACCGAATTGTAAAGGTCTAGTTCGTAACGCGCAGTAAACACTCTCCGCCTCGGTTATAAAAACCGGTCAGTTAATGTTGTATAAGGAAAAAATAGTTGCTGTTTGTTCTGATATCCGTGCAAAACGTATAAATATACTGTGTGGGAAGAATGTAGACTTTGAGTATGGTTGCATTTGGTGGTTCATACTGGAGACACTGGATGTTGAAGAGTTACGAATGGAATTTGAATTTAATTTTTTACGTGCCGGTTCGACTGAGTTGGAGAGACCCAAAGTCCCATCTTCGAGAGAGCCAATGTGTGTAGTTTACGCCGATGCTTAGTAACACGACACGAGTCTGTTGACACGTGTGGCAGTCCAAATCGTATACACGTGTTTTGTTATCGTCAGGGTTTGGAGTCTGGAGTGTGCTGCAGAAAAGTCTCTTGCATGTTCAACAAATATCGCCATACTTTGATATATTTTTTAAATCGACTGAACAGCAAACTTGGTGGGTAAAGCGGTCCAGTTGGTAGTAAGTTTATTTTGTACTTGGGAGGTCCTGGGTTCAAATACTGGCCCGGATTTGGAAGTCTTGACAGATTTTGTGTGAGTTCCCCTAGGGAAATGCCAGAATAGTGTCAGATTTGGCCACTACCACTACGTTTCACATTCCTACCAATTAATTACAGGTCATCGTGTCATTTTGCGTAATAATGGAAAGTGAAAGTGTTCAATAAGTAAGCTGATGGCGTTTCAAGTGCGTCAGGTTGGCAGCCCTGCGCGCCGCGCAAGGCTGCTAGCCGCCAGACAGTGGAATGCCCTAGACACTGTAACGCTCAGTCTCCGTGCCGTGACGTCATATATAATAACTCAACTGCACGACCTTGTTTTGGTTTTGTTTTTTATTGGTAATTCGTACGTCTGGCCGCTAGAGATCACTACAGTCGCGTCAATTCGGTAAGTACTTTATTTTTTTCCAGTTTCTTAAGTGCAAGTTCTTTGACTGACGCGACCTTATTTGACTTGTACGTTGTGATTGCTTTTCGTTTCATGTATTACCTGTCACACGGTAATCCATTGAAGTGCGTGTTTTAATTGTAAAAAGAAGAAACATGGGAAGGTCGAGGTTAGGAAGCTAAATCATAATGCTCTGCTGTTCGCCCAACTGCCTAATCGTAATTGTTTGAACAGCTGTTTTTCAAAATCGACTCCGCAGCGAATGTCACCGTGATGTTTAATAGGCGTGTACGACTGAGATTCGATGATTTGGAAACAAATTATGCAATTGACACCCTGATAATTTCATCACATGGTTCATTTTCTCTGTAAGACGGACGGTGAATTGTATATGTTTGAAGTAAAAAATGCACTGGTGGGAAATCCATTAACCTTTTAAAGACGAAGCACAGACCGCTTAATTTAAAGACCCAGTTCGTACCGCGCTGTAAACACTTTTCATCTCGGCTATAAAAACCAATCAGTTTATGCTGTAAGTGGCACAAGTCGCTGTTTGTTCTCAGATAAATACAAAACACATAAATAC
>Ga0123354_10018370_pt1 | contig 10960 bp, 6 predicted proteins | sample TergutLab28metaG_2_FD_97872 | JGI IMG/M metagenome (GOLD analysis project Ga0123354, IMG submission 97872) | Labiotermes labralis P4 segment gut microbial communities from Petit-Saut dam, French Guiana - Lab288 P4 | ecosystem: Host-associated > Arthropoda: Insects > Digestive system > Gut ... | reverse complement strand
TATAAAATTTATAAAATTTACACATTAAAACATTAAAAACACTCCGACATGTTTCGGTCCTAGGACCGAAACATGTCGGAGTGTTTTTAATGTTTTAATGTGTAAATTTTATAAATTTTATATGTGTACAGTGGTTGGTGTAATAATTGAGTAACATATAACTGTATTTTGTCTCGAATTACTTCCTGTAATGTATTTTTTCTTACGTTCAAACGACACATATACCTACTTTATTAACTTTAACTTCATTCATTTGGTAGCATAAAATTCCTTCATATTAACTATTACTTCCATTGGCATATCAGCAGCATTTGATGCAGGCTGAATACCGATCTGTTACTGTCCTTTCACCCATTGCTTTCACGTTTCCATTAATTTTCTGCTAGGAGTTTAGAACTTATTTTCTTCGTTTATTGACCATCCGTCTGGATCAGCAACTCGGTATTGTGTGCTGGCGACATCTGTACTGGTCCACAGGACAGCTGGCGTAGACTTCTTAAAATAGATGGCTTATTGGTTTATTACGCTATGACCTTGGTATCTAAAGGCCGCTGAAACTAATCTCGAGCTCTCGTTTTCATTTCAAATGGACATGGCTGACACGTAGGCTAAAGAGCTATCGTTTATTGTTGGCAGTTCGAAATGAAAACTGGACGTAATATTTCACTATATACGAGTTATTCTGAACAAATTCATTGTATTCCGTAATCCTTGTTCCTGTAATAGGCTACTACCTCCAGTTGTTTTGTTCTTGCCTTAGCTTTAACTTGCACGAATCTGCAATTATGAATTGAAAGTAAACAATGCACAGAATAAAAACAAATTCTTTATTGGAGAAACTGAGAAAAACTACGAATTGGTAAATTTTCGATGGGATGTAAGAAAAGTTTCTCGTATTATTTAAGAGCAGTACGAAGATATCTCATGGTGTGTCGCTTACCTATGCGCGGTATTCGGCAGTAATATGAACTGCGTGTGTTTAGATTGAGGGGAGATACGGACTGCAAGATGTGTAGTGTGAAGAACATACAAAGGAGGGAATTAAGAGGGGTAAAGAAAATTAAGGAGAGTCTGTAAAATTTGGTATTATTGTTCCTTTGCATTATCTAAGCCGGAGGTTTCAGTAAAACTTATATCCTAACGATAATAAATACTGAATGTTCTCCTAGTATCGTTTTTCATAAAGTCTGAGGTATATTACGCATTTAAGAACACGTAACTAAAGGGGGAGGGGTGGAAGACGGTTCGCCTGTATGTTTCCTTTTCAGAATTCTACTCGACGGAGTTCAGTGGAACTTGTTATTTGGGAATTTTCCTCAAATTACGAGAATGTGGACGATTTCAATTTAGTTCCTTTCCCACATGAATTTACGTGAAACACAAAGCGAAATTCAAATTTTTTTTCCACAAACATCTGGTAACATTTGATCATAGCAGAGTGTATAGCGTATTGCAATCCACAAGTGTAATTGGAATATATTTTTCGATGTGGTGAATATTTACCGAGTAACCAAAAATGTAACTGCTAGCCCTATAATCTAAATAACCTCGTAGCAATACATTTGTATCTGTAGTCCAAAGGAGCGGACCAGTGACTTTTGTTCGTTGTTTTTTGTGCTGCTGAAGGGAATGCTTTGTTAAGTGGAAGAGGATACTTAATCTCAATTTAGTACTTAAAACTATTCGGACACATTATTACACCTCTGCGAAAACCAAAACACTTGCTGAGGAGTGTTGCTTTTTTGTATTTGATTGAGCGTGATCATTTGGATGCAAGAGACGGGACACGTAGGATACATGCGAGAGAAGAGACGTACATACGAAGGTTTGGTAGGGAAACCGGAAGGAAAGATATCACTTGGGACACTTAGATTCTTTTTATGTCTTCCATCCCGAAGTGATACAAGCCTTCAGACAACTGACATCAGGTCATTCACCTTCACCCCCTAAGTCTACAGGAGAATCAACACGACGTAACAGAACAACAATCTTCTCACCCGAATACAAGATAGTGAATACAAGCCAACCACACAAAAAAGTACGACACACGCCAATTAGGCTGCAAGAACACGGGACATTACCACCAAATAATTACTACCTCACGGGAAGTGAAATTTCTCCTTATCTCCACGCCATCAAAGAGGGAAGACTCCAGTTTCTTACATCATCGACAAATGAACAAAACGCCCTATAAAGTTCACTTTCTAAATACTACAAAGTAAAGCTGTCTTTTATATACGGTAGCTTTTAATTTACTGGTTTTAACCTGATTAATTTTAAACTAATTTCTATACAATTTATACACAGTGATTTTAATATACTGCCATTCCAGATACGATTCAAATTTTATGTCAAAGCCGTCACACAAGTTCAACATATAAAAGCTTATGTATTTTACACTTCTATAATAAAAACTTGTAAGCATTTGGGATCCCACAATGATATGAAACATAAACAACTCTTGGATCTGTCTTCTTGGAGGGCCTGGGGATGACCTTATAAGGTCGAAACATGTCGCCCTGACAAAATATACTATTTTTGTATATAAATAAAGTGTTGTGTTATCGACTGACATGTTGTATTTATATGGGACACTTAGATTTACAATATTTGAGATTTATATTAGAGTGGATCTTAAGAATAGAATGGGGTGTTTTTAAACTGGATATATCTGGCTGAAGTTAGGGATCAGTGGCGGGCAGTTGTGAACACCGTAATGATCTTTTAGTCTCATAAGACAGGAGGAATTCGACTGGCTGAGCGAGTACTACAGCTGTTGACTCTGCTCCATGATATTTGTTCAAAAAAATACAAGAGCAAGTCTTAGCGATTTCTTTGAAACTGTTATATACTTATTCCTATCAAGGTTACATGTTCTCGAAACATTACGTATTGTTCCGCTCCCAAACACATCCCACAGCCACCTACATATTTTTCACCTCATATTCTGACATAACCTCACCTCGTTTTATATGCCGTAGCCTATGTAATTCGCTGTGAAATACAGCCATAGCCTACGGAACGTACAGTGGAGACAATTTCATACACTTTTAACATCTCATTCAGCAGTTGGCGCTGCCGTTTATCTTCCTACACTTTTCCTTTTTCTTTCTGCAGGAAATCTTCTAATTACTGTCTCTATGCAGGGGGGAGACATTGAATTGTATGCGTTGTTTAACACAAGTTAATAGTGTCCAAGTTTAATGATGATGGAGCGGGACGGCGTACACTAAACTTTGGGCCATCCATTACGAATTGTAATCTGTCGGGGAAATTCATTACTAAAGAGTTTCTGTTAAGAATCTGTTATTACGAAGACAGTATTGTCTTAAGCTTTAATGACTTTTAAAAGTTGTAAGATGTAGAAATATGACATACTTTCTTAGTATTCTTGAAATAGTTAGGCCTACACGGAAGCCAGGATGGCGGTTCCTTCTAGTGATTAGGCCATGGGCTAGGCAACCCAAGAGTTTTGGTTTGGTTTCAGACAGGGTAATTTTTCATATTTCTTCTCCAAACGTCCAGACCTGTTACCCCGTCCACATATCCTCTTGTTCAATTGACACCATGGCCTCTCCCCATGTGTAAATGGTTAGGGGCATGAAGATAACTATTCTACATCTAAAAGTTATGCGTGAAATGTTTCCTACGAGTGAAATATTACAAACATGGCGATGGTGCGAAGAGACGAGATTTTATTGATTCAGGCTCCGTGGTTATAAGGTTTTTGTTGGCACAAGTGGCTTTGGGACTCGTTTTTCACTCGGAACTTCAGTTTTACCCTGTCAGCATCATTACACTAATGCTCCGCAACCATGTTTCATGCTGATACCACCAAAGTTGTACAATGTTAGCAATGTACAACCTTGTTAAATAAAATATATCTGTCTTTCTGCGAATCAATATCACTGTCTTGTGTCTTGCTTATTTTCTCATTTTTTCTATATATTTTCTTTTGTGGTGTGGGAAGTGTGACGCTTAATTCATTACATTCTTCTTTTTCGCCTATCATTTTTACATAAAAGAACGATTACCCTAATGATGACCACATATAGCTGAGACACGTATCTAAGTACCAGCAGTAGAATATATTGATTGTGTAAACTATATAAAATTTGTCACTGTGTTGCATAGGTTCAGAGAGTCGTTACGTAACAAACGTATATTTTCTGTTTGGGCTGTCAGAAATGCCTCTGAACCCATGCCAATGTATTAAATGAGCTGGCCATTCTTTCCGTGTCATATTTTCGTGCGGTTCGAAACTGCGACTAGCGAAGGTGGGAGACGTGTATGATAAGAATATCGAAGGTAGCCGACCGTCGCACGCTGCAGAAAGTTAAGTAAGAGATTTGTGGGAACGTCATTTGCAAGACAATCCATAATTGAAGAACACGTAGTAGGGAATTGTTTATTTTGTCTAGCGAAGAACAAGGAGCCGAGATAGTGCAGTCCGTATACTGGCTGCACAACACGCTGTGAGACCGAGAAATTCTGGGTTGTTACCGGGAGGAAGGAGATTTTTCCTTCTCCAAAGGGACCAGAGTGGCTGTAAGGCCCTCCAAGTCTCCTTTTCAGTGGGTATCGCGTCACTTTTTCTGAGAGTAAAACGGTCGGTGCGTGAAGCTGGCAAATCATCTTGGCCTAGAACAGAGTTTTACTTTTATTTCAACGAATATAGTGATAAATTATTTCTAGTATAGAAATCTTTCAGCAGCTGCGTGGGTTACTTTGAAATGATTTATGCTTAAAGTGCACAAACAGACGATGATATAACGCTATTTCTGTACGCTAGAGGGTTGTATTAAACCTTCGTTACTAACTAAACAACAATACGTATTACCTGACCGTCACTATGCAACCAGTGCTGTACCTAATTTTTACAGGTTACGTGCAGTATTTGCCCTTTTTAGGACATTTTGACCATTTTCATTTTGGTAATTTTTACTCGTATATCTTTTCCCTCCGACTCTCATAGTCGCAATAACACGTCCCTGATCTGAATACGATCAAATGAAACCGATCGAAACATGTAGTCATGGCAAAGAACGGGAAATATTGTGTGAAACCTATCAGATTGGTAATATAGTGACGGTTTAATAAAAATACAGAATCGCACCACAGAATGACGTCAAAATATAATATTAGATTAGTAATCAGATCACACAACCGTACATAAATTGAATTCGATAGAGAGATTAATTAGGTGCTGCTGCTTTGTGACGTACTATCAGTATTAATGTTAAGCAAGAGAGTGATAACAAATGAGTCTTTATTAACCCCAGAATACTCGCTACTAACGCACTAAATCTTGCCCAAACTGTGATGAGAACACATGGGATGGTATGAAATGGAATATCTCAGTCTTCTGATGTCCTGCTGTCATTGTAGTTTAGGCTGAGATTGCATAAATGTGATATATAAGCATTACAAATATTATAATGCCATGGCCATAGTGCTTTACTTTATCCCACTTTTAGTATCTGGCATTTTAATAAAATTCACCGCCACTACATTTTTTGCTGTCTAAAATGTACAAACTTTTTGCAGATTCTAACGTTGATATTACACAAATGTTAGTACAACTTTGCTTGATGGTGAACGTACCAGAATCTATTATTGAGCCTGCATATCGTATTCCTGTATCTCATAAATCATTTACATAAGCCATCCGAAACCAATAACGTCAATATTATCGAAATTACTGCACAACCTAACATATGCAACGCCCTCCCACACACGAACCCTGCGGTATTATTAAAATATCCTCCTCCCACCCCTCGAGATGGCTTTAGGACTCCAAAACACATCTGAGACCTTCACTTGAGCGTTTAAATATTTAGCTCACGCAGTTCCATCTCACTGCTGTCAAACTATTCATTTATCAACGTACTATAAAAGCAATTGTGCGCCTCCGTTCCATTAGCTGGGCTTCTTGTGTCCCTCATAAAGTGAAATATTGTGCTAAAATAAATTTATGTAAGCTTAAGTGTGTATGGTCTGAATATGAAAGGTGCAGCCAATTTCGGTAAGGAGTTTTGTGGAAAAAAAGTAACTCGGCTTCCCAAATGCTTTAACACTAATCTACTCGCGGCACTAATATAGTAGGAAATTAAATCACATTATATCGGTATTAATCATTTAAGACACACAAGTTAGTAAGGTTTTGGAATTAGGTTTATTATACTCGGTGTTAAGTATATGATTAATCTTCTCCAACTTAACAAGATTATGGACTCTATTCACCTATCAGTTTATGGTCGTCATCTCAGAACGAGGTTCAGACATACATAGAAATTTGCCTACAAACTTCAGTACAATAGAAGATTCCAGAAACCCTGTCATGGGGGCTTTCAAGGGTGGTGATCCAGATATTGTGGGATCCAGACCTACTCAGATTCGAAAAGGAAAAAAAATGTATTTTTTTAATTTTTTAAATTTAATTTCTAATTTTTATTCGTGGATGACAGGCCATACTTTCGCAGAATCGAAATTATTTTGACATCATTTTGTAAATATCATGCACATTTCTTTGAGTAAATTTGGTTCATAAACAAACATTTATTCAGTCTTCAGCACACCCCAGGTTCAGTAAGAAACCTACTTAATGAGAAGCTTCATGATTTTTACTTGTCACCAATTAGCAAATGTTGAGAAATGCGTGTAGAGTTATGGTGGGAAACCTCAAAGGCTGGGAAAATATGGAAGACCTAAACACAGATTGGAGTAAAATATTAGAGGTATCTCAAAAATACAGAATAGTAAGAATTGGGCTTATTCGTCTGGCTGAGGACAGGAGCAAATGGCGGGCTCTTGTGAATATGATAATGAATCTTCGGGTTCCTTAAAATTCGGGGAAATTCTTGACTGCCTGTGGTACTAATGGCTTCTCAAGAAGGACTTTTCTCCATGGAATTAGGTTGTTAGATTTCAGCCTAATTTGCGTTTCGACATATATTACTCTCATAATTTTCAGGGTGAAGATCAGTGTCATGAACTTCTGAAATATGTTAGTTAAAGCCTATACTGCTTTTGAAATAAGGTTAAACTCTGAGGGCTAGATTCCTCGTAATTGTAAAGTTACATACCAAATAGTATGTAGTTATGAATACGTATCACCACTTAGATAAAAAAAATTTGAATTTTTACACAAAGTAAAATTTAAGTCTTGTCACTCAAGACGAGTATATATACGTAACAGTTCAATGCATTGGCCTTCGAGCGCTTCAACAATGAAATGTCAATTAGGCCATGTGGAATTTGAGTCGAGAGGAGGTCGAATTTGATGCAGTGGCCAAAAATAGCGTAAGTTTTGTTTAAATACGGAGTTAGGGAGTTGCAGTGTCGGTGTCTGCATTTCAAAAATGTTGTCCGCTTTATAGTCCCTTCTCTTTGTAATATGAAATTACATCTGGTCTTTAATTACTCCATTTAAGTTAACGTTTATGAAACTTGAGAATGAAACGGAGCGCACAGGTTACGTGGGCGTATTACAACAGTTTTTACAACAGTGTTATTTTACTTTTCGTATTCTTCAACGCAGGGAATAAAAATGAAAAGTAGCTCTTCTACCTGGAAGAACAGTTATTTAATTAAAACACGGAAGAAATTTTCCCTCAAGTAAAATGTTTCCACAAGTTATTTAGCGCAGGACTTAAAAAAATATTAAATGGCCACGTGATAACACATTCAGCTACTTCAACCAAGTGGCGTCAGTCGTCTGTCGGTTACTACTACTACTACTACTACTACCACCACCACCACTACTACTACTACTACTACTACCGCCACTACTGCTACTACTACCACTACTACTACTACCGCCACTACTGCTACTACTACCACTACTACTACTAATACCACGACTTCCACTACTGCTACTTCTACTACCACAACTACTTTTGCTACTACTGCTATTACTACCGCTACTGTTACTACTACCGCTACTACTACTACTGCAACTGCTACTGCTGCTACTAATATTACTACCACCACTATTACTATTTCTTCTCTTACTATTAACACTGCTGCTGATACTGTTACTACTACTACTAAAGTTACTACTACTACTTCTACTACTACTACTACTACTACTACTACAATTCAGTCTCTTTGAATATATCAATTTACCTTCCCACATTTTGATAAAATATGTATCGCAACCGGACCAAATCATGTCATAATTAATTACTCGTGGAATTAAACTATTTGAGTCCGATTCCCGGTACAACCAAGAGATTTTTCTCATTTCCAAAGGATCCAGACAGACTCTGCGACCCACCCAGCCTCATCTTCAGTGGGTACCAGAGTATTCTTCTCCGGGAGGGGGAGGAGGTTAAAACGACCAGGACGTGAAGCTGACCACGCACGTCCATCTAATGCCGAGATTAGGAATGCGTGCAGCTATAACTTCACTCCGCCATCGTCTATAGAGCTTCCACTGGGGTCACCTTTCTTTACCTTACCTGTTACTTCCTGCTGCAGCTAGTTTCGCTGAAATGTTTACACAAATAAGTAATCATAATTTTAGGTTCAAGGTTTTGAGCAGCTCTCAAGAACAAGGGGAATTTCAGGAGCTGGAATGTATTGAATTGCTCATTTAATGACGCTTTATTTCTGCGTTAGTTACAAGTCAGGGTTGCGGTTTTAAATATTACTGTCACTGTGAATGAACACTTGTAAGGGAAGTGGTTCTAATGTGCGTCATCCCCGCTGTGTTTTGTACAAAAGTAAGGAGTTAGGTATGTTAACACTTAACGTCGAACACAACTATATTTGTTTTTATTACAAGGAGTTTACAACGACATGTTTCGACCCTAATGTGGACCATCATCAGGTTGTGGTTAGACTTACGACTTAGGCTATACTAGCATGCGTGAAGAGGTTATGGGAAGTGGTTGTCACCGGTGTATGGGAACATCACCTCGTTTATAAAACAGGCAGGTCGAAAAACGTGTCTCTTTCCTCACTACGGTCGATCTCGTCTTTGCGAATACCGTGTGCAGAAATACAAACAACTACACATTCATATTCGTGGGTACAATACATGAAAGACGTTCCAGTGTTTTCAAAACCTTCTGTTAATTCTAGGCTGCATAGTTAAATATCCTGTGGATCTGTACGTTACGCTGCGTTAAATGGAGACTTCTTTTAACGTCTGACGTTACCTGATTTGTTTATCAATACGGTGACGAAAAACGATTTGTGGATAGGATGAGTTGCACGAGACAGGGAACATTTGTGCATGTGCCTGTTCCTTCAATTCTCATCCTCGTTGGCCTGGAGTCTTGCTCGCCATTGGCAAATGAATAGTATTTTTCAAAGACAAAATTTCCGCTACCATAGCGACGATCTGTGAGATGCCATTAGTACTCACAGTTTAGATAAAACCGTATGTGGCATTCTTCTTGCACTGTTTTACCCTTGAAGATGGGACCGATAGGTTGTCCCGAAACTTCGGTACGAGACTATCATCTTACACTGCGTAAAATCTCAACATAACGCTGATATAAAAAAATGGAACAGTTAAATTCTGTGCTACATTTGCCATTTTTATTAGGTTGCTTACAAAAATTGCTGTAAGTCTTAATTTTTATCTTATGTTTATGACTAGGTGATGACTTTCTGATGAACCGAAACATGTAGCTGTTTTTATACCTGTAAATAGCATTGATTGACGGATTTTATGTTGGGTTTGGTCTTAGTAAATGATAAAATTCTGTCCACAACTTATGGGGTGCATTTATTACATTGTCTTTAATTTAGGATATAAATAATACATATAACAGACTATAAGGAGCTTCTCGAAATTATAGAACTGTACATACACTTGTATTCAGAAATAAACTACTTCATTATAGCTTTTCAAAGAGAAAATCTTGTTTCATTCAAACTTAATATGACGGAACCAATATTGAGAGGAAGTTCGAGATGTCTGGCTCTGTCTTGTCTTTACGAGCACTGTAATCGCCATTTAATTCCTCAAGATCGTGAGATATTCAAATTTGGATTAATTTGCTGAGTCTCAAGTACATTCCCTTGGGTGTGACTGCCAACACAGGTTATTTTTCCAGCACACGATCACTATATTTACAAATCTCTATACTTCCACTGTATGTATATAAAGGGTATAAGATAACATAACAGTAAATAAGGGTAACCAGAAAATTGGTTTAAGTGGCAAAGCTTCTGACTTGCGCTACGGAAGTGCCGCGTCCACTGCTATCATCTTTGACGGTCTTCGTCATATTTATCAGACCCCAGGATGCCTGTGTTATGTGAAAGAGGCGACATTCGCCTCCTTTCACATCCATTTCAATTCGCCATTCATTAATCATCCCCTAAATTGAGGCAATATAATCCGAGTTATTGATAACGACGTTAATTGGGCCGTAAATAAATAACGGGTAAGAAGTCACAAAAAGTAACTTTTTGAGCCGGCATTTTTCTCTTCCCTCTTTTGTGATACAGATCGGTCTAATTGCTTGGGGGTGCAATACATGCACTCGGTACTGTATGTTTTATGCTACCATTATTCTTCCTTGGGTATAAGGATATTCAGATGTATGGAGGCTGTTTGAAGAACTTGCATCTCTTCCTCGCCTCATTTTTATGACTTGACAGTTCGGAGCCAAAACGAGGAATAATACATTTGATATTAAATTAAGGAAATTTATAATCTTTCACAAAACGCTTTGGGTATTGAAATTGTTTTTAAGGGTTTAAGTTTCCATTCAGTTTACTGATTGCAGTAATATCATCTTTGAATGTAACACGGTTTTTGTACATCCCCCTCGTATCTTCTGTGGTGATCTTCATTATGAATACGCCCACAACAATGATGTCATGCACCAATGGTTGTTTCTTTTTTTTTTTTTTACCAAGGGAAACTTGTTTTACACCCCCTCCGCTAGTTTATCACTTCTTGTCACGCGACTTGTACCCTTTTCTAGCAACCCGCCTG
>Ga0123354_10018369_pt1 | contig 10960 bp, 12 predicted proteins | sample TergutLab28metaG_2_FD_97872 | JGI IMG/M metagenome (GOLD analysis project Ga0123354, IMG submission 97872) | Labiotermes labralis P4 segment gut microbial communities from Petit-Saut dam, French Guiana - Lab288 P4 | ecosystem: Host-associated > Arthropoda: Insects > Digestive system > Gut ... | reverse complement strand
TTTTTCCCTAATTATCAAACTTATAATTTCTTATTTTTTACCTAAGAAAACCCCCAAAGGTAAACAGGTCCCGTGGAGGTTTTTTTCCGAAAAAATTAGGTTTATGTGTGGGTGGGGGGGGGGGGGGGGGAATCTTATATTCACGTAAGCATGGTATGGTACACAAATTTCCTGACTTCATTCTGATTAAGAGATGCATACCACTTCTAACACATGTGCAGTTACTTACCTCTACAACTGTTTCTTCCTTTGGAGCAATTGATTTCTCTACATCTTCTTTCAGTCTCCTCAGCATCATAGGTTTCAGAATGAGTTGAAGCTTTTGAACTTCTGTTTCAGTCTTCAGAGCTCCAAATTCTTGGAGGAAGGCCTCACTGCTTGAGAACTGTGTTGGCTCCAGGAAGTTGAGCAGAGAGAACAGTTCATTTACATTGTTCTGGAGAGGAGTTCCAGACAACAGGACTCGGTGTTCCTGTAACATGATCCTTCATTAAATGTGTTGCTGAAACAAAGCAAGATAGCTATACAGACAGATCGTGTTTCCTGATGTATAAAGTACACCTAAGCAGCCGGGATGAGGTAGTCAATATAGTGACTTCTACAGGTTGGGTGCTTCATAATTTGAACCCTGGTGGGGGTGAGATTTTCCACAGCCATCCAGAAGTAGTCCCAAGGTACACCCAACCTCCTGTAAAATGGGTACTGGTCCCTTTCCTGGTGGCAAAGCAGCTGGGGCATACCATTAACCACCCACCCCCATCAAGTGCCAAAGTTAAAGAAAGAGTAGACTTATACCTCTACACCCTGTCTTAGCCTACATGGCATGTTACAGGGAGAACTTAACATGAAGAACACACAACTATGATGAATCAAGATTCTGTATCTGAACTGGTTGCCATGTAATCATCAATATTATACACTTCAAAGAAATCCATGTCCCAGTCTGTTCCCATGGCTGTTTTGTTAATTGGCGTATGTTTAACTGAAAAAGTGATTATGATGCTGTGTCAATGTTAAATAACAGAAAATTAATACACAAAAGTTTCATTCATAAATTTTATAAATGAGCAGTTACACTGCATTAATAGTTCACTGAAGAATGGATTCTCTTACCACCCAATTACATCCTTTCTTTGGCCACAGTTTCAAATTTACCAGTGTGATAATACTGAATAATATACAATCCAAAAAATCAAAGCAACATTTACTACACAGTTTATGTTGTGTTCACATAGTTCATAAACAATGTGTTATCAGCTCACCAAATTCAACAGTCTCAGTCCTTCAAGCAGCTTGCAGTTTCTGTTCTTTAGGCGATGAGCCTCGTCGATAACACACAGCCGCCAGTTAAATTCCCTCAGTTCCAGGCAATCAGCAATTATAATCTCAAAGGTAGTGATAAGCACATTGAACTTTGGTATGTCTTTCACTTGTATTCCTTTCTCATTCCTGTAGTACATTTCGTACTCTTGTGCCATGTTTCTACTTGCAGTCCTGCAATGACATGATGGTTTCTTCTTACAACAAATTAACTTCTGGCTTAATGGGGGTAAAAAATGTTCAAACGGAAAATCTGAATCTTCTAGACCAGGGCTGACGAACCTTTTTGAGGGCACACACCCAAATTGTCAATAAAAATTGCATATATTTATAATTGACTAATTAACCAAAGACTGGTCATAACACTGGAAGGGAAACAGGAAAACAGGAGAACAAGAACACTCCCTAACCTGAGCAATGCACAGGGTCAACACAAGAATTATACAAATGCATTCCATCAAGCAGGCTTGCTCAACCAGCACCTCACGTGCAACATTACACCCACGACACTGTATTATGCTGCCCAATGGGATAATAAAGTCACAAAACATTTTTAACCCTTTCCCTGGCAAAGCCAACATAGAATGCTACAGCCATTAACACCACTTATATATTCCCAAGTGAAACTATCCTAAATCTTACTGTTAGTGTGCTAGCAGTAGTTCTTTCCTGTAATTAAAATAACTCTGTCTCGGACTGTGGAAATGTATGGTTACGGGAACATTTTACAGTTAACTTGCAGATGTGCATGCACCAGTGGGAACAACTGTTAGCTTTTGGTGCCCTAGGATTTCTGAACCGGAGGCCCACCTCTTCAATTGCATGTTTTGCAGTGTAGGCCTAATCAATCCTGAATTTTAGTATGCCGTATTTTTTTAGAGTGATGGTTTGTCAGGTTCTGTATTCTGTTTTTCATATTACAAACACAACCTGTTACATTTTGAGCATATTTGTGGTTGTAACACAAAATGGCTTTTCAGTGCAGTGGCAATACACTGCAACTGAGAACATTTATGTATAATTTTAATGAAAAAGAGGAGAACAAGCATTTCATCAGCGATGCCAACAATAAACGTGTGTGTGTTTAATAAGCAATGCTAGTGCAGCTGTTAGCTAGAAAGGTAATGTGATTTGACATTTCATGATCATGCACAAAAACTTTCAGTTCATTGTGTCTGTTTCCAACCCATGTCAAGGGCAGGGATATAAATGACAGTGCTACAGTTATTTCTCCAGTGTTCCAGGAAAATGCAAATCAACTACAATGTGAGATTATTAATTTGCAGACATCTTTGAAAACAGAAGTCAATGACAAACATTTTGGAATTTGATGCTACTTGCACTGTATCCTGTTCTCAAACAAATGGCATTAAAACTGGAAGCATGTTTTGTTTATACTTACTTAAGAAAATCAGCATTTTTAACCATGGAAATACCAAAGATGAAATACAGTTCATCGTTAATTGATGGGCAATTAAAATGACTGATGACTTCCACATGTTGTGCCCAAGTAAAGAAATAAATGAGTATGATTCATTACTGGATACCTTTACTCTGTAATTTTACAACCACATACATGAAAATAAATGGCTGTAATGACTGTTACCTTATTTTGTATGCCTGGCTAATTAAGTCCCATAATTTCACTTTTCTGAATTTATTTCATCACAGTTTTCTCAGATTCATATCATGCAATTATTTGGTGTTAATTTCAGATGCTGTTATTACAAGACCCATGTCCAAGAAAACATATGAAAGTAATGTACACTCAATAATTAGTACAGTAATATACATGTCCCTTCCATGTGAAGACAGAATAGCAAAAGAAATGTCCATATAAACACAGTAAAACTCAAAATACAAATATACCGAGGTAAATAAAATGATGAACATTCAGGTTATGCTGAGCAGCTGGGTTATTTATTCCCAACATTTTGAAGGAATGATCTGCAGTCCAGTTCAAGGGCCAAGGAGACCTAGGGCTCTGTGACATCCAGCACCTACGTTAAAAACTGCACAAATACAGACATATACGCTCTCAAAAATTTCAGCTTTATCAAAATAAGTGGAATCTCATTAATGCAAGAATAACCCTATCAGTCAACACGTAATAAAATAAAACACTTACGATCCATGGTAAACAATAACATTCATGTCAGTCCACGCTTCAAACTCCCGCTGCCAGTTGGGTATGGTGGACAGAGGTGCTATGACAAGAAATGGTCCTCTAATACCATACTCATGAACAGCATGGATGAATGTCAATGACTGAATTGTCTTCCCCAGGCCCATCTCATCTGCCAAAATGCAATTTCGCCTGAAAATGAAACATACAAAACAATAACAAATGTTACTAATGAACACATACCTCTAACCATAATGCTGTACTGCACTGCACAGATCCCAGTGTTATGAAAGAAAAGACTTTCTCCAAATGCACAGAGGCTTCATTCAGTGTTTCACCACTGATTACACTGTACTATGTAGACAGATTACCACAAACATCTAAAATCTTCATATTATGTGCAGTATACTGCACTGTCAATGGTGATCAGATGTGAAAACAAACCCACATTATCTGGAGTGTTAAGTAAAAGATAATTCCAGCAACAAGTACTTAACATGCAAATAGGCATGAACTATATGGGATGTTTTCAGTACACTGAAAGAAAGACAAGTGCCAGGAAAGTAACATTTTACCCACTGAGGATCTATCAGCTGACCAGTTTCATCACACAAGCTACCTAAGGAAGCTAGCACTGATAGACAGTGCCAGCTAATATCTTGTTATGTGACTGTACGATGCATAAAATTGAAAATTTAATCCACAAGTTGGATGAAGAAAGCAGTCAGGCTCATCTAATACATTGAAGAGAAAAACAAAATATAATGCTTCACACGTACTCTACTGACCATAGTAAATATTCAGGTGCCTTGCAAAGCAAGAATTTGACTAGATGAGTGACATAGCAAATATTCAGGTTCCTTGAAAAGCAAGAATTTGACTAGATGAGTGACAAACATCTGGTCTCTGCTCCACACAGCCAGTCAATGGCTGAATTCTTGCCAGTGGCATACAGTCACATGAAATTTCTGCAATTTGTTCATGAGCACCATTTATTTGAGAATGGAAATCTTCAATCTCAAACCCATACACAGCACTGTGAAACAAATCTGTAACTAGAAAATTAAATTCTCCAAATAAAGTTATTCTGAACCACATTACTATAATACACCAATAATTTGGATTAATGTGTGTTAAGTGCAGCAAATTTTAAGAGATACTATTACATGTGCACTGCTTAATTTTACATTTCTGTGCTGAACTCATATTCCTTCAACTTTACATTCAATTTAGTTTACCAGAACAAAAAGGGAAAACAAGTTTTCACCATACATATGCCCTTTCGAAACCAAAGATCAGGAATATTACGCCCCATCAATGCCACAATAACAACACAACGCACCCATTGTACCACGAAAACAGCAACCAGTTAAGTCCTTCCAGCTGATAAGCTCTTAGCTTGTTCCCATTCTTATAGTTGGGTGATTCCTCCAACTTAATCCACTCTTCGCCAGTTGGCTTCTTTTTGGTCTGCAAAATCAAGTACAAGATGAGTCATCAAATAACGTCATGACAGAGAAAACACATTTTACAGTTTACATCTCATTCTTTCAATTTTACTATCAGTTATCTTAATACAACTGGATAGTCATAGTAAGAGCTTGATGACTGAAGAAACATATTCAGATTCCTGGCAGGGGTAAGTGTTCTATCTCCTCCAAAATGCCTAGACTGGTTCTGAGGCCCAAACAGCCTCCTAGTCAATCAGTTCTGAGGGTTCTTTACTTGTGGGCAAAGTGGCCAGGGTGTCAAGCTGACCATTCACCACCATCTAGTGACAAGGTTAGGACTGAGTGGATACCCCTTCTACAACATATGCCTTCATGACATGCCCAAGAACAACTACATTTACTACAGCAGAAGTAGCACACTTTACATGGAAAAATCACTGTAAGAAATTGCAAGGGTTCACCCACTGCCACTTTTTTTCACCACTATGTGAAGCTGCATATCAACCATGTTATACCTGTAGATAGTAGGGAGGTAGCGGAGCAATGTCTCAAACGGCACAATGACTACAGCCGAATCAGAGGACAGATCCATCTCACTGACAAGGCTCTAATGTGACCAAGATTAAAAAAATGTAGTATCTGAATGAGTTGAAGTTATAAACCTTTACCTTCCACTTTTCTTTTGGTGGTCGTTTGTTGTTGTTTTCATACTGCTGAATTTTGACAGGATCAACATCTTCTTCCAGTTCCCACGTACTATCTTCATACTGCATTGAACGCCACTTCACAAGATAGTGCTTGATTGTCTTACCAGTATTTGGATCAGTGTGTTCTGCCATATCCAACACTCTATCCACTTCAACATAGTCTGGATTATATGGTTCATCTTCCAGCTAGAACCACAACAATTCATTCATATTTCAAGCACGGGCTTGAAACAATTTGCTAAAACTTTAATAGAGCAGATGTACATAAGATCACAGTCTGAAATTAGGTACATCAAGGCACAAACTGAACACAAATAGCACAATTTTGCATTCTGCTACAATTCCAAATGCAAGGGCAGATACAATTAAGGTCACTGCAGATGTTCTGAGAAGTATGGGAGGCTTGTAATCACTTATGAAATGTTTAGTCCTACAGATCAGTCACCTGTTCTCGTTTCACAGGTTAAATCAGAAGATGTGTTTCTCATGGTTAATTGTACCATACAAAGCCTACTCCATGGCCCTTAAGAAGTGTACAAATGCTCTGTTCATCAAGAAATTCCCCATTTTCATGAACCTCAGGGCTCTTTACTGTGTTGACAAGACACCATCATTGCAGCCTGGCTTGAGCCAGATGAATGCAGTTCACATCCTCACACTATCCCACCAAGACCTTTACAACTGTCCTCCCATTAAATTTTTGACACAAATTCTTTGTCCCCCTAGTTTTTCTCGCTTCTCGTTTTTCATTTTTCCTTAATTCATGTCAAAGTTCTGTACAACAAACCACGTTACCCCTGTGTTAAATTACATCTGTTACAAGTTTCAAATCCAAGGGGCCCAAGAGCAACATTATGTGTGAATTTCACAACACCTGCATGATATATAGCTTACCCTCTCAGTTGTAATCAAGGCTTCATTAATTTTACCACAAAGGGCATATGTCACATGTTTATAGTAAATTCAGTTTTATTTTAAAATTCTTCATATAATTATCAAATGCCAACACCACACATAAAAGTTGGAGTAAGATATAACAGTTCTGTAACTATGGGATATTTAGCACAATGACAAATCCTTCCTGAAACATAAACTTACATTTTCAAAAATGTTTGCATGATGTGCCATTTTCTGCTTGAAGCGCTTCAGTTTTGCCGAGATTCTCTTGTCTCCCTTAAACAATTCATCCTCAGTCTTCCACTCACAATGAAGGTATGAGAAATTTCTATATTTAACAAAGTATTCTTCTACCTCCACATACTGAACATCAGATTTACTGTGACCCAAGTCCTGTTTGAATCTCTCCCTTATACTATTCTCCTCTTTTACAGTAAGTGGGTCTCTGATTCTGTCACCCTTAAACTTCATTTCATCAGCAGATTCTGCGTGTATGGAAGTAACAGGCTTTTCTTCATAAAGGCTGGTAGTTGTAATACTGGGTTTGAGACTGTTATTAGAAGATACTTTATCTTCATATCGCTGGCCATCTTTAATGGCAAGACCACCACCTACACGAAGTTCAGATCTCTCCAACTCATCCACTAAGTCATGTGGATGCTTCAAGTTGCCTGCACCTAGTTCAACAGGTTCCGGCACAAAAGAGTCCTTACTTATTATATCACTCTTAGTAGAGGCATCACAACTGGTCACACCAGGGTCTAATAGTGCCGATTTGTCTTCTGTCCTGGTTTCAAGTTGCACTTTTCCTTCTTTGTTTTCAGGGACCACTTTAACTTCTCTTCTGCCTCTCCGAACAGCAAGAATGAACTGAACGACCATGGTATCTTCATCTGTAGTGTTCTGAAATCAACCACAAAAACAGCACCTCAAATCAATATTATAAAATAAAACCTTTACTGTCTTTGATATCTACTACACAGTTCACTTTTCCCTCTCTTTACCCAATTGTTATTGGTTTAAACCCCAACCCCACAGACAGTGACGTTAATCAGAATATCAACAGTACACTATATTACTGTACGACCATCAAATACTTTCTGCCTTAGTGTAGTATTTTCACACATAGAATGGAGGCAAGTCATACAGACTATCTACTTAGAATGTGACTGGATACTACAAGTAACTACCAGAAGGACCAATTTTACAAATCTCATAAATTCTTGTTGCATGAAGGCAGATTATTTTGAAACCCAGTACTAAAAGTCTGTGGTCAAAACTAAAAGAATTTATCTCTTGAGAAGGTTTCAAATCACTTGTAATAACCATATAATCAGCCATTATCCTCCAACAAAATTGAATTTTTGTTATTTTATGACGTAAATGCTTTCCAAACCGTCTACACCTAAATGCACCAATTTACTTCCCAGTCACGTTTATACTTACAATATATACGAAGTTTGGCTTCACAGCAGGATCCACAGCATCGTCAGAAGAGGCTTTAGAAGTATCCTGCTTAGGAGTGCCTTCCTTTGGGGAATCATCATCTGATATACTTAACATTATATCATCTACATATTTTTTCCGATGAGTATTACGAGCAGATCGACGTTTCTGTGAAATAAACAATGAACACGTGAATTCTAACAAAACTCTGAGAATAACAATATTTGTTCAACTTATCCACTTCAAATTGACAAAACTAAAGAAAAACTAAACTCTGTTTAATGTTTGCTGACAAAAAAAAAATTAGAAAATTCACTCTGCGCATGCTTAGCTGGTCAATACTCACTATGAAGACATCAACATAAACCACTAAACACCCTGGAGAACTATTTTTGAATGCCCAACAGTCACTTGGCTAGTCAAAAATTGCCAGCATTTACTAAACGCAAGTTTCATTACAGTGTTCACCAACACCAGCAAATAACAAGTGATACCAATTTCACACACTAGTATAGGTTCCACTTAAATGTTGGCATTTAACCAACAGGGCTGGACACTGAAATTTTAGTGTACCCTTTACATAAAATGTGATTATATTAACTAAAATGATAACATTATGATATACATGGCACGGCACTTTTATATATTCTTGTTGCCTATATATAAAATATGATTTTGGGCTCTAGCCCTACCTGCATCCTATATAGAGGACAGCCATAAGTTAAGGGGTGACGCTCTATGCACTGATTCCACACTTGTGTGTGGTACCAGTGTTTTGGCTGTTTCTGGTTACTGAAACGTTAGTTCAGATTTTACTGTTTTATGTTAGAAGAGTTTACAGTTAATGCTCTACCACTGATTCCACACTTGTATGTAGTGCTACTCTCCTGGTTGTTTCTGGGTACTGGAGTGTTAATTTGGATATTACTATTGTCCATGTCACAGGGCAAAGAGAACATTCTATATTCCTGCATTCAACTACAACAAAGGGTGCAAAGAATTAATTTCTGGGATCAACATGCCATTTCTTTGTCAAACATAGAAAGTATATTCATTGTAACCTACAGTCAATACACCTAAATTACATTTGTTGTACACTACACTCAGTAATTATGTTACACCTAGTACTAACTTTGAAAAATCACACGTGGGAAACTTTTAAATACATGTACATACATTTTTAGAGACTTCTGAATCATCCTCTGGAGATGGGGGAGGTGTTGCCACCATATCCTCAACATCAGACTCATCAGCTGTATTCAACTTGTTCTTCCTCTTCTTTGAACTCCCAAGTGAACCTCTGAAATTATGCGATGTTCAGGGTAAAAGATATGCCACTTCATTTATTAGGAATCCCTACATACCTATAACTCTACTGTAAAAGTTAACACAACAAAATATATGTGCCTATGAATATGAATGCTTGCAGCTTCTGACTTGGATTCCCATCTAAACCTCAGACCACGAAGTACAGAATAGAGTCGAACTTGGTTATAGCGTCATGACAAGGAATGAACATTCTGTGTCATTATAAATGAGTGTTCTTCTAACCAAGTAGTATAATGTTATGGTTCTTCTTCTTCTTCTATGGTGCTACAACTCTGAAAGATTCTTGGCCTTATCGACAATAGCCTTCCATTTAGAGCAGTCCTGTACTTGTTCTGCCCACTTCACAAACTTCATCTTCTTCAAATCATTCCTGACATCATCAACCCATCTAGACTTGGGCCTTCCAGCTGGTCTTCCTGTGAATGGTTCCCATTTGTATATTCTTTTCACCATGCTGGTTTCAGGCATTCTATTTGTGTGTCCAAACCAACTCAATTGTTGGGCTTTAACATAATTTATTATGTTCCGGTGTTTAATTAATTCATCCAACTCCTTATTTGTTTTAATTCTTCATATACCGTTGGCTTCCTTAGTTGGCCCAAATATTTTCCTTAGTATTTTCCTCTCAAACACAGAGTTTTTGTATAATACTTTCTTTGAGGACCCATGTTTCACAGCCATAAACTACAACTGTCTAATTACTGACCAATATAACTTCAATTTGGATTTCCTGGACACCAAATTACTTTTAAAAAGCACTTTGTTTGCATAGAATGCTTTATTCCCTTTAGCAATTCTTTCTCTAACTTCTTCTTCCAGAGTGTTATTCCCATTCACAACAGTACCAAGGTAGCTGAATGATCTAACCTGGTCAATATGCTTGTTGTCCACAATTAGTTTATTTAGTTCGGTTTCTTTCCTTGTACACTTCATGTACTTTGTTTTGTTCTAATTTACTATTAGACCAAATTGTAATGAAATGTTTTTCAGTTTTTTTTAAAGTACTTATCATTGTTTGTTCTGTTCAGGCAGTGATTAATATAACATCGGCATATGCTGAGCATTGTTTTAAACGTGTTGATATGTTACCCCTTAGTTCTAGCTGCTTTAAAATATCGTCAATAACCATATTAAAAAGAGTTGCTGATAACTGGTCGCCTTGTTTCACTCCTGTCATTATTTCAACTTTTCTGTATAGTTATGGTTTACTTTGACTCTAGCTTTTTTATCTTGTAATGTCTTTGCTATTGGCTTAATTACCATATTTTGCGATAGATAACGTGCACCTAATGTATAACGCCCACTCCAAACCTTTTCGACATTTCTTTTGATGTACAGATAATGCGCACCCCAAACTTTTTCGACATTCCTTTTGATGTATGGATAACATGCATGACACTAACTAGTGGTAGAGTTAGGAAGTACAGACCGTTACTGAGCGAGAACACAGGAGTTACTCCTAAAAACGTGCCTGGCTAGTAGCAGCGATTAACCTTTCCAAATTTTTACCTTTTTTCATACTATTGGGGAGAACTGTACCTTGACTTTTTGTGTCCATTGGCCCTGAAAGATAACTTGGGTGGGTTGCATCATTCTCTTGTAACCAATTGCTTGAAAGGTAGGTATACATTTTTTGTATTTAATGAAGTTACATCATTCTGTACATCTTGTTTTAAAATATTTCA
>Ga0123354_10018368_pt1:7500-10961 | contig 10961 bp, 4 predicted proteins | sample TergutLab28metaG_2_FD_97872 | JGI IMG/M metagenome (GOLD analysis project Ga0123354, IMG submission 97872) | Labiotermes labralis P4 segment gut microbial communities from Petit-Saut dam, French Guiana - Lab288 P4 | ecosystem: Host-associated > Arthropoda: Insects > Digestive system >... | reverse complement strand
ATTTATTAGTAACCAATTTCATGTTTTGTATATATGTAAAATAACCACTGCCACCGGGTGACAACCCAATTGCAGTAAATAAATATTATTATTATATAGAAGGAGTAAAAAACATAACTGCGCCCATTCTTAACCTCCACACTAAGTGCAGTTGAATGGTTTTAACTTCACACTCCAGCCGCGTTACACCCCTGGAAAGAAACCCTTTACCAATTCAGTAGTCAGTTGGTTGGGCTCTAGACATGGTATGGACATTTTGGGAAAGAGAAAAATCCCTTGACTCAGCCAAGTTTCGAACCCGTGTCGCCCAGCCTTTATCTTAGTGGTTATACTAACAACAGCGTCCACGTTTGTTTTGATTATGGTAGCATTCCGAGGTGGCCAGAGGCGAGAAATCACGTAGCTGATTTAATATGGTTTAACTAAATTATTCAGGTGAAGCCAACTAGGTGCACACTACTTCTTAGTATATTTATTTCAACTTCTCTACATGTTTCGGGCAACTATGTGCCCATCATCAGGAGAACTTACTGTATCTATGGGGCACTGGTATTTTTCTCATTCCAACCAGCATACCAGACAGCCACCCAGAGTGAAAAATACCAGTGTCACATAGATACAGTAAGTTCTCCTGACGGTGGGCACATAGTTGCCCGAAACATGTAGATAAGTTGAAATAAATATACTAAGAAGTAGTGTGCATCTAGTTGGCTTCATTTGAAATAGATTTTACAAGGATGCACGGTCAACAAAACATAAAATACTCAGGATTTAGACGCAGAAGTAAAATTAGTACGCTTGATAAAAACTAAAACTGTAATATATATGCTGAAGAGTATTAACCTTGTGCTATAACTAAAAGTCAAAACAAGTACTTTGATACGAGGTAACAAAGTGGTTATCCTTTTGCACATACTTACAATGTAAGTACTAATCACCCACTACCTTAAAACAAAGACACACCATATTAGTTTACCTTCCCTACATTCTTTCACATTTGTTAAAATATTTTTCTCTCCTGTAGAAATAGCAAATGCGCCAAGCCACGCGCACACAAACACAATGGAAACCTGAGGCCAAAAAACTCCCACCGAGAACAACAACCCCGAAGAGAACCCAGAAGACGTCAAACATACTAACCCACAAACCACGCACCCCCAACCCAATTGAATACCATAGACAACACAACCTTTTATCACGGCCCCCAAACAACCCCCCCCCAATACCTACCCATAAACGTACATCCTACCAGTCATTGACCATCAGACTTCCCACTAAATAAATTGATTGTAACGCGTAACGATGATGAGATCTCAGCATCACCTCACAATATAGGCATATATATGATATTCTTTGAGCAAAACTGTAATAACCTGAAGATGGCCGCTATTAGCCGAAACATGTAGTTATTTTTTGCTATTAAATACCATCATAAATCCATACTACCATGCATGTGGTTTCATGACTGATATTTACCTCACCGTTAGTCTTTTCTACACACAACGGGGATGACACAACTCAGAATAATAAATAAAGCCCTTCAGGCTCAGAGGTTGGGATTAGCTCTGTCTGCTGGGCCCAACTGACTTAATCTTGACAAGGGGTATACAAATTTTCAAAATTTTAAGCGCCGCTACGGTGGTATGAAAAGAGTTCCATATAGATAACCTGGGAGTATCTGGAGTTTTTCGAAGAAATTCATTCAAACATGCGACCTGACCACCGTGATTTGTGCACCCCTGGTCTTGACCATAGTTTGGTCCCAGTATGTGGACCGGCCGCGTCCCTGAAACATGGCTTTTAATTGATTTCTTTTTTATTTTTAGCACCAGGCGACTAAATGAACTTATTAATTAGATTACTGCATAGAAATAACACATTTCTCACCACACTAACAAACGCCTTCATGTCTACGTACCATCGTAAGAAAACCGTCCCGCATGTCTATACTCGTCCTTCTACACCGAACTTTCCTCTCAAGTTCACAAGACTGCATATCGTCTTCTCGTCTCTCACTCCACGACAATTTACACCCAGCTTTGAGCACGGCTGAAAGCGACAAGAATTTCCTGTCAGTCTAAAATGAATTGCTTAGTTCATTAGGAGCTTCGTATGGGTTGTCCCTTGCTGGATTGGCACAGCAGCATTTCAGGAGGAAGGGCAAAAAAAATTGCATTACAATTGAAGAGAATTCTCTTTTTTTTTATAAAAAAAAAGAGATATACAATAATTTTAAACACTCGTTATTATTGTTCACTGGATGTTAATTGCAATTCTATTATTCTTATTCCTTTTGTTTTCGTTTATCCACACACACACACACACTTTCCCTTTGTCTACCATTATTTATTTAACAATGAAATTAATCCCCCATCTCTTGTGTACATTATATTTTTCGTATTCCATTTTCCTCCGTATTGTGTTTTTTATTTCAGATGTTAAGCCTACACATTAATTGTGATAAAATCGGTCGGTACTCCAAAGCAATGTAAATTACTGTAATATAACCCTTTTAAAATAAATGAACTCAATCCACTGTATTTAAAGACCCAGTCCGTACCGCGCAGTAAACACACATCATCTCGATTATAACGATCATATCAGTTAACGTTGTATAGAGAAATAATCGATGTTAGTTCTGGGATTCTGTACACACAACACATAAATGTGTTGTGTGTACAGAATTTAAATTTTTTTGATGTTCTACCTGGTGGTACGTCCAGTAGCGGCTGGGCTTGAAATGCTTAAATACAAAACTGTGAATTTTTTTCGTTGTTTCACCGTGCATGTTGTCGAGTTACTCAATTATTACACCAACCACTGCACATTTATAAAATTCATAAAATTTACACATTAAAACATTAAAAACGCTCCTCCTTTAGTAACTTTAGTTTTTTTATAGTTGTTGTTGATTCTTGCTTGTTGGGCATTACCTATTGTCGTTGTTACACCGTGCATGTTGTCGAGTTACTCAATTATTACACCAACCACTGCACATATATAAAATTTATAAAATTTACACATTAAAACATTTTACAAATTTTATATATGTGCAGTGGTTGGTGTAATAATTGAGTAACAAAACTGTGAATTTGTCTGTATTTAATATATAAGTAAATAATTCACTGTTATTTACCAATAAAATATCTTAAGATATTACAGTTAAGAATTCTGGGACGGAAGGACAATCAGTAATTTGAAAAGGAAAACAAAAAGGAGTCATTCTTGTGTAGTGTTGAAAACGTGGCCATTTTAGAATATCAAGCAAGAGAATTGAGGTTAGAATGCATCACAGTAGGAAGCGTGCGGCTGCGTCCACTCAGTACACACGCACTTTGAATTATTCATTGCCAAACCGCAGCGAGAACAGCCACGAGGTTGGCCATTCAGTCACTGTGAATTATTGAGCATAATAACTTGTCAGTCTGCACTTAGCAGGCGAAGCTTCCAGTTAATGAACA
>Ga0123354_10018368_pt1:0-2500 | contig 10961 bp, 4 predicted proteins | sample TergutLab28metaG_2_FD_97872 | JGI IMG/M metagenome (GOLD analysis project Ga0123354, IMG submission 97872) | Labiotermes labralis P4 segment gut microbial communities from Petit-Saut dam, French Guiana - Lab288 P4 | ecosystem: Host-associated > Arthropoda: Insects > Digestive system > Gut... | reverse complement strand
ACTTGTAAATGCCGTAATAAACCTTTGGGTTTCCGTACAACGCAGGGAATTTCTTGACTGGCTGAGAACCGGTTAGGTTCTGAGGAAGGAAACTCTTCAGTGCAGTAAGAAAGGAAGGACGGAAAGAAGGAAGGTAGAAAGAAAGAAAGAAAGAAAGAAAGATGGAAAGAAACAAAAAAAAGAAAATAGAAAGAAAAAAGACAGAAAAAAGAAAGGAAGGAAAAAAGAGAGAAATAAAAAAGAAAGAAAGAAAGAAGGAAGGAAAGGAAGGAAGGAAGGATGGATGGATGGATGGATAGGATGGATAGGATGGATGGATGGATGGATGGATGGGATGGAAGGACGAGAAGGAAGGAAGGAAAGGAAGGAAAGAAAGTAGACAGGACCATTTAGCTTGGAAATATTAAGGCAGAAAATTACAGGTGGAACAGTTAATTCGGAAGAGACGTTGGGCGGAAAGAATTCCTGCTTACTGCTGCTGCTTGCTTGCATCTTGTTTAAGAAGAAAGTCGACATTTTTCTGCGTCTGCTAAAGGAATAGGATCTGAAAGCCCTACCGACGTTACTGCCGAAACCGTCGGCGAAGTGATTCTGCCTCCATTACTGAACGTCACTGTTTGCTTTCACATGGATAGCCGCGCTGAATAAAAGAGCAGCCTTTCGGAGAGTCTGCTAGGAAGTTCAGAGAGTGCACATTGATTATTCGCGTGGGGCCAGAATTTCAGTGGCACACTGGATATGGACGGATAGATTAAGAAATAAAGTCCCTCGAGAAATAATGTGAAATGCCAACTTGATGCAACAAGGTAATTTATTGATGTATCCTTAGCTCGACATGTTTCGTGTACATACGCCCATCATCAGGAGCATTAGATGATAAGTTGCAGCATGTGGTTTTCTGCACCGAGTTTTTGGATGGGTGATGGTCTTGAGAGCCGCTGCGTGGGTCGTGTGTACGGTGCGGATGGTGCCGTTGCACAGCACCATCCATGATGAAGATGCACGGTCAAACAACCCTCCAATAAAGTCCATCAGCGGGTCATAAAGGCGTATGTTGGAGTGAAGGCGAACTTCCACTTATTCTTAACCTTGGCACGTGATGCAGAATATTGGTCAACTTAACATTCCGCAGTTTTAACTCGGGGAAGAGCCCCTGGTGTCCGTTCAGGAGGGGACTGGGTGGGTCTCAGAGCTCGTCTGGATTATGGTGACAAGAAATAGCTCTTGGTCCCGCCGAGAATCCCACAACGATTCCAGCCCTTAAATCAGTCGTCACATTCGCCAAAGTAGCTGTTCCGGAGAGAATACAGCTTGTTGAAATTTCATCGTCCATCAGTAAAGTGAAGTTGGGTGAAGTTTTAAATGGGAAGAAGTGAAGTGTCGACAAGTGTAGTGAAGTGGAGTGAAGATCTTAGTAAAAAGGAGCCTTTCATTACTAGAAGTTCGCTGCTTATTATGGTTCTTTCTTTTAACGCATTTTTCCATATTCTTCTGGTTCTGATATTTCCCTTCCATAATTTTTGCTATGATTTGTAACGTAAATTTTAAACACAAATCGTTATGGTTATCAGTTTAAGTGTTGCATTCAGAGAATAAACTCTGTTCAGAAGACAGTACGCGTGTTAGATAAGCCCTGTCTCTGGTTTCAGCACATAGCTACAGCTACAAGTACCTCGTTGACGCAGCTGCTTGCAACCTGAGCAATATGTCATCTTGCTTTGTGTTCCATTGAAACTTTTGGGCCGGGACAACAAGAATAATAGACTTATATGATGGGCTTCTCTATTGTTACAGCGTTCAGGATAATAATGTTGTTCAGACGTTACGGAAAAACATTTACTTACTCCATGCAGCAGAGTTCTTTTTGAGAAGCTAACCGGTTCTCAGCTATTCAAGAAATTCCCTATATTTTATGGAACCCAGAAAGTTCATTACCGCTTTTTCAAGAGCCCTCCACCTGTCCTTCTCCTAAGCCAGATCAGTCCAGTCCATGTCCCCTCCCAAATCACTTCCTGAAGGTTCATCTTAATGTTATACTCCCCATCTACGCTTGGGTCTTACACGTTGGCCCTTTCGCTCCGGTTTCCCCACCAAAACCCTGTATGCACCTCTCCTCTCCACAATACGTGCTACATGCCTGACCCATCTCATTCTTATTGCCTTTATGTCAAGGGCGTAGGTCTTTTTCATGTTGTCTTGTGGGTTATGACGCCGTGTAGTCAGGTTTAAATACGTGTCTTTGTAACATGCAGTACACACTGTGCAGTACACACACAGTGCTCTCTACACTGTGCAGTACACACACAGTGTCTCTATAGACTGTGCAGTACACACACAGTGCCTCTGTAGACTGTGCAGTACACACACAGTGCCTCTATAGACTGTGCAGTACACACACAGTGCCTCTCTACACTGTACAGTACACACACAGTGCCTCTCTACACTGTACAGTACACACACAGTGCCTCTCTACACTGTGCAGTACACACACAGTGCCTCT
>Ga0123354_10018363_pt1 | contig 10962 bp, 10 predicted proteins | sample TergutLab28metaG_2_FD_97872 | JGI IMG/M metagenome (GOLD analysis project Ga0123354, IMG submission 97872) | Labiotermes labralis P4 segment gut microbial communities from Petit-Saut dam, French Guiana - Lab288 P4 | ecosystem: Host-associated > Arthropoda: Insects > Digestive system > Gut ... | reverse complement strand
GGAGAGTATATACCATGTTTAAAATATTCAGTGCCTGTATTTGTTGAATAAATATATAAAATGCAACTTTAGAGGTTAGCGGTGCGGTACGACCACTATAGTTGACATTAGGCGTCAAAAGGTTAATATTAAAACACGAAACAATAGACAAGGTCCTTGAAGCTGATAATTTTAAACTGAAATGTCTTTGTTTGCAGGAGTGAAAATGTGACAGTGATTAAATATGAAAGCATACATGTAGTTATTGGTGCATTCATTTGAATTTTTCTTTGAAATTCTTAAATTGCTGTGAGGGACACAAATATCACTATTGCATGTTTGTGCTGTGTGTAGTATATCCGTCCGGTGGAATGTTGGAGATGAGTAATGGCTACCCTAATTCGTCATCACCACTTGGTGGCTCACCGTCCCCTGGACCTGGACCCAGTCCAGTGCTTTCCAACAAGAATCTGCAACACACAAAGCAACACTCACCGGGTGCTGGGAGAACTAACCTCCGAGTGGTAATTCCCACACCTCAGGGCCACAGCATCACTACTGATGAAGTAAGTTGTATGTGAAAGTGAAACACATTTCACATTGTTCTTGCATCATTGTTATGATGACGATGGTGGTGATGACAGTGACATTGATGAGGACAATAATGATGACGGTGATGATGACAATAGTAATGTGTGATATATGTATGTATGTATATATATATATATATATATATATATATATATATATATGTGTGTGTGTGTGTGTGTGTTCTGTGACTGATTCTGCACCTTCTCAGTTAACCATCTCCGCGACCTATCTGTCTCATGCAGAATTATGGAATGTTTGTTTATGAACACGTTCTTAACCCATGATGTGGCGGTTGTGGAGATCCATTATTTTTTCTTACTTTTCTTGTTTAAAATTGTGTGCAGTCAAAATGTAGGTAGTACAGTATTACATTTGACTAGTGAGTTTTTGTTACCATTATTGCTGATGGTTCTTGACATATTGTGTATTGATATCTGTTACATCTGTGTATTTGTTCAGCCAAGTCGGAGCACGTCAACATTAAACACTCCTGTGGTTGCGTTGCAAACTCCGTCCATACCTGGTTTGGGAGGCTACCCAGGTTCGTTATCTGCTTTTGGTGGGCAGGACTTCAGTGTGGGATCTGAGATGGGTCTTGGTACACTGAGCTGGAGTCATCAGCTGCCCACATCATTAGCTCATACTAGGTAACATTATGTTATACTGTATTCACATTGTGAACACAGCATAGGCAGGTAGTAGTGAAATTGCTGTGAGCTGTTGCAGTCACCTGAAGTTCAGTTCATAGATGTCTGTTTTCCTTCTTGCAGCAGAGTGACATGCATTAATGTCAGACACCTCTGCTCTGAGGGAACTGAAATGTTTAAGCCAATGAGGATGGTCACTGACTGACTGACTTGTTTTTCAATAATCTTTGCTTGTTCCTCCCAGCCTAAAATTAGGTCACAACCATCAACCATTTCCATATCCTTTCCAATTCATATTTTCATAATTATTCTATCATTTGATGATATAGAACCTGAGTTACTGAGGGTGTCCTTCAGTAAAAAAAGAATGCATAAATTAGACAGTGATTACTGGTTGATTACTGTAAGTTCTAAGCTATACTATGGATTAAAGTCATAAACCAGGGTGTGTTGCAATATCTCTTATGAGGAAATAATATTCTTGAGGACAAGTACCTAATTCCAGTTTTCAGTCACTGATGAAAAATGACTATGGGAATCAAATATCAGGTGTTAATGAAAATAGGATTGTACAGTTATACAGTTGTGTTTCACAAAATAAGTTATAAGTGACCTACTTACATCAGTGTACTCCAGATTACTTACAAGAAATGTAAGTGCAGCTGATGTAATAGTTACAGAATTGTTTTGAGGCAGTACCCTAGGTGGAGTTCACTTAAGTAAACTGTTCATGTTAAGGTGGTCTTTCTTTCAGTGGTCTGCCTCACTTAGCTGTGCCCAGCAGCACACCACCACCCTCCACGTCTCCACTGCCTGTGAAGATCAAGAGTGAACCCATCTCACCTCCTCGCGATGCCAGCAGCCACTCGCATGCACTTGGCCACCCACTCAGCCACCTTCAGAGCCATGGTCATGGGCACACATTGCCACGGCCAAGCTCCACTGGTCACCTCACACCTACACCAGGTTGGCACTTTTAAGATATGATTCATGGAAGCCAGTTACTGAGTTAATTTACACTGTTAGCAGTGATTCCAAAATGGTAGCGGACATACACTGTAACCCATTTTATATTATGTTGCTGTGTATGCGCAGAGTACAAGAACTAAATAAGACAATGTGGCTTTCTGTTTGTTACCTTATTTCATGTCCAGGTCATTGATCACATTTTTATTTTATTTGGTGTTCTGGGTATATATTAAAAGTTGGCACACAACAGTACTGTAGTTCCTCCTGGTCCACTGTACCCCTTACTTTACCTGAAGCTGAAATAGAACTTACAGTTTCTGCAAAAATGGGTTATCACTCAAAAAAATTTTTTAATGGTATTGTAAAACAGAGATAGGATCAAGTTTTGCAACATTATTTTCAAACATTTTTTGATTTAATGAACATTTGGTGGAACGTAAAGACAGTAAATGCCCAACCCATTGAAGTGTGATTACTTTTCCTGTGGTAGAGTTATGTTTGTAGTATGCGAACATAAGAGTAATTAAGTAGGCAAAATTTTAGTATGCATGTTTGGACGACATGGATATTCTCGTGGTATGTGCTTTTCCTCTCGCGAATAGTGTGTTATATATTTTAACTCACATTAGGTGATACTGTTTGAAGCAAGTTTAGCACAAAATGTTGAGAATGTCTTCCATAGTACTTTATCTGACGGACTGAACACTTCATGTGTTATAACAGAGTACACTTTAGAATTCATTAACTTCATGGACTTCTTCTGTCATGTAAAAAAGGTAGTCACTTTCACAAGTCACACCATGAAGGCATTTAAGAGGAATAAAGGCATAGCTCTAATAATCATTCTTAATATCAGTGCTAGTTGGAGGTGAGTGGTTACCTTCATGCCCTTACCACTGTATGCCCAGGAAAGAACCGTGGTGCCCATTGAATAAATAGCTTGGTGTGCCTCTGAGCTGGTTGAGATGTTTTGGAGAAGGGAAAATTGTTTGCCCCTTCCAAGATTCAAACCCTGGATCACCCAGCCCAGTGTGTGCTCACTATTCAAACATCATCATCCCAGCTCCCCATTTTTTCATGTGTAATGTTTTCAAATTAATAAAGGCAATACTCCGTTGTTAATATGGTACACAATCTAGATGTGACTTGCCTGTGCTTTCTTGGTCAGGGATGTTACAAGTTATCATGACGTGACTGGGAGAGTGATGTCTGGCTTTGTTATCCTGACACAGAGTACTGAGACTGCTATAATGCTGATTCATTATGCTGTGTAAATACCAGTTCTGTTTTGTACCTTTCTTTCTTCTGCAAATTCCTGTATGAGGAGGATAATTCTTTGTATTCTGATTCAGTTTGACTAATTAAATACATCAGATTTTAGAGACTTGTTCGCTATTATTATGTGAGTTGTGCCTTTCCACTGGACAGGAACTGTAACCCCAACGAACTTATCATCACCGGGTGATCCACGGCACAGTAGCAGTAGTGATTATGACAGTGGGCCAATGCAGAAACGGACCCGGATCAATGAGGGCTGGGCCTCATAGTGAAGCAGCCCATCACATGGGAGTACCTCACCTCAGTCTTGGATCTCCACATGTGAACCATGATTAAATGCTGCAGTTGTGTGACAAGAGGATTATGTGCCATCCGGTGTACCGTTGTGGCCACCAGAGGTGTCAGTCAGGCATGTGGCAGACAGTGCGTGAATACTAGTGCCTGTAACAGTAATGGTTGGCTGGCATCATTTTGGGTTTTGCTCAACAAGAAGTTGGTTCGGTGCAGTCATGTCATAAGTGATAGTAGTAATAAACACATCCACCATGTAGCTTTTGCACGGGAAATTACATTCATTCTTAAAAGAAAGAATCAGAATAGCAAAATGATAATATGTATAATGTTGAATTGTTTGCCGATATGTAACCACTCAGATAAGTCATGTTCCACGTTTGTGTACCTTCAGCGTACTTAAATTTGTTAATCGGAAAATGATTGCCGTCTGTTGCATGTAAAGCTTTGGCAAGTGCATGTGCTCGGTGGAAACATGTCCCCCCCTCCCTCACAGCTGCCTCATTCCTACGCAGAAGACAGTGAAGCAGTCCATGTGATGAAGTCCAAATTGTTTTGTAGATAGTTTTATGAGATGCAAATATATATATCATTAACTCACAGAGAACTGTGTAAAGAGATGTTTTTGTACTTGATTTTTGTTGTGTGCAGTGCTGCGTGACTACTGTGTAGCCCCCAGATGAGCATCTATTTTACCAAGAGAGCATGCGAACATTCCCCCATAGCCATGCTTTGTTTCTTGTTTCCGCAGCCAGATGGAGTATTAGTGTGTATATCATGTACGTTGCTGTGTAAAATCAGGTTCTCTTAGTGTCATACTGGAACTGTTAAATCACAGAGATGTTTTTTTGTAACCAAGTACATGAAAACTGGTATCACATTATTATGTACAGTGTGATTGTTATATATATTTTCTGAGACAATATTAATTTCAGTAACTTGCAGTATGGTTTTTAAATGTAATGTATGTATTTTAAGTTTTGTGTTGCCATGCTAAATTGGTGCTTAATGATCATAGGCAGGTCAAGGCTTGCAGTATTGGTAGACACTTCCTCTGTACTTCAACACATCACACACACTGCACGAGACTAATACATAGTCACCAAAGTTGTTGGCATCCAACATTGGATGGAATGCACTATTCTTATACATATATACGTATATATATCTTTAATAATGAATCCTGGTTGGTTCTTCCAACTAGCAGAAGTAATTTGGTCTTGTTGGCCATACTGTAGGGACCGAATAAAGTTATTGTTGCTGTTGTTATAACATGGTACTAGAGTTACACAAATTGCAAGAATGGTTTTAGCTTAGGAGACCGCCACTGGTAGAGTCGCAGTTGGCCGAAGCAAGTCATTCGTTATTTGAATAGGTATACAGACACTCCTGAAGTATACTTGTGTATTCCAAATGTCATTACTGTATAAAATTCCTACCCAGTGGATATTTGGTCTCTTGTATTGTACTTTATTTCAGTTTTATCAGTCACATTTATGTAAAGGCTGGCACCAGTGTTGTAAGGTCTCATCCTTGATCATAATTCTCTCTGAGGAATGAATTACGTTTTTCCCTGAATAAAAATTGTGTGTGTGTGTGTTTTTAAGGACAGTATAACCATACCGTGGATCAGGTTATTATAAAATGTAACTCTGTACTTGTATGTCCAAATTGTGTATACTGTGTCCATGATGACTTGGGAGAAACAGTCAGGTTTCTGACACCTCATTAACCTACCACAGTGTTCACTATTAGCCTTCTAAATCAATTGGTGGTAGCGCAACTGTTTCACTGTATTTTAACTACTAATGCACATCTCACAGTAAGTGCAGATCATGTCCTTCATATCTCCACTTAGGATGCCTTACTCCGAGTGCCTCAAACGTGCTTGTCCACTCTGGGTTCTGACCGATTGCATTCATATGTCAATTTTGCACAACTCCTTATCTTTGGGGCTGCAAATTTTGGCAGAACTTCTCTGCTCAGGAATTGTCTAATGGTTCTGTATTGGAAATCTCTTAGAATGAATGTGGTAATATAATAGGAAATGATTTTTGAAAATTTGTTTTTCCATGTGGTTTAGCACAGCTCTACCAGTGGAGGTTTGTTTATTGTAGGATCGATTTACCTCTGGTTAATGTATTTTATAAAATTGGAAATTGAAATTTTATAAACACCACACATATTTTAACAATATTTACTATAATTATATTAAGATGTTATATTTTAATATGAGATTGCAGCCCCAATGGTCTTGTTGATCCTTCTCTGACACTCTGTGCCTTCACTTTCCTTGTTCCACTCACTAACTTTACACGGCGAAAAGCAATCAAAATTTTAACAGATTTTCTATGAAGCACAAGTACTAAAACTTTAGTGAGAATGTCTTACTAGGTGAGTCCAAAGTGAGATAATGTATTTATACATAGAATGTGTCCAGGGGTGCACAATTTGTATAGCCAATGTGACGATAGGAGAGATCTATTTTGCTGTCTATAATAAAACCACCGTGCTTGTATAGAAGTGTCGTTGCTTTTGTCTTCCATCGGATGGAGCTGCAGTATCTGTTATACCAGTAGACTTGCAGGCGTTTAATTCAAATACTCATGTTGATGAACCATGTACTTAGCTCATCTTTTAAATCCAGAGTATTTCTACAGGTTGTTGTAATTATTATTGGTTTTTACCTGCTAAAGTGCAATATTATGTTATGAGTTTAATATAATGTAGTCTAAATTGTTTCACAAGAATTGCTTGTAGTCATAAAACAAAAGTTCAGTTTGAACTGGAGCAAACAAAAAATTACCCTTACTGGTCATTGTCCTCCCTAGAGACCATGTATGGCAGCCATGTTGGTGTGGGTTGTTGTTTCTCATGTACTCGACAGGTGTCTGCCGTACATGTACAAATAAAGATTTGGATGTCAAGTATATTGTCTGGTTCATTTATATCCTTGCATCTTGATTCCCAAGTCTGAGATGGTTTCCCATCAGTAGACACTGAATTCTTATTCCATAAAAATTGACAAATTACGAAGGCATACCCAAAGGTTCCTGAATGGGCCATTAGGAAGTTGAATGGTAAGTAGCACAGCTTTCTGCCACTGACAGTATCTTCTGAGTCAGTGTAGTGAGTTTTGCAGCTGTAACTCGCTGCATTGCTTCTCAACAGGTGTTTATTGATATGTGTTAAGTGTGATCCGTGATGTTCTAATTGCTGATTTGCAGGAATGATACATTTGCATTCATTTTTGATTCAGACTCTGTAAAACTAGAGGAAAACATACAGTGATTGGCACTGTGACAGTTATTGGCATCTTTTCATATTTCGTGCTCTAACAAGGTTTTCAGCTGTGAGATGGCGCCATTTCCGAATGATATTAGGGTTCATGGATGTTTGGTCTTCCATGCAGTACCCGAGTTCCCAGACAGTAGTGCTTAATTTAGCATCGCAGGTGCTTGAAATCAGATGCTGTTAACAGCATGAGCGAAGGAAGGCAATTTCTTAAGGTAAGTCTTAAACATATTACTTTCTAATTTCTGAAGAGTTGCTTTATATTATCTGATGTAAATTTGAACGTGTTAACCATTATTGTCAAAGAGATGGGGGATGCCAACAACTGTAATATAAAACATAAAATTATAGTCATTGTCATCCTATATCGATAACTGTATAAACTGCCATGTGTTCTCAAGTTATGTTTTTTACATTTAGCTTTACCTTATTGATAGACAAATCACCAGTTCAATTCTCATGTGGTTATATTGAAATTTAACAGTTGCTGACTTGGGGTGCCAAAGCGGTATGAGGTGTGCCAACTACTGTCAGTTCTTTAGTTACTGGCAGTGCTATAAATGTTGCCTGATGACATTTTCCTATTTTTTTATTCATCAACATGAGTAAGATTACATCTGGGAGGATTAAGTGGGGAAAGAAATATGTTTACCACCCTGCAGATTTAGAGGCAGCTTTACCAGAGATTCGAGGGGGTATAGCCAAAAAAGCGGCACCCAGAGTAAAATATCTCAAGGTCCACGTTAAAGTTTCATTGGAGTATCAAATCTTCATAATCTTCTATAGGACCTTCGCCAGTACTTAGTGAAGGTGTAGAACAAGTTTTAGCTAAATGGATAATTGACTGTTCCCAAAATGAACTTCCTCAGTGGAAACTGAGTGTCCAGTTGTCAGTTCAAGAATTCCTACTGTAAACCAGAGAAACACGTTTTAAAGATAATATGCTGGAAGTGGATGGTTTTGAGCATTCCTTTGCCGTTACCCTATGTTTTCTACTTGCACTAGTGAAAGTAACCTCATCTAGTACCACTCTGGGTGAGGCAGATATCAGAAAGTGGTAAAAAGTTATTTATAGCTGTGGATTTTTTAGGTAGCCAGTGCTTCCCAACATAACATATTTTTCCTTTGCAGTTACAGGCTTCAGCAGGTTGCTGATATCTTAGAAGCAGAAAGGTCATTGGACATTCTTCAGGACCCAACAAGAATGTTCCATGGTGATAAATCAAGTTTTTCCCAGTCATCAATAATTACCTCCTGTAATTTCCCTCTTGCTTGCTGTGATTGATTATTATGCCAGGAAGTTTCTTGTCAAATAACAAGCCTTTTATCCTTATATGGGTATCGCTCGATGTACAGTCGATCAGAAGTCTCTGTGCATATCCAGCCCATTGTAGTACCATGAATTTAATGCAGGATTCTAGGTCTTTATATTCACTGTAGAGTTTTTCATTATATCTGATCCTCTACATTCCATTCTCTCTCACTGTTCCAATAACTTTTCTTAGTTCACTTTATTGTCTTCATCTTGATGTGGCCATTGTTTCATCACCACTGATATTAGTGTTTACTATATACCAGCTGAGGGAGACATATATTATAGAAAGAACTATGTACAAACTCATCTATATGCTGCCACTGGACCCAGCCTTTCTTTTGCAGCTCATGATGACTTTTTGCTCTTCCACAGTAATGGGGATTCTAGGGAATCAGAAAAATTAATTATGCTTAGAACCTGCCAACTTGTTCTGAGAATGCACATGAAATAAAAGTAACAAATTATTGACCTTAACAAGATATAAAGAATGTGTAATAGAGTCTTACCACAATTAGGAGGTAAGCATCACTGCCTGAAGCATGTACTCCCACAACAGCTTTTGCAGAACAATCCTTATCACCACCCATCATAAGTGGGCTTCCATATTTATTTAAATGTTCTATTAAGGATGGAACATGATGATGCAGATCTGAACCTTTAGTCACATGGATTATTTTTGATGATACACCATAAAGATGATCCACAACCATGCATACCTGATGGTAAAAGTCAGATTTTCATTCATCTCTAATGGACAAAATTTTTCAGCTTGCTGTCATAGTGTATGGCGACACTGCTGCAGTGTTTCACATACACTGATCAACATCTGAATGAGGTGGAAGAAGGAAGAGAACCAATATACAGGTCTTCTAGTGGGAGTATTGTGCTGTCCAGTGGGAAGGAGGCCTCTTATACTGGTATTGAAGTGCAAGACTTCAGTGCAGAATGTGGCTAAAAGTTGGGAGTTACTAATTAGATAATGGCTGCGAATGCTTAGGATTAATTGTTACTGAATTGCATGAAGCACATAAAAAGTGGCTCAGAGATGCCCTGAGCATTATTTCATCCTGTTTATGAGTAACAGTATATAACAAGTGATTATATAAGCAGACTAACACTCATTCTCTCTCTCTCTCTCTCACACAAAACAGCTCCAACCCTAACATTTCACTTCTGATTTCTATGGATAAGCATATTTTGTTATGGCCCTGAAGCTCCTAATAGGTGCATTTATTTTAGAGTCTTAGGCTATATCATGCTAATTGGACAGGGTAGGAGGATTAATAATGTTGCAAAGAAGCAGTTATAGTCTGTTCATGGAAAATTGAAAACAAACTGGATATGGATTTGAAACATATACTTCCCACATATGAAGCAGGAATAAATGATTGCCTTACTACAGGAAGAGTCCTAAGTAGTTTCCTTTTATCCTAACACTAGAAGAAGTAATTATTTGTCTTGTTTGTGTCAGTGGCAGAAACTTACAAGAATGAATAATTCTCAGATTTATAAAGTGAAGTTTACTCTTCTGAAAAAAAAGTGGAATGAGGTACCAAATAACATAAAAAATTTTTTAATACTTGTACAACATTCTTTGCTATTGTGTTAATGTGTGTGTGTGTGTACTGGAAAGAGGGCGGAGTAAACTGTCTAAAGTCTTTGGGTCTTTTCCAGTAGGTTTCTGGTAGGAAACAGACTATAGAAAAGTTGCATATTTATGTACTTTGTACATTTGTAAATGATTTGTGGACAGTCTCTCCCGCACTGTTTCCAATTTGTTATCATTTCTGCTACACAACTGCATCATTAAATTATCCATACAATACAGACCTCAAAGCTGCCGATCCATTCATGAGATCCCATGAAACTGGAAGGTTTGTCTTCCAGATGAACCAACACCTGCTGAATAGCAGGGATGCTAGGCACTGCACAGGAATGTTGCATGGTAGTTTTTATCCATGAACAGATGGTCTGCAGAGTGCGGTACCCACAACCCCAGCCCTGTGAATTTTGAATCTGTATGTCAGAGAATATTTAAAAATTTATATATCTTGGAACAACAATATTGAACATAAAGTAGATTCATTAAGGAAAATATAAGTATCAGAAATTCAAAAAATACTTTGTCACAAGTGTTACCATCCTGTTTACTTTAAAAAATAATCTGAAGCTCAGGATATACAGAAAAATTATATGAGATTTGAAGTTCCCATAGCAATGAATTTTTAGACTATTGTCTTGTGAATTCTGACATGGTAGAGGCTGCTAGATGGTTACCAAAGTCTTCAAGGAACTCACCGGGCAAGGTCTGTTCTAAAGATAGGTGCAGTATGTGCCTCCTGCATGTTGATAACCACATTCTAGATCACACAGAATTATGTTCCAGAAGAAAGAGGTCTTAAAATATTTTGCCAGTTGTTTTGTATGGATGTGAAACATGGTCTCTTGCTTTGAGGGAAGAACATGAGCATGAAGTTCTGAATGAAGGCATCACAATGTGCTTGAAAATCAATTAGTATTACACAAACGTACGTCAGCACAATCTATTTATTCTAGAGTAAGGCTACATGTTTCGACTAGATGTTAGTCATCTTCAGG
>Ga0123354_10018361_pt1 | contig 10962 bp, 5 predicted proteins | sample TergutLab28metaG_2_FD_97872 | JGI IMG/M metagenome (GOLD analysis project Ga0123354, IMG submission 97872) | Labiotermes labralis P4 segment gut microbial communities from Petit-Saut dam, French Guiana - Lab288 P4 | ecosystem: Host-associated > Arthropoda: Insects > Digestive system > Gut ... | reverse complement strand
CACATAGACACACACACCACACACACACACACCACACACACACACACACATACACACACACCACATGCACACACACACACATACACACACACACCACATACACACATACACACACACACCACACACACACACCACACCACACACACACACACACCACACACCACACCACACCACACACACACACACACACACACACACAAGGACGCACGCGTGCGCAATTCTAAGCCACAGCCAGAATGCATTGCCTTGCAGGAAATTTTGTATTACTGTTCATCACACTATGTGAATATTTGCCGAAATAAACTATTTCCATCATTTGGAGGGGGGACAGCGGTAGTACAGTGGTTAAGGTGCTGTGCTACAAATCGGAAGGTCGCTGGTTCGATCCCAGCTGGTGTCACTGGAATTTTTCATTGAAATAACATACTTCCGATCGCAGCCTCTAACAGAAATTAGTACCAGGAGCATTTCCTGGGGGTAAAGGCGACAGGTGCGTAAGGCTGACAACCTACCACCATCCTGTGCCGTTGTCATGAAATCTGGGAACCTTAATTTCCTGGAACCCTCTGGGCCTCTCCAGGCCTGTAATGGGACTGCTTTACCTTTACACCATTTGCAGACAGGCAGCCTAGAGCTTACCTTCCCTCAGCATGCCTTGTCACACTCTTTCTTACTCTCCTCCTACCGGCATCTATTGCTTTCCCGGTCTCTGTTTCTCCTTTTGTTCTCCGTTTGTGCTATGTTCTGTTGCTCAGCAAGGAAGGGCTTCAGCAGTGATACAGTGTATGTAGGTGGAGTGGGAAGGAACGCGGAAGACTTCAAATTCTACCACCCGTTTTCATTCTTTCGTCGACACAATATGGCAACCACGGAGGATTCAAGTCTTCTGGAATATTATAATATGTCGACTAATTAATAATTCCCGATATTTCGAAACACTCAAGCAGTTATAGACCTGCATACCCGATACCAGAACGACAAATGTCAGCAGTTACCACGTTACTTATAGTGGAATTCGAGATTACTATTTATTATCTATTTCAGGTAACAATATTCATATATATTCTCAGGTCTTCATTAAATTAAATGCAGTCACTGGAAATTATAATGACATGGTAACTGCTTAGTTCATGCCTAACTTATAGGAGGCATTAACGTCTGCTGGGGACATTACATGTCCGATTCCAGACCATGCACGAGACCTCACACTTGACTGCTTAACATAAAGCTTTCCCTGTTCACGCCATGAGGCATTAGATGAATGTCAGTGGTTAAATTCACACCCCGGCCGATTTAACCCCGCGGAAGTTCTCCAGCACCCTTTGAATAGGAGCCTGAGCGAGCTCCACTGCCAGTGTGGACGTTTTTGAAGAAGAGAAAACTCTCTTTCCCCTACCAGAATTTGAACACCGGACAGACTACGCTACCCCGGTTCAGCCAACTTAGATATTTTGCTATTTACATGACACTTAAATAAGCACTTAATGTGATATATTTATTGCGAAAGGAAGCTACAAATTTTCAGAAGAAAGGTCTCAAGTTGTAACTTTTTGATACACTCCTTTCGCAATTCAGCATCACTTTCAGTCTTAATGGAAAGCCACTGTCCCTCATAGTCGTGAAAATGCTGCAATTTCACCACATATTTACCTCAGGAAAGTTCAGATAATGAAATACTTTAAAGTATGGCAGCTACGGACATCTTGTACAAAGAGCTGCACATTACTGCAGCCAGGACTACGCCGGACGACAGAGGAGGTACGTTGCTATTTAAGATCACTTTGAACAAATCATGTACGCTCGTACAACCGTTCAACTGGCACAAAGTAAGGAATCCTTCTCACTATCCTCAAAAAATATTTACATTATATTTTTCACGCACGACAGGCTGGACGACGGAAGTATCGTCTTTCATTTCCCGGCAGGGGCAACAATTTCTTCTCTTCTCCAAAACGTTCAGGCCTGCACTATTCAATGGGAGCCGGAAGGTATTTTCCTGAGGGAGAGCTGAAAGCGTAGAGCTGATTATTCACCCCATCTAATGTGGAGTATGAGATGACTTCATGGCGTGCACAGGGACGAATTTACTTCTAGTTTTATGTAGCATGTAGTCTTTATCTCAGTTACTTTCGAGAGAAAACCACTTAAAAGACCATTTACATCTCACACCCCAAACAAAGGACTTTCATTACATTATCAAACATAGCAACTAGGAATACAGCGGTCAAGAGAGCTGAGGGCTAGTTACTGGACAAACGTAAGTGAGGTACATGTGGGGATTGCTGCCGTAGTGAGACCATGTAGTGTTTCCTGCAGTTACTGAAAACTGAGGAAAATTCTGCACCTTTTTTATGACAGAGAAAGAAGAGAAGAAAGAGAGAAACGTTGAAAACAAAAAGCCATACGGCGTCATAAGAAGAATATAACAACCTACATCATAATCATCATGATAACCACAAATGTCTTATTTTCGAAATAGGTCTGGCTTAACGGAGTCTATGACTAGGACACTTTTGGATAATTCACACCTACAGGACTGATCTGCAATGTACCGTTACAGTGTTGAGTCATTCAAAGTTTTAAACGTGTCCTTTACTATTTTATTAAAATATAACCAACTAATTGCACCAATATGTGATTCTAAAGTCTTATTTACACATTAAAACACGTCACTTGGTTAAGATACTTCCTACAACTCCTATATGTTTCAGTCTGTCAACACCATCTTCAGGGAGTTTTGTTTTGCCTTATTTTGAAGTTGCTAATGCTTCTATGCTTAATATATATGGTACTGCAGCAGTATGTGTGTAGCTGTATAGGTTGTACCTGTGCTCCTTTGCTGGTGTGCGTCCTGTACTGATTGTGTTCTTTACCTTTGAATTACACTGTAAGAACGTGTTTGGTTTACCGGACTCGTCCCTAGACCGTGCCGCCGAGAACATCTTCGAAATTATCTCAAGGCCACAAAAGGCCAGTATTGTATGTGTGAATTAAAATACGGTCGTCTTTTGAAGGAGGGAGAATCTTTTATGGGAGACATAGTCTGCCTCGAAGCTGTTCGAATTTTTCCGGCTGCCACGCGGAGATTCACGAAGGCCACCGTTTGATAAAACGCAGTCCGATTACACTCCCGTATGTATGAATTAGCCCCCAGATATTAATAAAGTGATTCAAAAGAAATCTATTTTCGACTTCTTCATTACACTGTACATGTAAATGTTTAACGTAAAACAGAGAGAGGTGCCCAAGAGTTCTATCAAACTTTATAACACATTTACATGTTTCTAAAAGTCTGTTAAGTCATCTCTTACTGCAGCAAATTCGTTACATTCTAGGTCGTCCCTAGGTTACACTCCACACAAACTGTCATTCCTGAATCAAACTTTCAGCTCTGCGTGAAAATTTTATAACCCATGGCAGTGAAATTAACTGCCCATTAAATAAGACTAGACCTGAAATTCATTCTTTATGAGCATTACAATGTGAAATGGTCTGGAATTACTGAATGAATCATTTCAGCACCGATACCAAGGACCATTCCATTATTAATTACGTAAGACGAAAAAAGCAGTAAAGGCCACACACCGTCGCTAGTCTGAGGTTCTGATGCTATAAAACATGCAGTTTAATTTAACAGCTTCCCTCCTTTAAGAAAGAGGACAAGACACCCAGGCCCATAAAAATTAATTCTGAAGGATTCCAGCTTCTGAAGATAGAAGCCATTCTCTGAAATTTAATCACTTTTTACAACAGCCAGCATTTTAAAGTTCTAAACAGCAAACGAAAACGGTCAGAAATAAAACTTTTCGGAAAAATATTTTCTAAGTACACTTATGTATCAGTAAGAAGTGAAACATCAAAAACCTTCTTACATAAAGAATTGTCTTGCATCGAAATGAGCCTGTGAACACTACGTATCAAATCGCAACTTTGTTACATGCGAAATGTCACTGATATGATTTTGTACTATTTTCATCAACACTTCAAGGGTTTGTCATCCCCGTTGTGTGTTGATGAACTAATGGTGAGTTAATTTCAGTCTGAAAACACAACTATAATTGTTATGCTAGGTGATGGCATTTATTAGCAAAGTAAATAACTACATGTTTCGGCCTAAAGCGGCCATCTTCAAGTTATCACAATTACCATTTTGCTCAAAGAGTGTCATATATATGTCTATACTGCATAGTGATGTTGAGATCTCATCATCGTATTAGGTGTTACAAGTAAATTTATCTAGTGGGATGTCTAGTGCGTCAATGAATGGTGGTGTGTGCATCTCTTTGGTTCGGTATGTATTAGGAGAGATCCACACACCCCACCATTCATTGACCCACTAGACATCCCACTGGATAAATTTACTTGTAACACATAATAGGATGATGAGATCTCAACATCACTATGCAATATAGACATATGTATGAAACTGTTTGAGCAAAATGGTAATTGTGATAACCTGAAGATGGCCGTTTTAGGCCGAAACATGTAGTTATTTACTTTGTTAATAAATTCCATCGCCTAGTATAACAATTATAGTTGTGTTTTAAGACTGAAATTAACTCACCATTAGTTCATCAACACTGCTAATAAAATATATTCCGTAAAGCGCACTGCTTTTGTCCTCAGGCGAACCCCTAAAACTTATTAAAAATTTGACAGTCTAGAAGCGCCCAGCATACAATTGATTGTGAAGGAGACAAATTATCCAAATTCCCAAAATAAAAGAGTTTATAAAATTCTCAATTCAAAATTGTAATAAAATAAAATCACAAATATTTCCCCCTTATTAAAACTAAAAACCACGTCACCTAAAACAGCAAAAAATAAAACAATTTCACTAAAACGTGGTGTCAGACAGTAACAGTGCAATCAGCTACCGCTACTGGAGTATCTAAGGAACTTTTAGAGAGCGCAAGACATTCAAATGTTTCATTAATGAAAATCTCACTCACTTCTGCAGTTATCTATTAAAGAAAATCAAATAGGCTATATGTGTGTCCTTACAACGCTAACTGATAAGTTTGTTAGCACACAACATATGTGTTGCCTCTTACATTTCCTACATATGGAGTTAGGCTCAAAATATAATACGGTTGTATTAGAACAACCGATCTTATGTCCTTCCTCAAAGGCATGTGATCCCAGCTCAGACTTGTCAGATGTCCCTCTCACTACATTGTACAGGGGAATACTGCTCCAGACACTCGTGTGTTGGTTCTGAATTAACAAGTTCCTATTACGGATGTCACGTCACGGACACATGGCACGTTACTGAAGTAAGTAACGGGTGAAGAATGAGCTGTTCCGAGTTCAGAATTTGATATCTGATTGATAAATTAGAATTCATCCTTCCTTAGGAATGCAACCAAAGGACAATCAACCAAACAGAGTGTCTCCAAGTGTGTAGCGGAAGAAGCTTCGTGAACTACAGTCCTAACAAAAGTACTAAATAATTTCGAAGTGTGGCAGAGTTTGGAAATTTGACAACGGCATTAAAAGAACAAAGCGACTTTCGCGAAGAAATTATTACGAATTTTTAAGTTGCCTGGAATGAGGCTACCACGCTGTTCACAAATTCTTGTCTGTCCGGTTGCTATAAACGAACGTCCTGACGTGTACGTAAGAAATTTCAAACCCATAATTGTAGCTGTCCTTTTGTCTTTTGTTTTGTATCGATCTGTCTTACTTCATAGTTCTTTATCTCCCGAGTCAAGAGGAAGAACACAGACTGAAAATGTTCTAGAATAGAGAGCTGAGGACGGTATTTAGAACTGAGAGGAATGAGGCGATTGGGAGTCTGGAGATATCTACTTCCGAGTTTGTTCTGTTTACCAGATATCATTGTGGTAATCGAAAAAAGAAGATGAGATGGGCAGCCAATACGGCATGTAACGGGAGAACAGAGATTCACATTGAGTTTTGGTGGAGAAATCTGAAGGAAAGAAACAAGGTGTATACGCTGGTAGTAGATGAAAAGACAATACTGAAATGAGCATTAAAAGGAATAGAATAAGAAGATGTGTACTGAATTCATGTAAATTGAATCGCAATCAGAGGACTTTATTGTGAATAAGGAAGTAAACTTTCGGTTTCCATAAAGTAGGGAAAAGGTTTGACTAGCTGGGCAAGTATTAGCTTCTTAACGGGAGCAATGATCCACGTAATTGGCCAGTTACCGTACTGCACCAAGTTTCTCTCTCTTCGGCTCAATGCGGGCCATGACCTCCTCATTATGGAGGTTTCTTGATCACAGTAACGACGCATCGCAGTCGGTAGAACTCCTCTGGACGAGTGATCAGCTCGTCGCAGTGACCTCTACCTGACAATACACAACACCAAAACAGACAAACATCCATGCCCCCGGTGGGATTCGAACCCACGATCTCAGCAGGCGCGCGGCCACAGACTTACGCCTTAGACCGCGCGGCTGCACCAAGTATTATTAGGGCAATTAAATGACGAATGAGTTATGACAGACACGTAGTATGAACAAGAGAGAAGGGAAATTCATACAGCACTCAGATGCAAAATCTGGAGGGTGACTACTTTGAAATGTAAACGTGGATGTGACGACAATATTAAAACAGATCGCAGAAAAGTAGTTTGTGACGTTGTGGGTTTTAATCACCTAACTGACAGTGTGAACATGGTCAGTAACATTCGGAAGCACGGAAGACAAATTAGTTTGTTAGTTGGTTACTTTGTTAGTAAGTTAAGTAAATATGTAGTTAGATAAGCAAGTAGGTTAGTTTGTTAGTAAGTTAAGTAAGTATGTAGTTAGATAAGCAAGTAGGTTAGTTAGTTAGTTGGTCACTTGCTACTTGTTTGGTAGGTTGGTTGGTCGGCTGGTTGGTTAGTTGGTTGAATGAATGATTGGTTTGTTGGTTGATTGGTCGGTTGGTTGTTTGTTTGGTTGGTTGCTTGGTTATTTAATTTATACTGAGAACGTGGGAGGAAGTTTCATGTATATCTGTAAAACTCTCTGAACACTTCCAAAGAGTTGGAACAAGTTCTGAGTTTCTGCCTTCAATTAGTTATATAGATACAATTAACCAGAATGCATTCTTCTCATACTGTTACTCCCTGCTATGAAACAATTTGCTTTCATGCTTCAGGATATATTACCACCTCAGACAGATTTCTTTTTGGCCAGCCTCGCAATATTTGTCAGATATGACAGTATCCTACTTTTTCCCTTGTTTATCCCTGGATATTTCAAGACGGAGAAGACAAGAGTTCGGAAATGGTAATATAGAAAGAAAGGAAAGTCAATAAATGAAAGGTTCGACAACCAAATGTATTCGCCACAAAAGAAGATCAAGCACTCACTTTGCTACCCACATGCAAGATCAGACCAACCTTACATAAAGGCGGTAAGCTGCAAACATATATACAAGAAAGAAGAGCTAAATTCCACGCCGGACAAAGCCACAATGCTCGTGTTACAGAACACCTTACATACATGAAACTGAAAAAAGAAACACTGTAAACACGTTATTATTACTCTTACCTCTGTAAATAAACAAGAGAACACTTTTCTAAACATTCTTATGAGAAGTGCGTAAGCATTATTCATAGACTTCATGTAATCCCAACACACGTGCATCTCTCCCCCTCATTCACAATACAAACAGACCATATAATCCAAATTTCTTGTATCAGAATTTCCATAAAATTCAAATGGATACAAATATCGCACTCAAACGACAAAAACTAACCACGTAAATTCCTCAAACACTTATTTATTACTTTTGTTTCAATAAACAGAAATATTTTGTTCTCTGACGCTAAGTTTTATAGACATACACATTCAAATTACTGTGCATTTAATATTCTCAAATACCCCAATACACGCGTTGTTTAGAACGAAATAAAAGCTCAAGAAATTTGCTTATTAAACACGAATATTAACCGAATTTAGTTCGTTTTTCATAAAATGACTGTGGAAACAAATTTCTCTGTAATGCAAAATTTAAAGTTAATCAATATCCGAAGTCTTTTCTAACAGTTTGGGGACCTTTCGTGTTAGAAGCCTACAAATGTGTTGTCGTAAGAGAGGGACTTACGTTAGACGTCAGGCTATTCTCTTACTATCATGCGCGTTTCTATCCACCCTTACGACAGAGGGTTACTTTAGACGTTAGGCTAGTATCTCTGTGTTACAACATGTCTCTTTGTTGCCAGAACAACAGTGGTAGGTTTGTGAGAGGAAAGATCCCAATCCTGCGTTTAGCTACTGTTTAAAAACGGGACAGAAATATTTTAAAGCCGTGTGTTATAAAAGCATTTACGTGTAATAGCTGATTATTGTGTTGAGACATGAATGGAATTCAACTTCTATTTGCTTTCACAAACTGCTTGCGCCGTCTAAAATATAGGACTGTATGAAAAATAATTCAACATTGAGGTCAGTAGTGTAAGAAGAACTGCAAGGAAAAATGATTTATGCGCACATCTGAGGAACAGTTACAACCTATTGACCCAAACTCTCTGAACTTTTCAATACACTTCACCAAAAGGCGTCGCATGACGTCCCACAGAATCCCGTTCAGTCTGGCAAAATATCTTCTCCTCAGTGACATTCTGCTTGTGTTTGCACGTTGATGGTAAAATGTTCAGACAGATACCAAACTGAAATTTTAATTAGCGTCTTCCTTCGAAATGGTGCCAATCTACAAACCTACAATATTAGCTACTGGAGAAGAAAGTTCCTCTCTACATTTATTTATTTCGTTCGTTAGTTACACTTTCATTACGTATTCATAAAACATGCACCAAGAAATTACAAAAACAAATCATAAAAATTTGAAGGATTGGTGAAAAGTGGAGAATAAGTAGAACTTTATTTTGCTGCTGTTTTGATGGTTTCACAAATAAAAGTCGCAAAAACAAGCGCGATTAACTTCGTTATATCCGACCAACAACTTGTCCGTCCGTCCGTCCGTCCTTCTATGAGAAAGTAACAATTCAAGCCACGCCACACGGGCTTGCATGAAAGTTAATAGCAACAAGTTATGATAGAAAATGTCAGCAAACTGAAATATGTTTCAAATCGAAAAAAAAAAATGGGCATATTATGAAATCTGCGGAGAAAAATGTATCATATATTTTATGCTCAATACATTTTTGCTGCAAACTTCACGATTTTCATGTAAATACAGAAATAATTTTCTTTAAATTTCGAAATAAACAAAATTCCACATATTCTAAATTTGTGGGACAAGGTGTCGATACGGTACTGAACATTGCGTACGGACTCTTCATTAAAGAAGGTACGACATTACAGCGCCTTCTTACTTTCTCCTTGGAGCAGAGTCCTTCTTGAGAAGCTCACAGGTTTTCAGCCAGTCAAGTAGTTCCCCGCAGTTTATGGAACCCGAAGGTTCATTACCGCAGTCATAAGTTGCAGCCACCTGTCCCTATCCTGAGGCTGCTCGATCCAGTCCATACCCCTACATCTCACTTCCAGAAGATCCATCTTAATATTATCCTCCCATCTATGCCTGGGTCTAGTGGGTCTCATTCACTCAGGTGTCCCCACCAAAACCGTGTATACGCCTCTCTTCCCCTCCATAAGCATTACATGCCCCGCCCATCTCATTCTTCTCGATTTGATCACCTGAACAATATTGGTTGAGCAGTACTGATCATTACGCTTCTCATTATGTAGTACAGCGATTTCTAAACGGCGTAATTGAGAGAGATCACCAATTCTAAATTATGTTTAAAGAATTTCCACATAAAAGCCCATTTAGCAAATATAAAACGCCAGTGTGCTTCGCAGCAAATATATCGCTGCCCGAACAATGTCTGTACTATTAAGCGACTCTACATGTTTGCACTTTTTTCCTACCCATTTTTCCTTTTGACAAAAATAAGTTTTTTTTTCTGTATGGAAGAAAGAAATATAAGAAATAAGAGAAAGAGTGTGTAGGAAGGAAAGGCGCCATGATGGCAAACTTTAACGCGAAGGAATCGGCAGCGCTGCAATACAACCAACCGTTCTGGCTGCACTGTTGTGGTGCTGATGACTTGGAAGGCACAAAAAGAAATCAGCATACCGCACGTCGTCAGGAGCAGGAGCATCAACTCGCTTCTTTGCTATATACTCTGAAAGACGGATAGATAACGAGCGAAGTTGAAGCTGACGTAACGTCCACCACGTGGCTTTCTTCTCCTTTTTTTGGGGGGGGGGGGGCGGTTGAGTGTAAAATTAGTACACATAAACATTACGCTTCCAAAACCACAAGCAAATTGCAAAAATATTCCACTTCCGTATTCTGATTCCTTAAGTTCGATTTTTTCACACCATTTCTCGTTGGTTAAGGACAATGTACCCTGCCTATTCCGACGTCCGTTTCGAAATTTTTAAGGTAACCCTCCTGGCACTGTACCTGCTGCAGGGATGTTGGAACACTCAGATTTCATTCTAAGACACAAATGTTGAGAAACATATTTGTTAAATTGAAATTAACTTGAATTATAAGTGTCAGTGGTTGTTCTCGGTGACCTTGCGGTCTAAGGCTTAGGTCTGAGGCTACTTGATTGCTGGGATCGTGGGTTCGAATCATGCTGATTGCACGGATGTTCGTCTCTTGTGTTTATTGTGTGTTGGTGCAGGTAGCGGACCCTCCGACCAACTGGTCACTCGTTGAAAGGAGTCCTATCGTGCGCGCGTGTGCGCTCGCGAGCGCGTGTGTCTGCGTTTGATCTAGACATATCATAATGGAGCGGCCTAGGCCCGAGTTTGGCTGTAGCGACACTTAAAAGAGTAGGTGCAAGGGCATCCAACGTTTATTGAGAATTAGAGAAAAAAATAATTTGTAGGTTTACTTACTGCATGGTGCAGAGTCCTTCTTGAGAAGCTAACTGGTTTGCAGCTAATCAAGAAATTCCCCGCATTTCACGGAACCCGAAGGTTCATTACCGCACTCACAAGCGTCCGCCACCTATCTCTACCCT
>Ga0123354_10018360_pt1 | contig 10962 bp, 10 predicted proteins | sample TergutLab28metaG_2_FD_97872 | JGI IMG/M metagenome (GOLD analysis project Ga0123354, IMG submission 97872) | Labiotermes labralis P4 segment gut microbial communities from Petit-Saut dam, French Guiana - Lab288 P4 | ecosystem: Host-associated > Arthropoda: Insects > Digestive system > Gut ... | reverse complement strand
GGCTGAGTGGACCCCGTTCCAGACCCACTACTACTCAGAAAATCTGGTAGCGCCGGGGATTGAACCCGGGACCTCTGTATCTGTAGCCAGAAACTCTGACCACTAGACCACAGAGGCGGTCATTCAGTAACATCTAGTTGGTTTTCTTCTCTAGGCTTATACTACGATGCACGGACAAACATACATCAAAAACTGGCCATAATTATCCGGATAAATTCTAAAAGAACCGGCAGATCTTAAATAGAATTCACGTGTCCCACCCAGTCATCAATTTTTCTACAAATTCTTCTGATTACAAATAAAACCACATCACTTTCCCATGTATTTCAAATAAAATGATTGGATACATCGTCTCCTGGAGGTCTGACTCGAGTTGGTATTGCCAAGTGTTCGGTAAGTTTTAAGAATTAATACTCTTAGAAAAATCTTTTGGTACATAATATATTTTTTTTTTACATTTATCTTCGATACATGCATCAGGAACTCCGTTCAGGGCGTTCAAACTGTACCTCAAAAACTGAGTCAATTTACGGAACTGCATAATGACAAGGAACTGAATGGAATGGGTAACCCTCAGCGTTCCCTCTCCTACTAAACCCATTCTGCCTCTCTACAGCAAGGTATCAAGGAACAAACAAAGCATTGCCACCAAAAGCGACACAACCACTTTGGTATATGAATATATCTTTGTGTTACAAACTCGTGAATATAAAATTTTATAATATAATATATTTCAGTACTGCTTTCTCAATATCGTTCAACTTAGTTACCTGGTCGGATGTGTTTTTGCGATTTACTGACTGGCTCATACAAATTTCCATCAAAGCTAAAGATATTGATAATGGCACTGACACTAAAAAAGAAATTATTTCTTCGTGTGATTTCGTCAAAATTGAAAATAAGATTATCACATAATATATGAAACCGGTAAGAATAATGACAAAGAAGTTTAAGCTCCAAATTTAACATGCAATATTGGAGGAAACGTTTCAACTGATAACTTCGACTCTCGTTTGCTGAAGTCACAGTAAAATAAAACGGAACCAGTGCTGTCATCTAGCAAAAACAGTAAAAGAGGTCTGACACGAGACATGACGCCACAGTATCTAGCTTGCTGAATGGTCATGATTGTAACGAAAAAATTTATTTCTGAATTCTTTGCTCTTTGTATACATTAGCTGAAATTCCTCCCCCGGTAAAATCCTGAAGGATGCTTATACTTCCAACACACGAAGTGAAACAACTGATATTTTTTCAATAAAGTGCTGAATTTTTCTCCTCATGTACAATAATGGAACATGACGCAACGCTGTATTGTTTTGCATCAGCCATATTACATTTAATACTGATATTAAAAGGTCTTCATTATCAACAAACCGACACAGGTGTATTAGTACCGTGTAACTCACGATGCACCCTAAACTTCCGCTTAATTGAAAAGCAAGATGGCATCTTCTTAGCTATACATACACACCATAGCATCAATACAGAACTGCAAGAGCTACCAACTGTTTCACCAGACTTCCCTCGGCGCAGATTCTTACGTAAGGTGAGATATAAGCGGGTAAGGTAAATTGTAACAAGAGTAGTTACAAGAAATGTGACAATGAAACTACACGCATTCAAAAAGTAATACAAATATTTCCGCTATTCGGGGATGTCGTGCCCGTCATTAGGCGATTGGTTCCCCGACTTTTCGAGACATAGTGGTGGTCTCGAAACGTCGGGAACAAATCACCCCAAAAGAAAGGAGACTTCAATTACGCTGCTGCGAGAGGTTAAAAATTCGCATAAATACAGGCCGGTGTGGAAGGTGTGAGTGAAAGGTCACATTGCACTAGGTCAATGGACACAATCTGCTAACTTTGTAGTTTCAGTAGCAACAAGGCCAACTCCAAGCAGCGCAATATCCGTCTACGAGATGAATCCAGAACACTAATTAATTTATTTATTAATTAACTGGAACTTCATTAATAATAAGGAACATCAAATCAATCTTTCAATAAGTAGTGTGGTTCTAATTGGATTCATCTGGCACATAATAAAGACCAGTGGCGTGATCTGTTGAATACAGTAAGAAATGTCGGGTAGGATAAATGCAGGAATTTGGCTACAGACCGGCTGTCAATTTCTCTAGAAGCAATCTTCTGCATGTAGTCAGCTGTAATTAACGCCATCTGCGCCTGACAAGCAATATATTGCAGCTACTGACATCTGTCGACAACGACATTTCTAGTTCACTTGCTGCTGCTCACAGCAGGCAAATTTAGCACGATTTGTGTCTTGCCAGATAAACGTCCAATTTATTAGGAGTCACAGGAATTAAAATAACAATTCTGGTCAATTAATTTCGATGACGAATGACAGAAATGGAAGGCCAGTTCAACAGACACTCCGTATTAAGTGGCTCAGCTACGTCGAACACTCATTATTCGTAGCCTGTTCCCAGCATTCAACCTCATTAGCAAGCATCCACAAAGTGTCAAAAGTCTCTTCAAAACAGAACGCCACAAATTACTATTTACTGTTACACCAACAAATGACATAATTGCATGTGCATTTGTTGGCATAATAATAAATACGAATTAATCAAAATGCACTTTATGAACATTAAAAAAATTCGGTGCTCAACAAGCCACAAATTTAGTTGCAACGCCGTCGGTATAAATAAAAATACAAAATTTCATGACTTAAGAAACTAAATTCCACATGAATTTAAGTACGTTTTGCACATTACTCCACAGACGGCTCCGTTATAAATCAAACCTGCAGCCATAATAAATAATAATAACAACTTTCCTTTATCAAGTTTACACAGAATTAAAGAAATAGTTACAAGGATGTATTGTAATTAGGACACAAACTGAGATGTAGAAGCAAGTCTTCTTTGCAGTGGCTCTGTTCCGCTAGACAAGCAGATCCTGACGTTCCAAAAGATGGTGTTGCCTTCATATTGATGATAAAATTTCTCTGATTGCTTCGATCAGTTTATTGACGAAGGAATATGTCAGAATTGTATAACTTCCTAGCTGGCTACCCGCCATCATCAAGCCAGTAGACACAGCTCTTCGGAATCCCTTATTCCGAAGCAGTTGTAACCAGAACCGAGCGAACCGGCGCTTTTCGTAAAAACTTCACGGTAGCACATTGTATGGAAATCTGTGAAGCGGTGCTGGAGTTGCGGCGACACGAGGGCGCAGACGGAAGCGATGAAGATAAAATTTACATTTTCATGAATTTTCTTTGTAAAAAATCCTCCCAAAATCACAAAAGCTGTCCCAGTAGTTTCAAAGAATAAGCACTGGTTATGGAAAAGTGACCTCTGTTAAGTAACCTTTTTATATAATTCAGTGACTGCAAAATTATGCTGGCGGATATCGAAAACTAACCACTGAGTTAACCTTAAATTATATAATTAGTAACTTAACTTCGCTGTGGCGAAATCCCCACGTTGTCTCAAAATATTGCCATCTCTCCTGTCGCATCGCATAGTCTGCTAGAAATGTACCAGAAAACACGATGTCAAATTCCACAAAACAGAACGTGGTGAGCCTCCAGTGCGCTCAAGTCCCAGCAGATGTCACTGCTTCCTTGCAAACAGCGCATCCGCTCCCAACCGCGCCCTCGCTGTTTTTAAACACAATGAATTCGCAAATTTCAAGACACGAAGAAAACATACCAAATATTAACACCATTAAAAAGTGTCATTAAATCTACGTCTCAGTATATAGGCTTACAGCAGTATGACGATAGGAAAATACATGCTCCAAACACTTGGATCTAAGATCCTTGGTAACGTTGTTGGTGCCTCTCTTTGGAAAAATTCCAGGCGGTACTCATGGTAGGGGTATTGATACAAAATTTAATCTGTACATTCAGTACAGTTTTAATAAATTCTTACGTCTGACGCCATGAAAGTTATGATAAACGTTCTCAGCCACGACCAACACAGAGGCTATGAAGACGCCCGCTGCGACGACGACCAAGATCGGCGTCACCTGACCCAGAGTCACACTGCTGAAAACGACTTTGTTAGCAGAGGTTGCGACTGGAATGTGCCTCCTTGAGATTGCTCGCAGCAGTCCGTTCCGAAAGAGACTGTGCAAGCTGCAAAGTGGTTCAAGTGGTTCAATCAGATGGTTGACAGTCCTTCAACATTCGACATGGAAACTTTATGGGGAGGGGCAGAAAACGTTTACGTAATAAGACACATTTCTAATATAATAGTTTTGTACCAACGGATTTTTAGTATGTGAAATATATCGCACAGCAATTGAGTGCACACCTGATAAGTGCTTTATTTGGAATTAACCTAAGATTGCGTGTGCAGTAAGGAAGTATCATTCTGGTTGAATATGTGCTGGTGTTACTAGTGGGGTGATGGGGTGAAGTTTTCTGGTTCTTTAAGTGTTACTATATATACAGGGTTATCCGAAATTTTTGTCGGGGGTTTAACAACTTGTCATACACAATACACTTGAGAAGGAGTATGTTTATTTTTTTTATTCAATAGAAGAACACTCCAAGTTTTTGTTACATACCGTACAGGTGCTCTATATGTGCATCCTTTGTGATTCTACAAACATCATGACGATAATCAATAATCACTGCTGACATGCTACAAACAGTTTGGAACGAACTCGATTATCGTGTTGATGTTTGTAGAATCACAAGGGGTGCATATATAGAACACCTGTAAGGTATGTAACAAACACTTGGAGTGTTGTTCTATTAAATAAAAAAACACATATACTGCTATCTCAAGTGTATTGTGTATGACAAGTTGTAAAATCCCCGACAATCATTTCGAATAACCCTGTATGTATACGCACACAAACACACACAAATTGTGTTGCACCTAACTTAGAATCGACTTGAATGCCAAGGAAAAGCTTCAGAAACGCACACGCGCGCGCACACAAACAACACACACGCGCGCGCGCGCACACACACACAACACACGCAACACACACACACACAACACATACACACAACACACGCGCGCGCGCGCGCATACACGCACACACACACACCTGCACACACATATGTACATACTTACACTTACATAAACATACTTACGTGTGTCTGAATATCCCCACGTATGGACTCCCTTTCTGTATAACCAGTGACAGCAAAACGTCAATATAGGCTTTCCGCACTCGCAGTGTAGCACAATTCAGTCGATGTTCATTCGTGGCAATAAGGGCTGTATCGGACAGGAAGGCATATCTGTCGGTGGTGCAAACCCTCCCTATAACCTCAAGGTGGCTCCCCGCAAAGGCCGATTCATAAGGTGCCACTGCCTTGCTGTAAACCTGCCTCATTGTGGAGTCGTTAGACGTCTGAAAACAAACGAGTGACACAGCTCCTTCGACGTTCATTTTACTTGACTCTATCTCTCGCTTCTCTTGCTGTATGTCCACATTTTACATCATCTTTATCTGCTTTATAAACACATTTGCAACCCACTAAATTGCACATACAGAACAGCTTACTCTGAAGAATGAAATATATCCGCTATTTGCTAACAATCCCAGCTGGTATGTGCCATCAGCAACGAATCCCCGAAAGTCAACGAAAGGCAAAGTGTGGGAGTCCGTCATGATGTGGGAGATCAGCGAGGCGGAGTAGCTGACACCAATGATGTAGGCTGTGACGTAGGTCGTCAGGTGAATGATGCGGACGGCAAAGAATGTCATGGGCTCCTTGTTCCCTGTTCATGGAAAGTCATTAAATCTTATGAGGCACTGGCAGACAGAGAATGCAAAATATGGTCGATCATAACTACAGGGTGTTTCTTTTCCTACTTGACCGGAAACCGCCGGCCCGACGCTCTAGTGAGTTTCTTTTAGATTTTGTAAAGGTCAACACTGCGATCGTTTCCGTGGCTCCCGTCATTGACTGTAAAACTTCCCCGACGTGCGATGCACGAGGCAACGTTGGCAGAGCGTCGGGCGGGGCAATGGGCGGGCGCTTATCGGTCAAGAATAAAAACACCCTGTATGTCTAGAAAACCCCCTTAGTATTGCTTATGTCTACAATAGCTACGTGTTCCAGCATTTGTATACAGACATTACAAAACAATAATAAGAAAGGCGTAAGACAGGTACACTCTTTGTGCTTGTTGATATCACAAGTTACAAGGTATCGAAATCTCAGTTTTAACAAATTTTCTTACAGGATTCCGCCTAATTTTTTATTTTTTATTTTTGTTTTTTACTGAACTGAATCCAAAATCAAAATGTTCAAATAAACGTAAAAACAATAAACTACAAATCAAGCAGTATTCAGATGTATAACTATCCTGTGCATAAAGGATTCACTTATTTCAAGTCCTCTTAGATGGTTAAATGCGTTTGATTACAAAATATTTTGCGCTAAGGATTCCGCCTAGTTTTATGCCCAGGCTCTTCTGACACTGGTCTAAAGATGCCACAGTCCTTTAAAAATATCCCCTATTTTTCCGGGGAGTGGGGTTCGGGCTGTTAAATGTGTGGCCTATAGGAGATGTATACACTTGTCTGCCGACTGTTATTGAATGTTCGAGATTCAGATTTTTTGGAAGTGTATTTTGCTTTCAAACAGCTACTCTGTGTACAGCAGTCTAGCTGTATAACAGAGCAAAAGCAAGTTTGCCAGTTCATATTCAATGGACGTAGAAGGTGCATACATTTAGGTGTATCTGGTAAATGTGTCTTATTGGTGGTTAATAAATCTTGATATGTCTCTGTTCACAAAGTCATTTTACGGTATGTCTCAGGTCACACAGCCATGTTACGGTATGTCTCTTTTAACACTGCCATATTATGGTATGTCTCAGGTCACACTGCCATGTTACGGTATGTCTCTTTTAACACTGTCATATTACGGTATGTCTCAGGTCACACTGCCATGTTACGGTATGTCTCTTTTAACACTGCCGTGTTATGGTATGTCTCAGGTCACACTGCCATGTTATGTTATGTCCCTTTACACACTGCCATGTTACGGTATGTCTCTGTTCACACAGTAATTTTACGGTATGTCTCAGGTCACGCAGCCATGTTACGGTATATCTCAGGTCACGCAGCCATGTTACGGTATGTCTCAGGTCACACAGCCATGTTACGGTATGTTTCAGGTCACACAGCCATGTTACGGTATGTCTCAGGTCGCACAGCCATGTTACGGTATGTCTCAAGTCACACAGCCATGTTACGGTATGTCTATTTTGGCACTGATTCGGAATATCTGATAAAACACGTTCAAAACGCCATCTCCCGCTCGATCTAAATCTGCATATCAATGCCCGTCCATAGCATATATTTTATTTCGTACAGGATATTTCATACTTCATGGCATTAAGCTGGCATTTTTTATCGCATAGAAACCCTGCAACTGCCAGGACATTCCGTTGCAGCTACGGTACTACGAACAATGATGACAAGAACACACCGTATTACACGGAATTTGCTCGAATTACAGAAGACACATTATGTTACGGTGAATTTCCATCAATAATAGAACACCAATATATATCACATTTTTATAGTGCAAAGTCATTCCACGTTTCTTGAAAATTTTAAATTTCGAAGCGATGTTGGAAATCCAAACCCAGATTACGTCACCTTGCAAACAGAAGGCACCAAGTGAGAACTGAATTGCTTGAAGAATGTAGAGACAGATCTGGTTCCGCGCCAAACTGCAGCGACGTCCAACCCACAGTGTGCGCAACAACATTAACGACGCTGAAATGAGGACGACGCACACTGCGATGGCCGTCCATATTCCGCGAGTAAACGGACTCAGGAAGCTGTCCCACGCCAGATATCTAGACTCTGGCCGCTTTACGTACACATATAGCCTGAAACAGCGACATTTACTGCCGTTAACACGAGATTCAAAGTCTTGCGGAATGTGACGCCGTGTGTTTTGGTAGATATTTAAGAAATTATACGCCGCCACATATCATAAAACCCTTGCTTTTTAAAATATTTGTTGTATGTATTTATTGCAACATTCCTACATTTCTAGCGGGACTAAGGAAAATAAAAATAAATCATGCGTTCGGCAGTCGGGATTAAAGTTGAAATTTGTAAACTGAAACTCCCAAATCCCAAGAAGTCCTGAAGTCAATTTTGGTTCATTCACGTGAAAAAGAGTTCATATCTCTTGTGTAGTCCGAAAGGTTGGTATGTTGCTATTCTACAGAAACAAACTCTCTAATCATCAGCTTAATTTTGTTACTGTATAAAGGGCACAGTTTACTGCAACATGTTTCGGCCTGTGATTCTGACCACCTCCAAGTCAAAGGCATGCAAGCAAATAAGGAGATGATAACGATTTGAAAGCTGCAATAAACCATAAAAATGCGCAATGATATTCGTTAGATTTCACGTAAATTCTAAAATATCTGAGGTTTAACAGCCCTTGTATTGGAGATTTTTGTACATACATCCGGTTTGTTAATTAAATTGTGTTACTGTAATTGTTATTAAAATGCCTAGCGTTAAATTTTAATTTTGTTGAATAATATTACAACTTTTATCTTTAAATAATTTCGTAGATTTGTAACGTGACAATACCAGGCCGCCCAAAGGGGTGTCTTCTGAACTTCATCAAATCCAATATACAATATTTCTTTTGTTATTTTCCTTTTTGCTTATTAAATTGAAATATAAATGGGATTTGAATTATATTTATTAATGTAAGATTATAATAATATAATATATTTATTTACTGCAATTGGGTTGTCACCCGGTGGCAGTTGTTATTTTACATGTAAACAAAACATGAAATTGGTTACTACTAGATTTAAGTCGGGAGGGCTACATGAGAAGCAAGTGGCAACTTGGAATGTTGGGAACCATCTCAGCATTTGCTTACAGACACAAGGAAACTAAGAAAGCCCTGTGTCGAGATGGAGGAGGAATAATACGGCTGAAAGTAGGCAGTCAATGAGAGACCAGTAAAGCACTAAAGGGACGGAAATGTATAGCATAGAAATGTTCGGAAATAAGAAGTGGAGGAGAGGACTTCTTTGTAGTGAAAATTTCAGTATGCGTTATAATGTAGTTTTTAAAAACTATTAAATTATATATACGTAAAGAGACAAATATTATGTAAGTATGGATACTTAAAATCAGATACGAATTGGAAAAACAAGGCCTTTAAACACAAAATTTATCTGCGTCTATGGAAGAATAGAACGAGAAAAGAAGACATTTTTGGAGACAAGAGGAGAGGCTGTAATTCTAGAGTAAAAGCAGAGTAATATTTTGAGAGTAAAATGCAAGAGTAGGCTGATAATACTACATGCACACACTTAAAACCCTGCAGTGGGCTAGAAGCTAGTGTTACACAGGTAGGATCTGGTGTACAGATAACCACAAACCAGCCAATAAATAAATAAATATAAATAAATAAAACATTCGCTTCACCTGACATCGTAAGGTAACAAATTTAAACTTACTACCACTTCACCAATACAAAATTACCTTTTCCTTACTATTACATCCAAATAGTCCACAGCCAGCATCCTGGGAACATTATACATCGTAGCTGCGTTCGAGATATCGATCTCATTCCTCACAATCATCCCGATCAATCCATTCCAAGAACCGTTCTCTAGGCGCAGTCCAAAAAACATTTCCTCGTAATAGTCCGACCTGATGAGACATGCATAAGGAAGGCATAGGAGTATTTTATAAAGTGCGAATTAAGGAGTTTAAAATAACCATTTTTTCCCCAGAGTGCAACAGCCCCCAGTGGGTCAGGGCCTCTTCGTTAACGAGGCTTCACGATCACACTCAGACACACCATATTCGATAGGACTCCTCTGGACGAGTGATCAACCCGTTGCAGAGACTTCTACCTGACAATACGCAACACTCTCAAGAGACATCCATATCTCTGGCGGGATTCTAAACCTCAACCCAAGCAAGCAAGTGGCCGCAGACACACGTCTTAGACGGCGCGGCCACTGGGGTCGGCAAAATAACCCCATAATATAAAATATTATCACAATCTGTGTATACATTACACACTGATCTAATTTTCCTTATAAATACAATCAGCTTATAAGTATAACACTCGTTCTTACCGAAAATTAAGCTGGCTCTCTAGCAGATCCCAAATATCTCCAAAATATCCCCGTACTTCCACTGGTTTCTTGTTTATTCTCTTTCTAATAGTACTGTAAATATCCTGGGCAACAAAAAATTGGACAATTAGAACTGAAAATAGACAATACAATAAAATACAACAATGGCCTCTGTACCTGAGTTCATTGACTCGTATTGACGAGGAAAGTAAATAAGTACTTATATAATTAAATTACTGTTGATCGAATCACACTTTATAATATAGCAGAAAGCAAGGTTACGTCACTGATTAAATTAGTCCATGAAGCAGATTCTTTCTTGAGATACCAATAGCTCCCCAGCCAGGCAAGAAATTTCCCGCATTTTAGGGAAACCGAAGATCCCTTGCCCTTTCAAAATCAGCCACTCACTAACCCCCAAGTATTGAGCCAAATGAATGAAGTCCACAATCTCTCGTCCTATTTCTCGAAGATACAGGATGGTGCAAAATATCCACCATACTTTCAGTAGGGCATTGTGAAGGGAGGGGAGGACGTAGAAGGGTGGGGTTGGGCTCGAAAGGTGCAGGTAGTTGGGAAGTTCCCGTTACAATACTCCGCAGTCGTAAAGATGGTGTGGTCCAACGAGCAGCGCGCATTTGCCTTCGAAACCTACTTTTCGCAAAGTCACTATATCGTAGCGGTGCAGCGTGCGTCCCGTACTCGCTACCAAATCCCCCTTCGGGAGCGAGTACCGGACAAAAATCCTTTCTGTTGTGGGTTCAGAACTTCAGGGAAACGGGAAGTGTGCCTGAAAAAAGATGAGGAGGACCACGGAACTCTCGAACACCGGAGAACATCGAGGCTGTCAGACGGTCCGTTTTGCAGTCTCCCAGGCGCTC
>Ga0123354_10018357_pt1 | contig 10963 bp, 4 predicted proteins | sample TergutLab28metaG_2_FD_97872 | JGI IMG/M metagenome (GOLD analysis project Ga0123354, IMG submission 97872) | Labiotermes labralis P4 segment gut microbial communities from Petit-Saut dam, French Guiana - Lab288 P4 | ecosystem: Host-associated > Arthropoda: Insects > Digestive system > Gut ... | reverse complement strand
TGTGCATGTGCATGTGCTCACAAATTAAACAAGAGTTGTCACGGTACGCAATCCACTTCCCCTCACATTCTAGTATTTTAATATTTGATCTAGTTTATTTTGACATTGGCACCTTATTAACCATAATACAAGGTTAAGGGAGACGGTGATAGTGAATTGGAAAGGATGTGTAAGGAAACGGTCGTGGCCTGTCTTTTGTCTTTTCGCAGAGTTTTAATGAGGGAACGTAGGATAACCACGTAGTACTTCAATCACAATTGCTGACCTTGGTGCACTTATCATTAATTCGATTGTCTAAAATCTTTTCGTTATAAATGTAAAATCCTTCCCAAGATATTCATCAATCCACCCCTTTTAGTCACCCGGAGGATTTACATAATTTCTTCCATAGGACGAATTGAGTGTTTATTCTTCAATGAGTGTTGTGCAAATTTTGATTTCCCGTTTGAATATTTAAAAATCCAGAAATACTCCTTGTACCTTATACCTTGTACCTTTTCGTATTTTTAATGGCGATATCTGAAAAAATTAATTTCTGGCTCTTCCTGAATGACAAATTGCATTCAAGGCGTCAAACTGTTGGCTGTAATTGAGACTTCGTGGGTACTAGTTGTGCTATCATGATAAACCACGAGAATATCATTGACATATCTTAAATATGAAACTATATGATATTTCATTAATATATTAAAAAGCCTTTTCAAGATATTTTAAGTAAATTAAAAAAATCGATGACTCTGGTGCGCCCATGTTTAGGCCTTCTTCCTGAAAGTATTATAAATCTTTGTATTGAAAATAATTCTGTTGTGTTAGAATTTTACAGTACTTTATAATTTCTTGATTTAATTCTTCTATAAGCCCATTGTGATTACACATTCATTTGATAATTTCTATTAATTATTTTACAGGAACTTTCGAATACATGTTGATAATATCAAAGGAAACAAACTTTAGGTCTTTATGGTATGGAATTTCGAGGAGATCATTACTTGTGTCGTAAAGTAAAGCAGTCCCGTTACAGACCTGGAGTGGCCTAGAGAGTTCCAGGAAGTTAAGGTTCCCAGATTTAATGACAACAGCACAGGGTGGTGGTAGGTTGTCAGCCTTACGCACCGGCCGCCTTTAACCCCAGGAAGTGCTCCTGGTACTCATTTCTGTTAGAGGCTGAGTCGACCCTAGGGTCATAGTGAGATCGGAAGGATTTTATGTCAATGAAAAATTCCAATGACACCAGCTGGGATCGAGCCAGCGACCTTTCGATTTGTAACACAGCACCTTAACCACTTTGCCACCGCGATCCCCCTACATGTGTCGTACTCTTTGAATTAAAATATGGGGAAGTGGTATATATGATTCTAAATTATTGGCAATGATTTTGGCAAGTTTGTACGCTTGGGCGTTAGTCTAATTAACTATGGGTCTAATACGGGTGTTAGTCTTATGTTTTTTTTTATCAAAACTATTATCGTAGGTAGAGTGGGTTCAGATTAATGTATTTCCATTTTATGTCTTCATGTATTATCGATTGACTATCATTGATATTTCTTCTTAGTTCTTTTAGGAAAGTGTTGGTAGGATCTCCTTTTGTAGCAGCAAAATTATTGTTATTGTTGAAATCTATAATTTTTATGATATTATTCTTGACAAATTACATGCGAGTTGCTTTTCCCAGCTTTTGTTAACATTCATCATTATGTCTGAGTTTTCTTTTATTTGATTTAAAATATTCTTTTCCTTTGTATCGTAGGCCATATTGTGCGAATTGTTTTTGTACATGGTGTTGTTTGAAAAGTCGTTGTATGTTATTCGCGATTTGGTATCACATGTGGTCCTGTTCTATCGTGGGCAGTGGACTGATTGCTATTTCAGCCTCTAGGGCTAGGGTTCTAATTCAGTTTATGTATTTATAATATAAATTGTATTCTAAGCCTTTGTTGAGTAATGGTAGTTCATCTATGGCAAAAACAATATCAGTTGTATTGATGGTTTTATAATTATATATATGGCTACAGCTCTATAATTTTATTTCTACGTTTTCTCATACGTACGGCCTCATGATAGCTGTTTTGTGCAGCCACAAAATGTCTTTCTGTTGCGTTTGCTAAAATAAAATTTTCATGTCGACGACTGCGTCCTTATTATTGCAAATTTAACAGGACGCTCATATATTGTGATATATTGTGACTGATACTTATAGTGATATTGAATAGACTGATACTTATAGTGATATTGAATAGACTGATACTTATAGTCGTATTGAATAGACTCAACAGGACGCACAAATATTCATAAACGAAACTGCCTAAGATTGCTGTCAGTCGTTTCCGATAACCAGTGAGTTAAATTACTTCCCTATTAGGGAAAAGTGCAATAAAATAGCTTAAAAGTAATTTTTCGAGGCCGTTGAAAGTTTTTGGTCACGGAGGGTTTTGGTCACAGATTGGGCCGTGTGGTTTTATAGGTAGAGGAGATGAAAGAATTTACTTCGATAATAGGCCTGCATATCTGAGACAGCGTACGTGACAGTTGGGTTTTGTTGCGTTAATATACCAAAATGATAATTTGTAAGTTATGTAACCCTACTCTGCTGCGTCATAGTTGCATATTCACACGTACCCTGTAGACTGTTAGTCACTCCACTGCTAATCGGCTGTCACCCAAAGTCATTTTATGACCCATTTAATGCCTTCCGTCCACACTGTTCCTGTACAGTCAGGTAGTCACGAAAGTGTGTTATTGGCTAACTGATTAATTAATTAACCAGCCAGCCAACGACTCAACCACCGACTGATTCCATGAAAGTAATTATAACTACCTCGAAGCTGGGTTTTACTTTGGAAGTTGTCAGTTCTTTATCTGGTGAAAATTTCTGTTGTAATAGCTTCTAGTCTTAGGTATTTTTAGTCGCGTTCGCATAGTCGCAAAATGCGCCTATTAGCTTCGTCATGTCCTTCCACCCGTCTGTCTGTCCTTCCGTCCGTCTTTATGCATGTATCAGCACGGATGCCGTTGGACGGTTTAGGTGAAAACTGATACTGGGAACGGTTAAAATGGGACAAAAATATCGGACAGTTTACATGAAGATCTAAATACGTTTCATTGTTGCCGGCGACATTCATTCGTCACAGAAGACCTGTTTTAGGCTGAAATGATATCAGGCTCTTAGTCAGTCCGTCATTTTATCTGTCTGTCCGTCTGTCCACCTTACCGCATGTGTCAGCTTGGCTTTCACTGATCGTATTTCCGTGGAATTTTGTTTTAGGGGGCTTTTATGGAAATATGTCGAGGAATTGCAGAGCAGTTAAAATCGGGGGAAAATATCGGGCATTTTAGTTAAGGACCTAAAAACTTTTTATTGTTGCGAGTGACACTAAATCGCCATAGAAACGCTCACTTCGAGTGAAAAATTTTCAGGCTATTAGATTGCTGGGGAGGTGTAAATATGACGGGAAAGTGCCACAGTGCTTCCTTCTATGTATCAGCCTGTCTTGTTCGTCTTCTCAATTTGTTCTACGTATTCTGTCCTGTCGTATTTCCTGGTTTGATAGCCGTAGTGATATTTCGTGAGGTTATTACTTGCGAACCGGTCCCAATGGCCGTAGTCTAAGGCGTAGTTCTACGGCCGCTCGCCTGCTGAGACTGCGGGTTCGAATCCCACCGGGTGCATGGATGTCTGTCTCTTGTGGTTATTGTGTGTTGTCAGGTAGAGGTCTCTGCGACGAGCTGACCACTCGTCTAGAGCAGTCCTACCTACTGTGGTGCGTCTTTGTGCGTGATCTAGAAACCTCGGGATTGAGGAGGACCCGGTCCACTGGGAGCAATTGCGCCAAATATAATAAACGCTTACGAAGTTTCTAATTATGTAGTGAACGCCGCATCATTGCCACTTGCTGTGATTTGCTTAGGGTTACCGGCAGCAATATGTAGAGCGATGTGTGCGACAAATATTTGACGATGCTATCAGGCACAGTATGCTTCCTTTGCGTGACACATTGAGCCTGCTTTTCAGTACGTGAAATAAAAGCCTAGAACATCAATTTTATTGAAAAATCCGGCCATATGAAATTGGTATACTGTCAGATATAGCTATGTTCAAGGATTTAGTTTTAATCTTAGGGTTTGTTCCGTATTCTGAGACGTGTCGTAACTGTACCACAGAGAGTATTTGAAGCTTTAAATCTGAATCAATCAAGCTAGCAGCACGACACGGGCTGCATCTTGTCCTGATAATAGCAATTCGTCTTTCTTCACCGGCAACCTACCTGCACCAGACAGCTGCATATCGGGCTAAAAACTTATACAAAATCGATTTCAATTATTTTAAGTGCTGTCTTTTTTTAAAAAAAAAAAAACTTTCACTTGTACAGTCCTGGAACCGCAGAAGAATTGTATTCTACAAATGTTGACTTATGTCACGTATGAGCTGCAACTGAACAGCTGTAAGGATTTAAGTTCTTTGACATTAAGCTTTACAATCTCACTCTATCTGTAGTTGCCCTTGTCACAGATGACCTTACTGTTGATCCCCCTCTATTCATTTTAGCACGTGAATGCTACTTGGTGTCATGATTTCACTAAAATGCAACCTTTAAACTTAAAGTCCTGGGAAAACAGACTGAGGGGTTTAATAAGCTTCGTTTTCTTATCTCGAGATAAATTTATGACAGCGGTCGATACTCTGATACCCAATGTTACATGTCCCGGTGCCATGTATGGCTGTCAATTACTAAAAAAAAAAGGTAAATTGCTCCCTTTTACAGGCACTGAGGCTCTGAACAGGCCGTAGTCCCATACGGGGAGTAGAGGTATAGCTCTACCCTTTCTTGACCACGACACTAGAAGGGGTGAGAGGTCAGCGTCACGCCTCGGCCGCTCTTTACACCCGGGAAAGACCTGGTACACGTTGTACAGGAGGCTGGGTGGGCCCCAGGGCCGGTCTGGACAGGTGCGGAAAATCTCGCCCCCACCGGCATTCGGTCCCCGGACCTTCCAGCCCGTAGCCAGTCGCTATACCGACTACGCTACCCGGCCCACCTGCCAGTTAGTAGTAACTAAAATTTTCCTTTGGTTTCCGTAGTCTATAGAAGTGAACGACAGACGAACACACAAAAAGTCCCTTCTTGGACTAATTAGATATAGGTGTGCGTACACTCGTAGGCCTAGATGAATAATGACCCGTACATTGAAGGCAAGTGGACTTACACAAATGCTGTCGGACTGTATTCAGTTTTCCACACATAATGGAAGTTACGTGTGTCAGAATCTTGCCTTTTTGTTGGGCTGTTGGAATGTATGCAAAAAGAAGCAGTTCAGTTCAATGGAATGCCGTATCAATCACGACAGTTCGATGCTGTTGGTGGCCCCCTACACCCAGTGTAATGCACGTAACACACGAACGATACGTTTGTTCTGAAATTGAGAAGACGCATTTATGCTGAGATTTCCAGTGCCACTTATAAATCAGTGCATCTGAGTGATCGATATTTTATATTGGAAAAACGTTCATTTGGAAGATAGAGACGGTGTTTGGAAGATAATTTTATATTTAAAGAAATAAAGTTTTGGAAGTCGGAAATGGACCATAGTGGCTCAAAATTATTTCCAATGCCTGTTCTCATTATTAGTGTGTTGTAACTATACCATGGTGCCTAACAAGGATTTAGTTAGACTTAAAGTTTCGACGGAAGTGCCTTTAATTAAAATGCGTAGCTCCAAATTCGGGTAGTTTTTGCCAGTGTTTTGAAGCAGTTGGCTAGGTTACAAGGCTCAGCGGAGTTTTTACTTGCCTCTGTCTGACAATATCGAACACACAATCGCCTTCGGTTCCTGTATCTTCATATACCGTAATGCTGCTAGCCGATATTCTGAATATATGGTTCTAATCTCTTTATGTTTATATTAATAAGAAGACAGGATAAATCCACTCTTGCGAGGCTATTAAAATGCTTTTTATGCGTGGTGTCTTTCAGCTGTCTAGCTGTCGTGATGTTTTGTGAATCGAATGGATATGAGCTGCATGGCCGTGTGATAGCAGAAGGTTGAACAAGGCTTTCTTCACTGCCGCACACAAAATAAATATTTTTGTTTTTTTTAGTAATTATTCTCGAAGGGAGTGCGTTGTATGCAACTATTCTGTAAGACACACAGCATTTGTCTTAGAGGTACCTACAGTATGATCATATACGAACTTTCGTCTTGTTGTGAGCCGCGTTCTTCAGAATCATTAGCCTAGGCGGCTGAACGATGTGCGGGAAATTTTCAGAGAATATGTGGTTAGCTTTACTGAATACATTATCCTTTCAGGTTTGTTGATATTTAGGGACATACGCATATATATGTAGTTGGTCGTTCAAATATAATGGAAATGATACTGAATGTAGAAATTCTTGTAAATACATTTGTTTTAAAATAATTTCGGATTGGACTCTTTTACTACCTGCACATCACCTAAATTAATTACTTTGTTACTTTATCTGTCGATGTGTCTATCCGGTTTTTTTAACAGCTGTCGTCCTCTTCCGGAAACCAAACGCCATTCCGCTCTGTTTCTCCATTGATCTGGTTCTAAATTTCTTGTTGTCACGGCTGCTTGTACTCCTTCCATCCAAGTTTTTCTTGGACGTCCTCTTTTCCTTCTCTCCCGTGGTATCAAATCCATAATTAATTTTGGTATTCTCTCCTCTTGCATCCTTTTGACGTGGCCATACCATTGTAGTCTTTAGTTTGTTATTTTACTTATATATCATTTGGAATGTAGACTGTGTCAGCGACAGCGACAACAGCCATATTTGCTCTGCTGTAACGATGTTTTGATTCAGTTAGCTTTATAGACACTGCTCTAGACAAGTATTCACAGTATTCAACGAACTCTTGCCATGTCGTAAGGTGTATTTCGGAACTCAAATTTGCGGCCCTGCAAGTAGAGGAAATAAGTGGGAAAGAGGCCCGCCGAGCACAGTCCCGACCTGCTAAAGGGGCACATGTCGCTAGGAGAGTAGCGGATGTAACACGCAGCATAGCAACATGTCCAAAAATAGTTACACCTCTATCTTTCAAAACATCCGAATCCAACATGGGTCCGGCTGGGTCCGAGAACCTGGCTAGACGAGATGTCGACGAGAACGATCACAGTACTTCTCGATAACCGGAATCTGATCCGTCCGTCTTGAAGACCGTAATGTATTCCGTAAATGCCGTTCGAAGTCAGGGTCAGATCGGCTCGTTACAGTTGCGCATCGGGCATATGCATGTCACAAGGAGTTTGATTGAAATGTGCCAAGCAGTGTGAACCCTGTAACATACGGATAGACAAAAGAAAGACATGACGAAGGCAACAGGACCTACATATTTTGTGCAACGTTCTTTTAAACGATCACCGGAAAGTAGTTATGTATTTTGAAGGAATTTTTCTTATGTATAATGACGATGCGAATTGAAAAGTAAGCAGTTTGGTGGATAGACGGTATTGTAGTTTCTTCTGGGATTTTACATTTATATTTGCTTTCTTTTTCAAAGGAAATAAATATTTAACTACAGTTTCCACCGTGATTAGTATTTGCCGAGCTCCGTCTCCTTCTTACACTTCACAGACACTAACATTATCGCATTTCACATCCAACACCGCCTGTTCTCACATACGATATCCCTGTACAAAGCATAGCCACTCTGATGACAACGGGCCTTGGCACACTGCCTATAGGGCCTGTCTGTACTTGAAATCTGTAGCATTATTGTGCTCAATGTTTTTTATAATGTAAATTAGTTTATTTGAACTCGGGACTGCTGCATAGATGACAAAGGCGCTCTTTCTCACCTATTTGTGTTTCCCGGATCGGTTCTATTTTATTTGTTTCATTTTTATACTTCTGAAATCCATTCATGAAACGAGAGTCGGATAATGCAGGGTGGGGCAAAATAACCTCCATGAAGTTTAAGGTGAATAACAAAAAAACTATTCGAGATACAAAACGTTTTTTTTTTTGGATTCTGAAACTAAAACATGGAACGTTTAAATCACATAGTCTTAAAAAGAATATCTTGCAAGTGATGGCCGTTTTTTGCGTGGTGTTTACGTGCAGAGCGCCTGGGAGACTGCAAAACGGACCGTCTGACAGCCGCGATGTTCTCTGGTGTTCGAGAGGTCCGTGGTCGTCCTCATCTTTTTTTCAGACACACTTCCCGTTTCCCTGATCTCAACCTACAACAGAATGGATTTTCGGTCCGGTACTCGGTCCCGAGGGGGGATTTGGTAGCGAGTACGGAACGCACGCTGCTCCGCTACGATAGAGTGACTTTGCGAAAAGTAGGTGTCGACGGCAAATGCGCGCTGCTCGTTGGACCACACCACCTTTACGACTGCGGAGTATTGTAACGGGAACTTCCCAACAACCTGCACATTTCGAGCCCAACCTCACCCTTCTATGGCCTTCCCTTCCTTCACAATGCCCTTCTGAATGTAGGAGGATATTTTGCCCCACCCTGTAGGAATATTTTGCTTTGCTGGTGGGCTCGTGGTAATATGACGTAAATGGTACAATTTATGTAATTTTAATAATAATAGACACTATTACAATAAAAACAAGAACAGCGCGGACCAAAGATAAAGTAGCCGGTGCAGTGACAGGCTGAACGATCCGGGGTTCGAGTCCCGGCAAGGGCAAGCGCTTTCTCTCTTCTCTAAAATGTCCAGACCATCTCTTGGGCCCACCCAGCCCCCTACTCTGGAGGTAACGCGAGTTCTTTCACCAGGGCAAAGCGGTCGACGTTTGAATTCACCGCTCACTTTCGTTTAGTGTCGAGGTTACGAGTGAGTGGAGTTGTACTGCTGCTCCACCTATACGCCTTCATGCAGTGCACAGGGACGCGTTAATCTTTTCTACCTTTCACAACAACGTTAATTCAATTCAGTTTCTTCATTAGAGTGTTTGACAACAACAGATGTCATGTAACAAGCTATAATGATGATATAGAGTCACCAGTAATCAACTGATTAACACTACACTTATTGATTAACATTCTGGATTTTAATAAATAAGACCTATATTAGACGTTCAAGGAATGAAAAATATCAAATTATAATTGTGATGATAATAATAACTCCCGTGGTTAGACATTATTATTATTATTATTATTATTAATTTATTTGTTATAACTTGTATGTGGGATGTTTAAAGTTATGTACTTGGATGAAACCGCGTTTCTGTAGTACACAATGTCACAGCTTTTCTGTAGTTACAGTGTATGGTACACGCAGTATTACTTACCGTGATAAATGTTTTGTGCTTTTACATTCGTATTTTCTGAAGTATGTGCCCAGTGCCCAGTATGATTATTTCCTGTAGTTCCTTGATGTCTTGTTTTCCAGGCGTGTTTTCAGAAGGTCTGTTCGTTTTCTTCTTATTCTTATTATCATTATAGTAACTACAAGAGCTACTGCCACTTTCTTGTGCCGATTATCTAGAAATCCTGAGAACCTGAACCCTGTCCGGGCCTGTACAGGGATAGTTTTACATCTTACACGAAGACTGATTCTGTACATACGTCACCGTCACTATGAACATCTGTAATAGTAGCAGTAACAATAACAATAACAATAATAGTAAAAGGTAAAGTGCACCCTTGTACAAGCACTGAGGCTCTGTACAGGCCGTACGGTCCATAGGGGGAGTAGAGGTATAGCTATACCCTTTCTTTAGCACGGCACTAGAAGGGGTGAGGTGTCAGCGTCACGCCCCGACCGCTCTTTACCCACGGGAAAGACCCGGTACCCATTTTACAGGAGGCTGGGTGGGCCCCAGGGCCGGTCTAGACGGGTGCGGAAATTCTCGCCCCAATCGACATTCGATCCCCGGACCGCCCAGCCCGTAGCCAGTCGCTATACCGACTACGCTACCCGGCCCACAACAAAAATATTAATGGTGGTAATATAAGTATGCCCACGGCGCATATTTTTTCTTGAAAAATGTTTAGTCACTCAGATGTTCAACAACTTTCCTAATTTTGTTAAACCCTGAGATTTGTTATTGCTTTCGAAAGCGCTGAAAGCTAGCCCGAGTCAGGTGAATCATTGATTGTCGCCTGGCAGTCGTAATTTGTGAAGCCGTCACGCCGCAGACTTCCTGCTTTAAAATCGTTACAAATCAGGCTTATTTTATGAGGCAGGAGTACATGTACTAAGACTCCAATTTCTTCGCTGTACTATCTTCTGCAAAGCGTCTGAATTAAAAGACAAGTCTGCTATAAGCTCTGGTACTAGAGTAGTCATTCCGGAATGACGCCATATCTTTGCCACGATACTGGTTAGTTAGGAAGCGGTAGCATGCGGTCGGCCGCCTTTAATTGCCCCAACTTAAACTAAGTAAGCAAGTTACTAATGCTACATCCTTGAAGTCGGGATCTGACAAGTTTCTGAAATAGTGAAGTTCAACGAGTTCGATAAGACTTCTCTGTACGGCTTCTAATTGGATCACAATCCATTCGACCGCGGAAAGCATTTAATGTTCAGCAGTCGAACTTGGAAGAATTCGTATCAAATCTAAGTCCATAGAATCCAGTAACTATGTCAATACCCGGAAATGTTACATCCGGGTGACGGGACTCACTCAACGGCTCTTTTAGTGTCACGAGCGCATTTGAAAGTGGAAGTATTGCGTAATTATATTAAGCGAATATTACTTGATATTTTGGAACATTAATGACTTTTGAAGGATGCATTATCAAACACAGTGAAAGTTTTCTAGCAGCTATGAATCTACGACTTGATGTGATAACTTTGCAAATGCGTGTAAATTAATTTCCTAAGATGGACATTTAAAGAAAAATATTTTAACCCTTTACAGATGAAGCGCAGACTGCTTTATTTAAAGACCCAGTCCGTACCGCGCCGTAAACACTTTTCATCTCGGTTATAAAAACCAATCAGTTTATGCTGTAAGTGACACAAGTCGCTGTTTGTTCTCAGATA
>Ga0123354_10018356_pt1 | contig 10965 bp, 4 predicted proteins | sample TergutLab28metaG_2_FD_97872 | JGI IMG/M metagenome (GOLD analysis project Ga0123354, IMG submission 97872) | Labiotermes labralis P4 segment gut microbial communities from Petit-Saut dam, French Guiana - Lab288 P4 | ecosystem: Host-associated > Arthropoda: Insects > Digestive system > Gut ... | reverse complement strand
TGTCTCATATGATTTCACCTCACTTCTTTTATAAGACTTAGTTCCCATGTCTTTAAATCGATTCATTGCTCTTTATATTTGCTAACTTTTCACTTATATTTTGACTTCCACTTCACACGACTTTGCTTCTCTGCACCTTTCGATGTGTTCAAACCCATTTCCCTTCTCGTCATCTTCATGTTCATGAAGGTTTATGCGTGTAGCATGTTCATTTATGAAGCTGGTCCTTCCATCTCTTCCTCGGTCGTTGCATTTAATTAAGGTAAGAAGACCAAAATGACACGTGTTAACACACCTGATAGAAGAAAGTGCTAGAATGGCAAACGTGTGAAATTGCAGTCAAAGATAGAACCTTCTGTTTTAATGGAACGTTTTGTTTGTGGATTTGTCATCGGCGTCCCATATGCAAAATCCACATATCACTGTCAGTAACTGCTGTCCGTTTCAAACCTTCTAACGCAAAATGTCATAAACATGTGGCAGGACAACTAACAGTACATATCTTTGTTTGCCTTAAGGTTTCACTGCTTTAATATTACTGTGATGCTGTTCTCTGTTGTATTGCCCTTATAATTCTGGCTGAACTTGAAGTCTGGATGAAATGTATATTTTATTCAAGGGGTGATTTATTTCTCTGTGTCTTAGAAATGTCGTATGAATAATCTTTCAACGTCATCTTGTCCTGTGCGTATCATCGGATCCTACTCCTCATGTCGGCGTTATGAGCACAAGACTATCAACTTGCAACATGGAGAAAAACCCCTCTACCTTACTGCTCTTTCCCTTTCACAAAGGCCGGTTGATAAATATTTCACATTGCCAGCAGATACCACTAAGAATGTGACAGTTTCTTTCTCTAGCCGGTCTCCGGAGAACGTGTGTGTTATCCCCATGTTAAGAAGAATCATGTTTCATATGTTATATAGAGGGAACGAATAGTTACTGAGTATCCTACGAGACTGTACGGCGCTTTTTCTCTTTATATTTATTCACGATATTTGTTGGTATGAAAATGGAAGGTTTATGAGACACGAAATATGGCCAGTCATAGAATAAAATCACTTGTCATATACGGTAAATTTGCAAAAGAAAATCCCGCATTGAATGTAATTACATCAGGGCAATATTCCCGAAGAAATCATTTATTTCCAGCGCTGGCACAAAACACTGAGAGCCAAAATGCGGAGCGTTCAAATTCTCACGCTTCGAGCATGCTTTTAAAAGTGCGAAAGCCTAGACCAGTTCAGCTTTTACGTCGGACTTACGGGGCGTCGTATAATGAATACCTGTACCGAGATGATGGCGACTTGCAGAAAGTTGTGGCAGGCTGTTTGGTGGTTATTGTATTTTAGATTAAGCGTCAGAGCATTAAAAAGCCCTTGAAGTAAATGCTGTGGGCCGCCATGTGTTCTACACTTGATGTAGACACAATAAATGTCATGAACTGCCATGTGTTCTACACTTGATGTAGACACAATAAATTTCATAGCCCGCCATGTGTTCTACACTTGATGTAGATAGTCAGTAAATTTCATAGCCCGCCATGTGTTCTACACTTGATGTAGACCCTCAATAAATTTCATAGACCGCCACGTATTCTACGCTTGATGCAGCCGCTTAGTAAATGTCATTAATCGCCATGTGTTCTACACTTGATGTAGACACTCAATAAATTTCATAAACCGCCATGTGTTCTATACTTGATGTAGACACTCAATAAATTTCATAAACCGCCATGTGTTCTACACTTGATGTAGACACTTAATAAATTTCATAGCCCGCCATGTGTTCTACACTTGATGCAGACACTCAATAGATTTCATAAACCACCGTGTGTTCTACACTTGATGTAGACACTCAATAGATTTCATAAACTGCCATGTGTTCTACACTTGATTTAGACACTCAATAAATTTCGTAGCCCGCCATGTGCTCTACACTTGATGTAGACACTCAATAAATTTCATAAACCGCCATACGTTCTACACTTGATGTAGACACTCAATAAATTTCATAAACCGCCATGCGTTCTACACTTGATGTAGACACTCAAAAAATATTACAGACCACCAACAAACGTTGCCCAGACAGCCAGTAATTTATTTTAATCTAAAGGTGGCGTTTGTTTAGCCCACGTTGCCATATTTACATTTCACTGGTACGGTTTGATCTAGACTGCTTACACAGAGTTTAATCTCAAACCGATTTGTGCTACTGGAGAAGAAGTGTATAGGCATCTATACAGAAACTGAGACAGAAAGTAAGATTTTCTTGTTGGTCTTGTTCGCAGATCTGAAAACAAAAGCGCCGATATGGTCTTTGCCCATATTAACACCAGCTAGCAGCAGGTAACAGTAACGGTCTGACAAATGCCTGACGCTCTACGTGCAGTTTTGAGCTCCTGATGATGGACGGAAAAACCTTCTGAAACATGTAGAGGGTCTTACAGAAATAAATAAATTTGAGAAACGTTGCGTCTTGTTGGTTGTACTCTGAGAATATATTAACGATGCACGAACCTATGAATGTTAAATTTTTCGTACTGTTGAACGATTAGTTTTAAAGATTTTTTTTCTCTGAAATGCACAGATTAATTCCTTTCTGTAAATTCCATCATGTCTGACACTTTTCAACGTCAATTTAAGATGAACTGTTTTCACATTAAATTTTGTAACATAACTGTAGGGTACGTCTGAATAACACTGACGGTTTTGTATCTCTTTACAAATAAAAGGGTTTAATTAATGTGGGTGGTTAATATGAGTACGAATTGTCTGAGTCAATGTCTGCTGTGCTCAGAATATACGAGGGTGAATGAAATGAAAACCTTAAATATGTTTTATCTCGTAATTTATTGAACACAAAAGGTACACAATGACTTCATTTTTCTATGTAGTATCGTACTGCCAACTATCGGCTACTCTTCAAACCATGAGTATCACTATTGAAACTTAGAAGACAATCGAGCTGTGGTTCGAATATTTATCGCACTTTTAAGGTTTTCATTTGGCTCTCCCCCGTACATATCTGCCACGTCCCTATTGCGATACATTTATACTTGTGTATCGGAATTACGGCACATGACAGCTGTCGTTCTGTGCTGAGCCTTCTGATTTCTAGTCAGTTCACTCCTATACGAGAGTTTTTGTTTATCATGTTAGTTGCACAGTTTATGTACCTGGATGTTCATTGAACAGCGAGAACACATGCTGATCCTTGAGGCTGCAAACATTAATTAGATACTGATTTAAGTACGAAAGTAAGTTAGCTCAGAATGAGTTTATTTCTTCTGACCTTCAGAATTCCAATTTTAATGCTTCCTATCGACATCTGAACGCCTTACCCCGTTCCCCTCTTCCACAATCCCCCAACCCCACTCAGCGTCGCTCTTCTATCAACTTTTGATTTTTTCCCCAGTCTTTCTTCCCATTCTGTTCTCAAATTTATTCTGCTCAGTATTTCAAACACTTCCTCCTATATTCTCTGTTTCTCTCTCCTCTATGTTTCTTTTCAGAATTTTCAGAACCGAGAAGAAGGGAACCGGAACTATCGGAATGCTTTTTTGTCTGTCGTACATCTGTGCAGTTTTTTTCTGTCTGCCGTATTATATGCGATTCTAGTTTTATTTATTTGCTGTATGTCTGTCAGTTGGTTTGTATTGGCACAGGACTTTTGTGTGTTTTGTGTTTGTGTGTGCATTTTGTGTGTGTGTGTGTGCGCGCGCGCAAATTTTTTTCCCGAAGTATTAAATAAAAAACAAACACATATTCACACGTTTATGTATGCATGTATGTACGTACGTATGTATGTATATATGTGCGTATATATGTATACATGTATGTGTTTGTGTATGCATGTATGTATATATGTATGTATGTATATATGAATATATGTATGTATGTATGCATGTATGTATGAATGAATGTATGTTGGTGTACATGTTGTCATGTCAGGGACACGGAAACCACATCATAAGGCTTCAGTATCGTAATTAGTTTGCATTGAAAAAAGTAACAACAAAGGTTCGGGCGTCTTGAGACGGATGTAGTTAAATGATTGCAGACACTGCGGACAACTCGTGCTTCTCCCTCGTCCTACTAATTGCGTGAAGACAGAATTCATTTAAGAAACTAATATTTGAGGCGCGAAGTTTTGACGGTGGTGTTGTCGAGGTCTGTGTAGTGCTGTCCTCTAGAAATGTCTTGAGATCAAGGAACTGTAGATCATTAAAAAGGAAGGCGTTGTGCTCTTTGTAATGTCTGAAACTGTTTAGCGAATGACACGGCGTCGTATCGCAGAAGAGCATATTGCTAGGTCAAATATTCTGTCATCTAGACACGAAATTTTCCTCCTGTTATGGGACCAGAACATTCATTCTGTGACCCCAGAATACCATCTTTCGTAATCTTTCTGAGGGGGGCGAGTGTGGTCACTTATATTCCACTCTCTCTTTTTAAGATTTATATTCCTATCCTTCTTCTTCTAATTTTACTCTTAACATGATTTAGGTCCTCATTTTTCAGACTGAATTTTGATGTTTTGCTGACCGTGCAGCTCAGTATAATCTTAGTAACTGAGCAATTTAATGCAGGAATTCTTATTTTATAATAAGGGTATTATATTCCTCTACATGTTTCGTGCATTATGTGCTTATCATCAGAATGTCAAAATTGTATTATACAGCACCTGGTATCGTCATACTCTGTAGGTGGCCGTCGGGTGAACCGGACGGCCACCTACAGAGTGTGATGATACCAGGTGCTGTATAATACAGTTTTGACCTCCTGATGATGAGCACAAAAGTGCTCGAAACATGTAGTGGAATATAATAAACTTATTATAAGAGAAGAATTTGTGCATTAAGTTGGTCAGTTACTAAGATTTCAGACTGAAGCTTCGTACAAATTTCTTTAGTTCCCAATTATGCCACGTACCGTGATCATGTGGGCCTTGATTTAATTGGTTTAATAATACTTGATAGAGGGTACAAATGAAGCAGCTTTACGTGCAGATAATTCTCAATTCCTTTCACTTCCTCCGTTTTAGTCACGATTCTAATCACCTTGTCTTCAAATGTTCTCAGTGCGTTTTCTTTCTTTTCTGTGAAAGAGGAATCTCTCTTCTGTAAGGACAAGTTACATACTATTATTCTGCAAACAGTCTAATTTCTCCTTCCGCTTTTGATGTTCTGTATCTAACAACTAGCAAGCTGCCAGCTCCTTAAGAATTAGTAATAAGTAAGCATGACAGTAGTTACTTTCAGCTGGCATGACAGTACCGCCAGCTCACTAACTGAAGTCCCCCAATGCTGTCTTTATGTCTGTTGTTTATTATGTATAAACTTCATCACCCTCTCATTTTCACGTTGCAAAATAATTATGATGATTTCAACAATTTTATATTAAACGCCCTTAAATTATGAATTTAAATGAGATTCAATAGATAGATTTTTTTACTGCTTTTTCCCTCAGATTTCTTCTTAGAGAATTTCAGTTGATTGTCTTTTGTTTTCATTTGGAGAAATCTTTATTTTAAATCGGTTTTCAGGTCCATAGAAGAAGTGTCTATCATTCTTAGGACTGCTTATCTTTTGTTCACACATAACCTCAGCACAACAGTAGATTAAAACTGTACATCATCTCCGTCATGCAGCTTAAATATTCAATACTAAATCTGCCCTTTATCCTTTGTGCCTGTTTGAGGACTGTAGTTCTTATAAACTACATATGAAGCTACACCTCCTCTCCCACAGAACACAGTCCACGTTCGTTGTAATGACGAATTGGCTAATGGATTTCAGAAAAATTCAGAAAAAATATTTTGTTTTGAGAATCGTATGGAAGATATAAAATGTGTAGGTAAGTGCCGTGCCTAATTATGGTACAGTAGGTGGCACGTGTATTGGCCAGAGAGCTTTAAAATATAAATAATATATTTACACTCTAAGAGGTTCTGTATTGTAAGCAATTGTATGCACAAATTTTTTATGACCACTTCGTAGTATCGTTATTTTATCTCATTCTACCTCTGGCCTTAAATTCCAATGCTGCTTGTCGAACGCTAGCGGATTCTAAATTTAATTTATTTGCTTAATCCGTGATATTAATGACGTCTTACAGAATAAGGGACAGTTCACCAGAACAGACACAGTTGTGGCATTTTTATCACAGGCAGAAGACGAAACTTACGAAATACCTCATGTTCTGCGGCCACGAAATTGTACTTGTTATAGGCTCAACATGTTTCTAGCATTAATATACCCATCACCAGTATCTCGCGTCTATGATGTTTACCACATCGGTCGTGTCGTTCATGGTTTGCTGCATGTTGAAGGTTAGGTGCGGGTAGGCTGGAGTAATGTCCGGGCTGCATTTTATAAAAGCCGCCTGCTGACAGAAGTTGCTGCACCTTATATAAATGTAGCGTATTCCGGTGACTGCAGATTGACCTGTAATAATAGGTTTGTTTCGTACATGTTGGCATGATTATGTTTTCAGTGAATGAGATACAAGTTGCTCTGTGCAATGATTGTTTGCGGTTGTGATCCGGTATTTGCAATAAAACGATCGTAAATATCTATGTATATTGTTCAACAACGTAGATAAAATTTATATCCGTTATACATGGAACGAAAGTTGGTGGTGGAACCTTTGAACCAGTAGAGCATTCCGTGTGTTCATTTTTCACATTCCATTAGAATTATTGCAGCTATTGGTGCATACCTTTGAATGATACTGCCTCACTTATTCCTAAATTAATTAATATTTGTATTGTTCATTGTGACCTTTCACTGCTACAATTGTCTTCTGTATTTTGAACTTTGTGTTAATTTATTACACATAAACCCACTGAATGGCTCAGTATTCGATTCAGATTTGTATAGTGTTGGTTCGGTTTCTGAATACGTTCCTCGTCATTTGTGGAAGCCAGATAATCTTTGTCGTATTCACCAAAGTCCACAACTGTTGGGGTCTTGTGTAAAGATACGCTTACGAGAAAATATGTTAACCATCCGGACAGCCTCCAGTCTGAATAATTATCCCTCGCACTTTGTCCCACATGCTTGCTAAAAAAAATGGCTGCTTCTGTTCACTTCTGATCATCGTCTGTTCTGTCCGTCACATGAAGATGCGCCTGTCAATTGACAACATGAAATCCGGTGACAAGGAATGCCAATTTGAGGATGGAAACTTCGTGTATTTTTCTTAAAAAACAATATTCAGTTTTTAATTCACAACTATTTATGTTTAGTGTACTATGCTTATTAACTACTGTGAAACTAGTCAACGGGGTTAATATCGCTACGTCTTACGTTTGACCCTGAAAGGAGGTCTCTATAAATGTTCACACATTTTATCTTCAAAGTGGGGTCTGTTCGTTACAACAAGTAGTGCTGTAACATGGTGTGTCTAGTGGAAGCAGCAAAATAATGATATGACATTATCACAGAAGATAACCTACAGAAAGCTGCGCATAAATTAAATCAAATAATAACAGAATATGGTTTAACTATATCTGTGCAGAAAACAAAATCGATGGCATTTAAAGGGCGAGATCCAGTGAGAACTAAAATTGTAATAGATAATAAAATAATAGAACAAGTAAATTTGTTTAACTGTTTAGGAAATATGATATCTTATGAAGGAGAATTGGACATTGATAACAAATTAAATAACTTTTTGAAAATTACAGGTGTTTTAAATAAAGTGTTTAGACCACAAAAACCCCTTAATAAAACAAGAATAAAACTATACAATACACTGGCCCTTCCAGTCTTGTTATATGGCAGCGAAACTTGGACTATTAAAGCAAGTGACGCCAGAAGAATAACAGCAACGGAGATGAAATGCATGAGAAGAACAGCAAGATATACTTGGACAGATTACAAAACAAATGCACAAATTGCAGAGGAGTTATTTTGGACAAATTACTGGAATATAAGAGAAGCTGGATGCAACATGTAAATAGAATGCCTCGAAATAGATTATCCAGGGTAATGAAATACTACTCCCCAACTGGCAGAAGGAATCATAGTAGGCCTTTGAAGAGACTTCTGGATACGTGAGACCGAAACGGGTCAACAAGTGGCCCAACTCCACGAAAGATATATATATATATATGATGATGATGACATTAACAGTTATTTATATGTAAATGACAGTGTATGTGAAATACACAGGTAGCGAAAAGAAAATGGCATGGTAGTTATTGGTAAGTACTAATAGTAAGACGGATATAAAGGGAAAAACATACAAGTTCAATTTCTTGTAAAAATAAACTTAACTAAAGTTATTTACTACAGTGGTAAGTTGCTTTAATGTACGTGGGGTGCATCGTCGTATATCAAACAGTATTGATGATATAAGCACTGGTAGAGACGATGACGTTGGTGTCTTGTAGATTAAGGCGCTTTTGTAAAGAAACCTGATGTTGACGGTCGTTCACAAAATGTCCGTTTGTGTTTCCAGTTGCGATTACTTGTTAGAATCTACATGGTATGAAATTTGTTCGGAATAAAACAACAAATTTTGAGGCAGAAACGGCAATAGTGCCATTTAATTTTAAGTTCTCATATTATAGTATATGGGGATAGGCCATTGAGAAATATGCCGCGTATTTAGAGGTCGTAGTTTTGGTGCATACAAGGTAACAGGTTTGCGGCCATCCCGAGAAATTGAATTAACTTTGCCTTTGACGACCGTAACTAACGAACTGAGCATAAACATATCTGCACATTGTAGGCTTACATGAAATGATATTGGTAAGTCTACAGATATGAACATGACAGTGATACTAAATTTTAATTATTACAATTAAATGTAACCCAGTTGCTGTTGCAGCCTTTGATGTTGTCCGCTCTAGACGCGCAATGTCGCGTTAACACGTGACTGCGCATGACCGAATAGGCCTACTGCAGAGCGGATTGAGTCATCGTACGCTAGCAACAATGCGGCTGTGAAGGATTTCCGCGTTCGTCGGGACGCAGTATGTATTTGTTTTCAGAAATATAAGTGTGGGCCGGGATAGCTCAGCAGGTATAGTGACTCGCTACGGGCTGGACGGTCCGTGGATCGAATATAGGTGAAGGCGAAATTTTCGGCATCCATCCAGGCTGATTGCAGTGATCACCCAGCTTCAAGTACAATGGTACGGGGTATCTTTCCCGGGGTAAAGCGTCCGGGACGTGGCGTTGACCACCCACCCCATCTAGTGCTGAGGCTGAAGAAAGTTTACAGCTATACAACCATTTGTACCCCGTCCCCCCTACCTTCATGTCAAGTTCTAAGTGAACTTTACCTTTAACATACAGATACCAGTGAAACACATTTTATGTCAACGTTCAAAGTAAATGCACACTCAGAACGTACATAATATTTTAATAATATTAGATATTTTTCCCTATTTTAAAACCAACCCCCCCCCCCAAATTATACCCGGTGCGGATATTTATAGTTTATCATTTTTTCTGTTTCAGATGCCCATTGTGCTTCTGCTCCTTCACCTGTTACTAATCTTCACTGCTCACGCTGTCAACCCTGGTAAGTGTGACTTTGTATTTGTGTAGTGACGGAATTGGAGGGAAGTTTTGATTTAGCTACCGTCAGAACGGATTTTTGTACAAAATTAGCGTAGTTAAATTTACTTCGAAGCATTGTTTTTGCTGTGACATTATGAAAAAAGATGTTATGGATGTTGGTCTGCAAACAGACGTTCGCTCTTTGCGATCGGGACGCAAAACACGCACATCTCGTACATGAAATGTCCTTGTAGAAGTTTTGTGTGGTGCATTTTTGTATTCCTTGCTCTGAGCTTCAGAATCTTGCGCAAGAGTCTTGTATCATGGTTTGAGTCAAGTTTCGTCACTCCATAGTTCTGCTGGAAATAACTCAAGAATTTTGGAATCACGTTCTTTTGAATACTCCATGAGGGATATCCGCAGTGAAATGGACACGTTTATGTGAAGATGGGGAAAAAGAAGAATAAAATAATTAGGTTCGTGACTTAATTTCCACTTATCAAGAGAATGTATATGAAGCTGTGCCTCCACAATATGCTGCATGCAGGAAGAATTAAGAATGGGCCATGTTGGTTCATAAGGTTTGTTGGTAAAATTTCGTAACTTGGGAGTTAGTTTGGGTTGTGAAATTAGTCTTTCTGAATTACATACCGAAGGGTCCAGTATATGAACCCGTGATCTAAGGCTCCACGCTTGATAATCCACCATAACGATGAAATCTCTGCTTTACGTGTGGACATGGGTGGGGTTACACAGCTTAAACTGAGACGGCAAGAATGGGCTAGACTGTCTGCAGGATGGATGGATGGATGGGTGGGTAGATATATATATTGATGTAGATATGTAGATGGTTGATATATGTAGATATAGATACAGATAGATAGATATATTTGTAGATCAGATATAGACAAATGTAGGTAGGTGGGTGGGTGGGTGGGTGCGTAGGTAGGTAAACGGACGGACGGACAGACAGACAGGTAGATATATAGATAGATAGATAGATAGATAGATGGATAGAGAGATGGATGGATGGATGGATGGATGGGTGGGTATGTAGGTAGGTAGGTAGGTAGTTTGATGGATGGATGGATGGGTGGGTAGATAGGTAGGTAGGTAGGTGGTTGGATGGATGGATGGATGGGTGGATGGATGAAAAATACCAAGAAAAATTTTGAAGGAAAAATATGTGACAGTCGATCAGCAGACAAAACAAAACAAACTAAAACTGTACATACGCGGTGACGAGGGATGCCAGAAAAACGCGAGGGACCACTGAGCGGAAAAATTGGCATGAGATCGGAAAATCTGTGGAAGAAAAATTGAGGGGGGCGGGGTATGAAATTGGCCTCATGCCCTAGTGGCGGTGGCGGTGGCGGTGGAGAGTGCGGCGGCGGAAGTGGTGGTGACGGCAGCAGCAGCAGCAGTATCAGTAGTAGTAGTAGTAGTAG
>Ga0123354_10018354_pt1 | contig 10965 bp, 8 predicted proteins | sample TergutLab28metaG_2_FD_97872 | JGI IMG/M metagenome (GOLD analysis project Ga0123354, IMG submission 97872) | Labiotermes labralis P4 segment gut microbial communities from Petit-Saut dam, French Guiana - Lab288 P4 | ecosystem: Host-associated > Arthropoda: Insects > Digestive system > Gut ... | reverse complement strand
CCACTCCTACATCTTAAAAGCAAGACTGCTGCGCGGGATGTCGGCACACACACACACCCACACACCACACACCACACACACACACACACACACACACATTACAAAACCCACAAGCCTTACAAAACCCACACACATACACACATTACAAAACCTATACATACACACACACACGCACATCACAAACCCACATATACACACATTCAAACATTACAAAACCCACACATACACACATCCACACATCACAAAACCCACGCTTACACACATTAGAAAACGCACACATACACACATCCGCATATTACAAAACCCACACATACACACTCACACCCACACACACACACACACACACACACACACACACACATTACAAAACACACACATTACAATACCTACACACACACACACACACACGTTACAAACCCACATATTACAAACCACCCCCCCCACACACACAAATAAACTGCGGGGGCAAGACGAAGGGCTGCTTTCTGTGACAGCTCGCTCTACACACGTTTACCAGAGGGCTTTAAACCGTTAATTAAAATAATGGAATATTTAAATAAGGAACGCCAATTTCTACGAACAGCACACCAAACTTTGTTCACACACGACATTTACGCCATCCTTGCTCTATGAGTTCGGAAATTTTAGTAACCGGAAATGTTTAAAATGCAGACAGGGGAAGGGATTAAATTACGAGTAGGGTCAAACTGTGGCACTATGGAGGTTATGGGGTGCTAGCGAGCGTTGGGAACTTGGTTCTAAATGTCTTGGTTAAGAGGGAAATAGGGGGACAGGGACTGTTGAGTCTGAGTTAGGACATTACCTGAACTTCGTATCTCGCGTAAGGCGAATTGCATGGTGATAACATCAGTTCTCGTTTGCGTATTATAGAGAGAAGTACAAGCATTCTAAGGCCCACAGTTCATTAACACATGTGGTAGGCAGAGTCCTTACTGGTCTGTAAGCATTAATGGCGTGTCTGGTGCACATGTAGAGACAAGGCAGAATAATTCAGCGATAGGGTTCGGAGTAACCTGATTCTCCTTTTTTATCTCAGTAATTAACCAACTTGATGCACAAAATTTTTGTTTCACAATAAGTTTATTTCATGCCTCTACATGTTTCGAGCACATGTGCTCATCATCATGAGGTCAAAATTGAAGTACACAGCCTCTGGTATCATCACACTGAAACAAGTGAGTGGTCTAAAATTAGTAAAATACAGTTATATAAATATGAGCAAATAGTAGTAAAATTTATTTCAGTAAGCAACACACAATAATCACGCCCGAAAAATTCACACATAAATGTTACTACTATGTGCTCATACTTATAGAACTGTATTTTAGTAATTTTAGACCACTCACTTGTTTCAGTGTGATGATACCAGAAGCTGTGTAATGCAATTTTGACCTCATGATGATGAGCACGTATGCTCGAAACATGTAGAGCCATGAACTAAACTTATTGTAAAACAAAAATTTTGTGCATCTAGTTGGTTAATTACTGAGATAAATATACTGAGATGCACGGTCAGCAAAAGTCACAGTATGATGTCTACTTCTTTGAGGAAAAATGAACTACTATAGCGTGAAGACTGAAGACTCCACACAGTAAAGATGGATACAGCAGGCTACTCCGAAAGATTGGTTGGTATCTGTCTACGAACTATATGTCATATTCCAGACCAATATCAACTTCTACAGTAACTTCTGTGCGAACTGTAAATCTTACGAAGGTCAGCTGTCTTCTAGTCTGAAGTTTCTGCCAGTCTCTAGTTGCAAATGCCGGGAGAATATCTCAGATTAGGACATGAGCACTTTCTACCAAATCATTTCCAAGTTACTGCTCGTGATCATCTTCTTTGTTGATTCAGGTGGCAGTGCGGCCTAAGGCGCAGTCTGCGTCCACTCGACTGCTGGGATCGCAGATTCTTTCGTTCATTTTCGTTTTTGTGTTTTCTGTGTGTTGTGCAGGTAGCGGCCTGTGCGACGGGCTGATCCCTGGTTAAGGGAAATCCTACTGGGTGTGTATGCGTGTGTGATTGTGTGTGAGCTGGAGACATCAACTGTGAGGCGACTTAGAGCCGAGTTCGACGTCATATAAATCAGCTGTTAACACAATCGCTAAACAAACGGCAAAGAAAACACAAATAAGCTGTTCAGGTGGGTAAGAATTTGGAAAATATCGTGGCCTACTTGAAATTACTGTGTCGCGATTCGTCTGGACATAAAGAGGAAACGGCAACAAAGAATAAAATTTGAATATATGATAATGAGACCGAGATTCAAACTGGAAGCCTCCACCAATTATACATACGAGTATATGCTGGGTGAGACCTCTTATTAGAAAGTCTCAGTGATAAGAGACGGTACCTGGGTCGAGATATGAAACCAGAATAATTTAATCAGAAGCAGCAAACCAACGCTTGCCCCCCTCTCTCCCACACTGCAATAAGAATATTGGGGTTCAGGGGAGTAAGTAAGTAATGGCTTATTTATGTGCTTCAAGAGAGTCACACAGTAAATAGGGATTACTTCTCTTCACAATATTCACGCTTTCCTGGTATTAAATTGTTTTAAGTAATGTTTTAAAACTGCTCCCATCTCGAGCGAAAGACAATACATCTCCATTACGAATATTGGTTTTGTTAATGCTGTTTAACAGCTGTTCATTCTGAGAATAATACTAAAGCCGTAAACACACACACACACACACAAAACGGGGCGAGGGTGTTGCGGGTAGCAGTACCTGAGTGTTGAAACAGTCGGTGTATACAGCTACATATGTCCTGTGTTGGATCACACCAATTGGTCCTCGTAATGGAGAATCTGTGTTCTTTCAGTGACGCAGAAATGAATTTTTAAACATTACTTAGACGAACTACAATCAAGCTGTGATGAAGTCATACAACAGGGCGGAAGTCTACCTTAAACTGTACTGTACGGTCTGTAGGCGTGTCCCTGTACCGCGGAGGAGAGAAAGACCGAACCGGAACCTGTCGCCTTGTATGGCAACCGTCGTTACTGTGTGTTTGCCAGACAGACGGACAGACAGACAGGCAGGTTCCACGCTCAGGATTATTTGTGAGCGTAACGTGTGTGCCTCTCTGCAGTCTTCTCCAGACAGGCGATAAAAGGCTCCACATGCACATGCAGACATTTGTCCTCACTTGAACTACAGACGAAGTTGAAAATTTCAAGACAAACTGTAAAGTGATTGAAAAAAAACAAATAAACGAAAAAAAATCCTAAAAGAAAGTATAATTGGAAAACGTGTAGAAAGACTCGCAAAAGTTTAAAAAGATTTGGAAAAAAGAACAAGAGAGGAGGAAAGGCAGATAAATACTTATGAATGAAACATTCCCACGTGGACAAGAGAACACAATGACAATTTAACCTCCACATGGAAAAGCGAACACAGTGACAATTTAACCTCCACGTGGACAAGCGAACACAATGACAATTTAACCTCCACATGGACAAACGAACACAATGAAAATTTAACCTCCACATGGACAAACGAACACAATGACAATTTAACCTCCACATGGACAAACGAACACAATGACAATTTAACCTCCACATGGACAAACGAACACAATGACAATTTAACCTCCACATGGACAAACGAACACAATGAAAATTTAACCTCCACATGGACAAGCGAACAGAATGACAATTTAACCTCCACATGGACAAGTGAACAGAATGACAATTTAACCTCCACATGGACAAACGAACACAATGACAATTTAACCTCCACGTGGACAAGCGAACACAATGACAATTTAGTGGGATCCCGCTAGCATGTAGTCAGCATAACTTGTATGACATATATCTATTGCTGTGTATACAGCACTGGACTCCTGATGATGGACAGAAAACCTGTCCGAAACATGTAGAGTTTTATTCCAAAAATAAATTTGAGAAATTAGTGCATCTCGCTGGTTTATTATAAGAATATTCCACGATGCACAGTCCTCTGAATGTCAAAGTTTTTATAGTCATTTACTGATCTGACCCTCTGGTGTCTATCCTCTACATAAGATTTAAATAGTACGTAAAATGTATTCTGTTAAACCGTTAGACTAATTTTGACAGCAAAACACTATGATTAAGACAGTCAAAAACCCTAACAAGGTCATAAAAATAATTCGAATTATGTTTTTATTGTTCTAAGCATTTAATACCTCTGAAATAAGGTTGTAAGAAACCATGTCTGTTGATAACTTAAAATCTAAAGCCAAACTCTTCCTTAAATAATATATTATTATTATTTGTGTTGTCCAGTTTTATATATATATGTATGTATATATAATCTTTACAAAAACTTTCGAAAATGAATATAAGAGACTAATTGTTCTGTAATAGCTATATTGTTTTTACCATATTTTTATGAAGTGGTTTTACCTCAGAGTATTTTAGACGTGATAGGATGAATTCAGTCACTAATATATTGTTACGTATGTAATTTAGGAGCGAACTGATGTAAGAAGAACTAAGGTTTAATATTTTTGTTGATATTTCATCATAATCATAAGATTTTTTTTTGTATTTAGGGAATTAATAATTTTTTTTTCTGTTTCCTTATTTGACGCGTTCCTAAATTTTACACCTGGTTGTGTGTTGGTAAATAGTTGTGACATATAATATAAGGGAATTTTATCTTTATGTTTATCATGATTGTTGCTATTTTTTATGTTTGGAGTAATTTTACCAACTGTTCACAGAAAACATTATTGCAAGTGTATGTAATACTTCTTGTTTCCCACTTCAACAATGGTTGCACGAACGCGCATCACTGTTACGTCATACGTACACGTATTTGTTGTCTTTTTCATTGTTACTTAGATCAGTTTCAGTCTTTCCGATGCTATAACTGAAACATGCACTGATTCTATAATATTTTAAGGCTGCTTGTTTGAATGTGCGACGAATGCAGTTTTTACTTTACACAGAACACACATGTTTTTCCAAAGGAAGAATATTTGTTTGCTGTAAGAATAGTGAGGAATACATATCTTCACTGTGTGGGAGTAATATATTATTTTGATAATCTCGCGTTACTTAAAATAATCACCGATTCATTAAGGGTTAACTAAGTGAATATGAAGTACGAGACTTATTCAGAAAGTAAGTACCGTTTCACTGTAAAAAAATCGAGTAAGTTTTCGCATAAAATTATATTGTTATCAGATTCTACATTCTTCAAACTATTTTTCAATATATTCGCCGCCATTATTGAGGCACTTATCGTAAAGGGGCACAAGGTTTTGTATCCCCTCCTCATAGAATGCGGCCGCCCGCGATGTTGGCCACTACTGACAATATCATAGAATAGAGTCCTTGAAATCTGAGGAAAGTGCGGGGACAGATCAGAAATTGTGAAATGTCTGTCGTTACGCACTCTTTCGTTGACCTTACGCACCATATCATCATTCACCGAAGATGTACGCCCACTTCGCGCCTCATCGTGTATGTTCTCTCGTCCTTCATTGAACATCCGAACCCATAACCTAACTACGCCATCACTCATCGCATTGTCACTATACACTTGACACATCTGGTGATGAATCTCACTTGGTAGCACATTCCTAGCTTTCAAAAAACGAATTACAGACCGTATTTGACAGTCAGCGGCCCCTTCGATTGTCTTAAACATGTTTAACGCACAGGAACAAACATAAACATAACACGAATTTCATGAAATGGCGTCTGTGGCTTCTCAATTGGTAGAGGAAGTCACTGCACATGCGCAAAGTGACAGTCTCGAGGATGCGCGAGAGATATGCGCAGACGGTACTTACTGTCCAAATAAACTACGTATATTTATAATTCATGGTCATATAATTACGTCAGCAGCACTAGAAACAATGGAGTTCGGGCTTAAACAAACAAATAAACAAAATCTACATGATTACAGAAATTGCATCCTGTCACAGTGTGTCAAATTTTGAATCCAAATGGTGCCTTCATGTCCGTAATGAAACCCTTTCTGTAGGCTGACTCATCTCTCTGAAATACCCGTATCCTATGTCAGCTTACTGTTAATCAGATTCCCAGCCAGTGGACAGCGTCTTGGCTTATTCATTTACAAGTCAGCCTCAACAACTTCAATTATGGTAATTCCACAAGAAGTCCGACGTCTCACTTTGAATATTCCGTTATTGAAGGCTGTGGATGAAGCCTGCAATTCTCAACCACATTTCGAAATTTTTACGCATATTATAGCGATTTTGCTAGAGAGCTGTAACGGACGGAGGGGCTCAGCAATATATTAAGTGAATGACAGATCAATTAAATGCCCAAGTGAACAGTGTCTCTGCTGTGTAACGCAGGTTGTGACAAAGTGATTTTATGGCTGAAAGATGCAGTTAATAATCGTGCACAGGACTTTTCAGGTTAAGATCTCTTGTGACGTGTAACCGTCTAGTGGATGCAAGCAATGTTTGGGGAATAAAGACCGTTTCATATTTTTAAACTCGTCTGTGAACTCGAAGATGGGAGATTAATATTAAAATTGATATTCAAGAAATATAATCGGAGAAATTGGAGGGGGGGGTGGACTAGATTGATATGGTTCAGGATAGGAACAAATAGCGGACGGTTGTGAGCAAGGTAATGAACTTCCCGGATCTAAAAATGCAGGAAATTTTTCTAACTAGCTAAGGACCGATTACTTTGACTATGTTCCACGGAGTTCGTTGGTTACCTAGTTAGCTGACTGGTTACTCAGTTATGTTAATTCTAAAGTATACAACCAGCTGATTCGTAATTTGTAACCGACTTTCGGATTTGCTTGCTGCTCGACCTTCAGGATGGTCACGATATTCTCCTACTACCTTGAACAAATTAACGAATCAACATTACCACAGATCCCACACCACTGCAGTCCTAATGAAGAGCTCTGTCGAATCTACTAATCACACTTCTGTAACTCACTTAAGTCTATTCTAAGCTTAGGCCTATATTAATTAACAATTTGGTGAGATGGAAATATTATTTTGTATTTCTTTACAAATTCATTACATTATATTCTTGCATTACACTACATCAGGCTCACATTTAACGTTTGTAATTGTGATTAAATTACTATACGATTATTTTATAGAATGCTGGAGTATCTAAGACGGTATAGCGACTGAGCTACGAAATGGAAGACGAGGGGTTCGAATTTCGGCAGGAGCAAGGGGGATCTCTCCTATCCAAACGTTCAAACAGTCCCTAGAGCGCCCCCCCCCCCCTCAGGCTTCTACTCAATGAATTGAACTGCTTCCATCCCGCTGTGTACATATGCCAAATTTTATTGAATTAAACCGTCTTTGCACAACACAATTGACAGTTGTATTCTACAACTGGTTATATCAGCAACATGTTTCGGCCTTGCTTGGCCATCATCAGGCTTACAAAGATTAGTATCAATTAAGGTACATAATGTTGCTGTACCGATGGGCTCCCACGGTTTACATTGTCTCTGTTTCTTATATTAAAACTGATTAATGGTTAAAATATAATGCAATAAAATTGTATTATTTAAAAGGTTGTGTGCTGATAGCATCGAAGCAAGCGGGGGAGGGGGGAAATGGTTTAACCCGGTGGGTGTGGATACACTGGGCCCGGTTGTACGGGGGTGCCTGAAGGCGATACTACGAAACATGTTGCTGATGTAACCAGCTGTATAATACAACTGCCAATTGTGTTGTGTAAAGACGGTTTAATTCAATAAAATTTGTTCTACTCAATGAGTAACGTCTTCTTTCCTGGTAGTAAAAGGGTCGGGGTGTGAACTTAACCACTTACGTCATAAAGTGCCGAGATTAGGGATGAATGGAGCTAGACCTGCTTTCCCCCTCTTCGCCTTCATGGCGTAGAGAGCAAAAAATTTACCCTTCCTTTGCCTGTTTGCACATTTTATGTTGTTTATTGTGGTCGTGATTATCTGGTGCATGCCGTGACGTTCAGCACATTTCTGTACAGCAATGTTTGCAGTTCACAAAACAGAGTTAATTCATCTGAGTACCAACCACTCATTATTTCTATATTTCAGGTAAGCTATACTAGAGTCTATGGCATGCGTACGAGTTTATTGCGATTGGACTAACTGAACATTTTACTTTAGGTAAGTACCATCTATATTATTTTTATTAATCAAGAAAATATGAAACATGCAGACTAAATAATTAAACTTATTTATTTAAACTTACAATATGTGTTCAGTCAACACAACAAACATTAGAAAATTAATGTGTTATCGCAACATGTTTCGACTCCAGAGAGTCATCATCAGGCTGAATATTTAAGAACCATTAAATACATATCCTTTATAGTGCTGTACATGTAATTATTGCATTGCAAATAATCCTCATATACGCCCAACTAAAAGTCCCAAATACATCCCCATCATCCCAGGGGACCGCCAACGGGATCCCTAATGCAATAGTTACATGTACAGCACTATAAAGGATATGTATTTAATGGTTCTTAAATATTCAACTTGATGATGACTCTCTGGAGTCGAAACATATTGCGGTAACACATTAATTTTCTAATGTTTATTGTGTTGAATGAACACATATTATAAGTTTACAATACATAAGTTTACTTCTTTATAACACAAAGGGATGATTTCCTTTAGATTGCAGACTAAAGCTTACAGCGGTTTATGTGGAGCGCCACAGAATGCCGACAAACATCTCTCGCAGTGCCACTAGTTTGTGAACGTCTGCAGAAGCCGCGCCTCAACGCGAAAAGAACGTTGTGGGACTGTACAAGTATTTGCCTTATATCGTAATTACTGCGTTTTTATGTGTGGATTTGGTAGTAATAACTGTTGCAGAAGCAAAACTATAATGTGGAACCAATGTGAGTTAAACAAACTTCAGTTTATTTATATAACAGCGGTACATCTGAAATGTAACAAACATTCCCTTTCGTTTGGGACTTTCTCGTAATAACAGAACTTCCAACTTGAAGTGCTCATTTTTAAAAACAAAAGTGCAGCCAGTTGGACTCTGTGAGAAAATCAGGCTTTTTAGATGTAAGCGAGTTACAGAGAAGAGTGCCACTTCATCGACAAGTATGTTAGTCATTCATCAGTTACTCATTCCAAAATCCAGTCAACCAAACCAAACCGAGCAGGCGCGAGCAAACGACCAACCGTCAAACCAACCACCCATCAAATCAACCGCAGAACTCACCGACCGACCGACCAAACAACAACCACACCACCAATCAACCGAAGAACTTACCGACCGACCGCCTAACCAACAGATGGACGCAACGACCGGCTGAAAAACCAACCAACCAACCGACTGATCGACCGATCGACCGATGACAAACCGCCAAACCAACGAAGCAAACAACCGACCTACCAACTGACAGACCCACCGACTGACCAACAGACCAACCAAACGATCATACAACTGACAAATCAGTCAACAAAATCGACCTTTCAAGAAACCAACAGACCGACCGACCAGTTAACCAATCTATCCGATACATGGTCATTCAGGCCAACAACCAGCCGGTCGGCAAGTCACATGCCCCTCAGCCATACAATGTACAGACAAACAGGTTAGAGCGGTATAGTGAAATAGCACTGACCGCGAGAATCACACGGAGAATATAAATGGGGGGAAACCCAGTTTTTTGTGTTAAAGTAGCGGGAACAGAGGTCAACCATCGTGAATGACAAGATATAGCTGATTTATTTTTACAATGAATTGCTAGCACCTGCGTTTAGTCACAGCACTGTTAAAGAATGTAAGTAAAATCGGGAAAAGCCACCATTATTTGTCTTATTATTCCCTTGTCTTTGACGAAAGATACTATACAAAAAAGTGAAACACAATTTTTTTAATTACAACCAACTGGATGCAACTATTTTTAATTATTTATTACTAAAAGGCTCAACATGTTTCGGCCGGTTCCTCCGCCCATCTTCAGCAGCACATAACTGTACATTCAGCTTCAAGTATTGTCAACCAGTACTGCTGCAGGCTGGTATCGTGGATGAGATGCAACTGACTGTACAGTTATGTGCTCCTGCTGACGAGCGGAGGAACCGGCCGAAACATGTAGAGCCTTTTAGAAATAATAAAAAAATAGTTGCACCTTGTTGGTTGTAATTAAAAAATCATACTAAAGATGCACGGACACACGAATACCAAAAATAAGTGAAATATTATTTATCCAGTGTTTTACACAGAACTTGTCCTTGTTTGAGGCAAAATAATTATGAGGCGTACATGAGAATTTGAGTTCGGTACAATACAAAGCCATGGTCACGCGTCATCGGAACATACAGCTTAGAGCAAGCTGTTATCTTGGCTTGTATACTGCAGCATGAGAACTGAATCAACAGCAGATAGCGCCTTCTCCCTACCCACTGTTGTACGAAAACTTAACCATTCAAACAGCATTCTAGCTGCGCTGTGCATGTTCAGTAACTCGATGTGCACTTGCGTACCCCACTGCGTTCAGCACGCAACTGTGAACATTCCTACCTTCACGTCTTTCACTTGATACCCAACAAATCTGCCACGTCTGAAAAGGAAAGGTAATGAATTACGTTTGTGCCCTACCGACACTTCTGGGCACCAGAATTTTTAACCGTTACACAAGCCATTCTTCTTCTAAATAAGCTCAATTTAAAACCCTCATTGTAGATGGATTACACTGGCACAATTACAGTGTATAAGTAACGAAAACACTTCGTACCCTCAAATGCTGCAGCATCTGTGACGTCCGAAATTCCTACGGTAGTGTTAGATACCCCAAGCGTATGGGGGAGGAGAGGGGAGTGTATAGGGTCTTGGTGGGGAAACCGGAGGGAAAGAGGCCACTGGGGAGACCTAGGCGTAGATGGGTGGATAATATTAGGATGGATCTCCAGGAGGTGGGATGTGGGTATATGGATTGGATTGGGCTGGCCCAGGATAGAGACAGTTGGCGGACGCTTGTG
>Ga0123354_10018353_pt1 | contig 10965 bp, 7 predicted proteins | sample TergutLab28metaG_2_FD_97872 | JGI IMG/M metagenome (GOLD analysis project Ga0123354, IMG submission 97872) | Labiotermes labralis P4 segment gut microbial communities from Petit-Saut dam, French Guiana - Lab288 P4 | ecosystem: Host-associated > Arthropoda: Insects > Digestive system > Gut ... | reverse complement strand
ATTATAGAACAAGATTTTGTGCATTAATTTGGTTAATTACTAAGATTACCGAGACAAATATCAAAATAACAGCCCAAATTTGACTCTGACCCCTTCCCTATACATTATTTACAATTTATTATTCACAAATTGTAATGTTCGATTCCATATTGACAGTCTTTGAACAAACTATAATATAATAAAGTAAGCAGCACACATTGTAACTTGAGCAGTTGCTCCCCTGACCTGATCGGGACTGGTCCCGATCAGGCCAGGTTGAAGGGAAGTAGCTGTACCGATATGTGAGTACTTTGTTAACTAACTTCATCCACTGTATCTTCCTATTACGCCTTAAACTGTTCATATTTATTATCCAAAGAATTTTTAACATATAGACTTCCATGATATTGTATAACTCGACTTTTGTAAATATGTTAATATACCGCCACCCATTATTATCTGCAGTTAACAAGCCAACACACATTGTTAGTTCATTCCAGTTAATCCTTGTATTTTACAGTATGACCTGTACCGGAGGTTGCGGTTACAATTTTTAGTATTCCTGGTGATGGGTACTGTGACACCCGAAACATGTAGAGTGACTTTGCAGTGAATAAATATCTGCATACTGTTGCATCTAGTTGGATTTTTATTAACATTGAATTATGATGCACGGAACCATGAGCTTAAGAAAAATACAAAAAGAACTTTAGATAAAACTATCAAAACTGGTAAAAGCGGCAGCATAGCCAACTTCCGTTACGTCGTGGCTCTGTTAAGAATCGTACAAACCTGGATACAATTTTGCGCAAGATGTCAGCATAACTGTAGGCCCATACGCTGATGGCGAATTTCGTGAAAATCGGAGTACGGAAAACCCTACTTCGCTACAGGCGAACATAAGATTACATTTGTAAAACTACATACCTTTTGTACGACGTGGGTGAAATTCTTTATAAGTAATCTGCATTTAGTGCTGTTTAATATTTTAATGTATGTGAAACTCGGCCAGGGAAGGGTACACTGTCCTTACTAGTGTAATTGATATTGACACGTGTTTAGTAAACACTATGACATTCTAAAGTAAAGAACGCCTTGGTAATGTCTGTACCGTACGCCATGGATTACGCCGACACCACCTTCACTCTTATTGTGTATAATTTCTATGAAGGCTCACTGGATTCGTTACATTTGCGTAGGAACTGCCTTCTAAAATACGTTATTAACCTTATGGCGCCGGAATTATTTTCTTTAATTTTAGCACACCCTGTATATAAAATGTGAATAATACAGGAACCAAATACGTTAGAATTATGAAACAAACTGCATTTTGAAGAAAAAAAAACGGAGAGGATATACCACGTTTAAAATGTTCAGTACCTATATTTGTTGAATATATATATATATATATATATAATGCAACTTTAGCGGTTAGCGGTGCGGTACGTCAACTATAGTTGACGCTAGGCGTCTTAAGGTTAAGGGAAGGATAGAGGAGAGGATAGACGTGATGGGAAGACGAGGAAGAAGACGTAAGCAGCTACTGGATAACCTTAACGAAAATCCAGTTTATCAGAAATAGAAGGGGAAGCACTAGATCTCACTCTTTGGTGAACCCATTTTGGAAGGAGCTAAGGACCTGTAGTAAGACAGACTAGAGAATGAATACATGAATGAATGAATGTTAGGCATCCAAGAATTAAGGCACGTTGGTAACCGTGCTTTCCACTTGCTTGACATTAAAAAATTCTACATTATACCGACGCAGACTGTTTCATATGATTTTCAAAACGAACAGAGATTGTTTCCCTAAATGACATTTAGCCAACGACTTGTCAAATAACGGTGACTCGGCATTTTTTTTGTTAAAAATGGAAATAAACTTTAAATCATTATTTAAATGAGCTTTAGGCTTCCAGTAGTTTGACGTGTGCCAAGCAGAAGAAATACGTAAGCATCTTTCACGTCACGGAACAAGAATGTCAGGGAATTTCCGAAAACCTAACACATTGAAAACAGCTCTGAATCTGATAAACAAATCGAAAGGTTCTGATTATGTGGTGGTGGTGGTAGTCATGCTCTGAGTAATACGAAAAACATTGTTACTGTTGACGATGATAATAATATGTATTAGAAGAACTCTTATATAAAATTTAAGAAAGCCATTAAAATATCATACTTTAAGCCTGCAGGATGCAGTTGACATAGGCGATCATGTAAGGACTGTGATATTATCCGTGTAACGGAATTGCGGTATTGCAGTGAAGAGTATCAGCGTCTAGATTCCTGCTGCTGCCTTTATGATGTCTTATAATTTAATATTATTTACTGCAAAAAAATATTTTTCACTGTTAAGTGAAGGATGCCACTCAGAACACGTGGCTCTAGCTGGGAAAACAGTAAAGATTAGTGAATAAGATCACATGTAAATAATTTATATGTAAATTGGGGTGAACTCGCTCAGGAATGGATTCCAAACACCGTGGAGTTCAGTATAGGTAAGGGATTTTTTTGACCTGTTGAATGAACGTCGACTTCTCGAAGAAGACCCAGTGCTTGGAGTTAGTTAATACAAAATACCAATCCACGCAAAATGGAACACAACAGCTACCGGCAAGTCTTGTCCTTTTCAATCTATATTTTACACCTTTACAAAGCATCCAAATAAGCGTAAGGCTTCCTTATTCTTGGCAGAACATGCAGGCATCTGTAGATTGAGCCTGAACGGACAGAAAAGGTGTGCTATTGAAGACAAGACAGAATGGTGACAAGCTGGAAGCTTTTCACACGATCTCTCTTTATGTCGACGTTTTTCGCACAGCAGGGATGCCTAACTGGGGCTCCCAAATTCCTTTCTAGACATTCCTTGCACGTTCAGTCACCGGCTGAGCTAAGTCTTTGGACGACCAGGGGTGGATTCCCGGCGGGGTCTGTATCCACCTACCACTACGTGCAGATAAGCCACTGGACCAATCCGGCCTATCCAAAGACGTGTTCTCCAAGGGATAAAGTGTACAGAACATCAGGCTGACCTCGCAAAAACTGAGGAAGTTAAATACTCCATAACCTAACCTAACCTAAATTAACCCAACCTAACCTCACCTAACCTCTGCATTTCATGCCTTCGTACTTAAGACGTGCAAAAATTTAAATTCTGCTTCCGTTCCTGGGAAGCATTCAATGAAGACGTACTGCGGAGCGGACTGACTCTGGGGACAATCCAGCCTCCTATTCAGTGGGTACCGCGTTCTTTGCCGGGGGGGTAAAACGGTCAGGGCGTGAAGTTGCCCGCTCACCTGCATATAGTGCCGAGGTTAGGAATACATGGAGCTGTACTTCTGCTCCTCCTTTATTCCTTCGTGGTGTGGACAGGCACAACTTTACCTTTCACCGTTTTTACCAAAGCGGAGAATATTAAGTTCATGATCATGTAATGTACAATAGCGTGCGACGTGGTAGGCAAATATTAACATTTCGAGGTACCTGGTTTCTCCATCTTCAGTGTATACACCACTTTGCTCCGTTTGTATACTGTACCAAACAACACGGCGTCACATCATAGAAGACCGCAAACTTAGTGAAATATTTCTTCTTCCATCTCGCGACATTTCTTAGCTTATCAAATCAGCTAAATACACCTGAAGGGGTGGGCTATATGTGCGGCAGCCATTGAAATATTTCTGCATTGAAGACAGAGAAATATAAACATAGAACGTCAATTTCGGCTGTTCAAGAAGTAGTATCAAACTTTTTAATAGTATTTCTCTTTCCTTCTTGTCCGTTCGACAAATGTTCAACAGCAATGGGTTGAACATTTTGGTCATGCTATATGGAAAGTCATTGTGGCTCTGGGAGTGACAGTGATCCATACAATGTCCCGGCTGCATCCATCCTGCTTTCAGGCGGACCGCTAATCTGGCTATTATGGTTGGGTTCACCTTCAATGGCTAGTCCCATACAGCTCGTCCCTTTCAGTGACAACAGCCTGCTGACAGTCCAATCTCGATATATTCAATAGCATGTATCGATACATATACCTCAGGGACAATTACAATAGACTTCTCTTACACACACACACACACACACACATGCAGACTCTACCACACGAACTGATGCTTTTTAGTTGCGTTCCGATAGCTGGGAAAAGCACCTATTAGCTTCGCCATGTCCGTCCTTCCGTTTGTCTGTCCGTATATTTCGGCGCGTCCCCCACTGGACGGATTTCCGTGAAATTTTGTAGAAGGGGAATTTTAAGAAACTCCGTCGAAAAACTCCAAATTCTGTTTTAAAGTCGGACAAAAATATCGGACAATTTACAAGGAGACTTAAGGATATTTCATATTGCTGGCAGCGACATATGTGTAGCGCTACTGTAAATACCATGTATTGTTGTCTTTCCATGGAAACGTTTTCTCAGTATTTGACATTACTGACAGCGACATATGTACGTCAACAATACAAAGGGAACGCACTGTTGTTGTTCCTTTCCAACAATGGTTATGCGTAAACACAACACTGTTAGGTTATACGTTCACTGCTTGTCTTGTTCTGAGACAAGGTCTTGACGAAGTAAACACTTCTGCAGATCTGTTATATGTCTCCAATGCACTGAAGAGACAACATTTTCAGATCCTCCGGGGCACTGTTTCCCAAACTCTTTTGCCCGCAGACCCGTTTCGTTTCGAAAAATACCCACGGATCTTCATATCACTGCTCACGCGAATACAGAGTGTCCGGATCACAGGCATCCACAATTAATACTTTGTATCTCAGACCTGATTTTTGATAGCTACGAACACATGCCAATAGCATACATAACAATTCCTGGCATGATTTGACTGTAATAAAAATAAATGTCGTCCCTTCGCGTGTACAGGGGGTTTCATAGATATTCTAGCAGTCATACGAAAAAAATACACATCACCAATTAAAGAGGTTTCGCCATTATTTTTAACAAAAATTGTTGCTTTAGCTGAAAAAAACATTACACTTCAAAGTAGCCAATACAGAAATGTATTCACATATCCCCGGGGCTTTGGTCGCGGATCCTTTGGGATATGCGGGGCACCCTTTAGGAATCACTGCTCTAGGGAAAACAGGAGGAAATGAACTGTACTGAGAATTTCTGGGACACGACACTGTATGTACCGATGTACAGATCCCTACGGTGACACGTTCACACGCTGTCATAACCCAGACGACTATAATCTTCTTCATCTCGGCTGTGAGAACCTCAAATCAAGCAAACGGACTGATCTGGTTATTAACATCCGCGAAGGTGAACTTCTGTCTTTATTCATAGCTTTTATCAGAAAGTTATACAGGGTGGCACGACTGTCGATAAAGGCTTATAGGCCTACTTTAATGCGTCTGTGCGACAGCGACGCTCTCATTTCGGACACCACTAACGGTACCTGAACAGTACACAAACACAAATTATTCGTTTTACAAAGAAAAACTAAGAAATTTTGTAAAAGTAGATGCTGGATGCACAGGTTCAAGCCCCCGTCATTAGGTCACGCAATTCCGGGATGAACCTAAACCAGCCCCACTGATAAAACTCGGGTAAAACCAGTATATAAAATTCCTGTCATGTTCGATCATTGCACATTTGTTAGAAAACACAAACAAATCAGTGAGGTTTTTATGCATGGGAAACCTAGAAGAATGTTCGTCTACTTTTTGGCCATCAAATCCGTAAAACTTTTCAATTTAGCGAACGTATGACACCCGAACTTCGCCATTGTTAATCATCTACTGGTACAGGCATTGTTTTAGTAGCGAGATTAACTTACAATCAACACGTGCTATATTAACAAAAACATACTGTACTGTGAAATTCCGAAGTTTAAGAGAAATAGCTTACCTATGGGGCACGACGTTTGGGCTTCACTGTATATTCTAAATACACCAATGTCACATAACCCGCGCGTGCTACATGCTGCATTCACCTCATACTCCCTAATTTAATCACTGTAAGTATATCTGTTACACGAAGAGCAATTAAACACCAAATTTTGCAATTTTCTGTGGCTTCCTGACCGAAAATATTACGTTTTCTTTCATACTAATGTGGAGCCGGTAAGTGTAGACGGCATAGTGACTAGCCTACGGGATAAACAGTCTGGAGCTCGAGTCCCGCCAAGCGCAAGAAATTTTTCTCTCCTCCAAAACATCCAGACCGAAACTGGGGCCCACCGTTTCTTCTGGTCCTTCCCGTGTGGTCGAGGTTGGGACGTGACAACGACCATTCACTTCTATCTCGTACAGAAGAGAAGAATAAATGGAGTTGTACCTCCACTCTCCCACATGACGTCATGGCCTGGACACGGATAACTTTACTTTTTTATACGAGCGTCTTCCTTTTAACAATATATCAATCCTGATTATTTGTTATTCGAATCAGTAAACTTATCTTATTTTAAAACAAATCTTATGTTGCTTATTCCTTCAGTCGCCATTCGCCTTATATATCTCGCCCTTCCCGGTCACCAGTTCCACGCCACTGGCCACAAATTATGAATAATTACTATCACACATCCACGAATTGCAAGCTACTACGTGCCAGTTACACTGGTGGCAAGTGTCGTTACGAGTAACCCTGCTGCATGTTGCGTGCCCATTATAAGACAGTTACTATACCAGGAACTGTAAGTAGTTTGTGTCCTGCAGAGCTAGGTATCTCTAACTTTACTTTTCACACCTCACACAATAGCAGCCTCCTTCCAGCTACAGGCATGGACAATATCGCAGTCCCTTCTACGGTGCCTTCATCAAACTGTACGTTCGGTCGAGGGGCAGACGTCGACATTTACGACACGGGTATTAACTTTGAACCCCAACTTAATCTACACAATTACAAATATTTAGTTTCATACTGATAAGAAACAATGGGTACCGGGTTTTTCTCGGGGGTAAATCGGCCGGGGCATGGCGTTGACCAACCACCCCATCTAGCGCCGATGTTAAAGAAATAGTACGAGTTACAGCTATACATCTACTCCCCCTCCGGGCCTTCGTGGCCTGTTCTAGGGTACACTGTATCTTTACTCACAGAAAACATCACGCCTCATTACACAAACTAACGGTTAGTCAAGTTTAGGGAGTTATCATATATTCTTTGAATCACACAGAACCAAAAAGTACTCGGCGTTAGAATACACTGCGACTTTTAATGTTAGAGCAGGTAGTAGATGTTAGGTACAATGATCATTATCCTTCATGCTCTTAGATAAAGAATGAAACGACCGGACGGAAATGTAGCATGCATGGCGGAAAATTTCTTTCTGGCAACCTCGACGAAACAGTTGAACTGTAAGACCAAAACATAGTTGGCAGGATAATCATAAAGCATATCTTTGAGAGACAAGGATAGAAATGTCGTGGCTCTTGTGCCAATTCCTGTGTTCATTTCAAATCAGCTGCGGTTTTTGTTCTTGTGTGATTTAACCACGATGTCTCTAACTGACGCCCTGCAGGACTCAACGGTAGAGGGGGCAGTGAATAATGAATTGGAAATGACGTGGAAGGAAGAGATTCTGGCCTAATCTGGGTACTGTAACGGAACGTGCATGAACTGACTGACGAAGACGATACGAAAACCTGTCAGTCAATAGAGCTGGTCTTTGGATCGAAGTTTGTATTTCGGACCGCCCGAATACAAAGCGAGACTGCTGCCCACAGGCTCGCTACATTCAGCCATTTCACACCTACACTCCATATTGCTCTGAGTTAAATTTCGATATTGTCTTCCCATTTTCGGGAATCGGGATAGCTCAGTCAGTATAGTGACTAAGCTAAGTGCTGCCACACTGCTGGAATCCTATCACATCAAGGCCAAGAGGATTTTCTCTACTCAAAAGTTTGTAGACCCACTCTTCTATAAAATGCGTAAGGCGACCCCTTTCACCGGAGTTATTGCTGTCGGGGCGTGTGTCTAACTACTCACCTGCATCTATTGGCTAGGTTAAGAATGAGTGGCACTATCCATACACTCACTTTGTGTGCCTTCTTGGCTCTGGCTCTTTACCTTCACACTAATGACTGTGTTTCGTGGCTGTTCCTCCAGAGTGTCCAATCGATGTTTTCCTTATGCATTTCTTAGTTCCTGCCTCGCACTTCCAGAATTGGAACAGTCGCAAATGGCACAGTGTTTTGATTTATTTTATTTGTGTAAGATTGAAGGTATAGATTGCAGTACTTCGGATTACTGCGCTGTGTATCTGGTAGGCTGTTGCCAATGCATGCAAAGGACTTGGTGCTTATCTTCAGGGTAGAAGATGGAAGTTGCGTGTTCCTCAAAACCTACCAGACATTACGGCATTATAATCGAGAAGGACATAAACTACTTCGTTTATATCAAATCTTTTATTTATCCAACTGAATGCAAAACTAGAATGTTCCAGAAAAATGTTAAAACGTACATTAAAATGCTCCTACATGTTTCGGTTACACAACCATCGCCAGGGAGCTTATTGTTGTGCTTTGCTAAAGTTATAATTAATAACATGGTTAGTTAAAAGAGTCTCACTCTGCACAGTGCGCTGTACAAACTCTAATAAGGACTGGATAAATATGCAGCCACACGACTGAACGGATTCATTAACGACGCTTTAGACTAACTGTTTCAAAAATTATAACTTTAATGTAAACTTTAATGTAAGTTTTAACATTTTTCTAGAACATTCTAGTTGTGCATTCAGTAGGATAAATAAAAAAAACTTGATAATATCAAAATGCACGGTTCAACTGTGAAAATTACTTCGTTTGTAGTTTCGAAACTGAATAGCCACGAAGAAATATGTTGAACAGGCTCTACACTTGTACTCATCTCCTTCTGGTGCCGAGATTAATAATGACTGGATTCAGATTTCCACCCAACCAATATACCTTTATCGCATCTATAGAGATTTGCACTGAAGCTCGACCTCGTACATGTATATTTCATTACCTTCCACTTTCCCTCGTATAAGTGGCACATGGTTTAGCACTTGAGTCCAAAATATTGGTACCTGTGTTAACAGAATACATGACGTCGCATGCTCTAAGTCGGAAACCTAACATTCACCGCTGTGAAAACTTCATACTGTCGGCATCAGTAGTTACGGAGCACACTGTACCAACAGCAGCCCTCATACTGCAGCAACAAGCAAGCTATAGATAAAGATGTCACATATTTAGATCCCAGGAGGGGGCAGAATAAAGGGACTAAGGTCGGCATGTTGCTATTCAACAAAGGTGTCAGTGGAAGATGATGATCCATTTTCGGTAGCAGGATCCTCCTGCTGGGAGTCACGTGACCTGGCAGAATGTTGGGCGACTTACGAAGAAGGGTATTCACAACCTTGAACAAGACGAGCATGCTGGTAAGCAAGATGGCAACAGATTTTCCGAAATGTATCAGAATGTGCTGCAACAGATTAATTTGTTTCAAGTTCCTTGTATATGTGTACCAATGTAAGATGAACATAAATGTAAATTTACGCTCGTACGTAATTAAACGCCGCGCGAAACAGGTCGTGGAGGTATAGCTCCACGCATTCGTAAACTCGGCCGTCGATGGAGGATTGTCAGTGACAGGCCCTGGTCGCTTTACCTCCTGATAAAGCCAGCTATACGAATTTACTATGAGGCTGTTGGACCACAGAGTCTATTGAAAATCCAATGACGAATATAAACTTTCCTAGTTCGATCCATTTCTCTGCCTCTCTTGTATTCCCATCCCATCTCTTGTATTTGTGCATTCTATCGTTCTTCGTTTCTCCTTTCTTCTTCCCTTTCCTCCATGTTGAAATATTTAGTCCAGTATCGCTCACAACATGACGTTACAGCAGAAAAGCAACAAAATATGAGTATCAGCAGTGCTACTTACCTACTGCGTTGTTTCACTGTTCTCCGCGAGGTCCGTGAAAGCAAACACAGTTTTATGTAAAGTGGCTTTTATAATTTCGATCGGTACACGTGAAACCGAATAATACGTCGAGGTCGAATGAAATTTAACACCATCTGTCGGGGATTGGAGAGTTATTACTCTCACTGTGAAGGCAAAAGCACATACGTGCTTACTTATATGTAACAGTACATACATGTTATTTGCGTAATGTCATACATTTATGGGTACGTTCAGACGTACATAATGCAAACATGCGTGTACATAGGCACGTCGAACTCATATTCTACATATAGTCGTATAAGATACGCAATATAAATGTGCAGGTAAACCTGCACAGACCGGACATAGATACAGTTCTCTGGTCTTGACAATGTGAAGTGAAACCGAGGAGGAATTAATCCCTTGATAAAAGGAACTTATGTACTACGGAAAGAGCAAGCAAAGATACTAATTTGACTGACACTGGACAATAAGAAGAATACCACATGTTGTTAGCTCTTCGATTATTTAGAACAGTGATGTGCCTAAAAGGAAGATTAAGCGCTCATATGCAGTCAAGCTCAACTGCGCAACATATTCCAATTAACAAATATAGTTATATCTACATTTAATCGGATATGCTTCGAATATTTTTAGTCATGGTTCGCGGCATTGTTCTAGTGTAAACTACTGGTCGCAGTAAATGATTGCAGTTATTTATTACAATCTGTTAGATATATAATCGGAAATTAAAGTGCTTAGATCCCTGCTGATGGTTCATCCGTCTTTTACAGGCATACGTTTGTAGACTACATTTAGGGGTGCAACATAAATTATTTTAGAATACTTCAATGGGGCAAATTCTATCTAGGAGCTTGCAGTACTTAAATATAATCAATAGGTCTCTAATAATAGAATAATGACCCTCGGTTGGTAATATCCTTTAACCTTTTGACGCCCAATGTCAATATAGTGGTCGTACCGCACCGTTAAACCTCTAAAGTTGCATTTTATATATTTATTCAACAAATATAGGTACTGAATATTTTAAACATGGTATATACTCTCCGTATTTTTCTCTTCAAAATGCAGTTTGTTTCATAATTCTAACATAT
>Ga0123354_10018352_pt1 | contig 10966 bp, 6 predicted proteins | sample TergutLab28metaG_2_FD_97872 | JGI IMG/M metagenome (GOLD analysis project Ga0123354, IMG submission 97872) | Labiotermes labralis P4 segment gut microbial communities from Petit-Saut dam, French Guiana - Lab288 P4 | ecosystem: Host-associated > Arthropoda: Insects > Digestive system > Gut ... | reverse complement strand
GTGGCAGCATGTCGTGTTGTGTTGCCAACACAACACGACATGCTGCCACAGTACCCAACTGGTACAGCGAAATTAATATGACTTTTAATAGTGTAACTCTAGCAAGGACGATATAGCTCCCTGATGGTGGTCCTAGGACCGAAACATGTCGGAGCGTTTTTAATGTTTTAATGTTTTAACGTGTAAATTTTATAAATTTATACAAGTGCAGTGGTTGGTAAAATAATTGAGTAACTTTACATTCTTGTCTGTCGTTTCACATACGTGTGAAACTCGGTCTCCCACATTACGGGAAGAATATAGGCTCATTGCATTCGCGAACAGAGCGCCGAACAAGACATTTAGACATAAAACAGCGAAAGTAGAAAAGGCTGGGAAAAAACTGCACAATGACCAGCTTCATAATTTACACTATTCACCAAATATTATTAGGGTGATCAAACCAGGAAGGATGAGATGGGTGTGGAATGTAGCACGAATGATACAGAAGAGAAATGCATACAGGGTACAGGACGAAAACCTGAAAAAGATAGGTCGATTAATAGTCCTAGGCATAGATGGAATAATAGTATTAAAATGGATCTTAGAGGGATAGGACAGCAAGGAGTGGGCTGCATTTATCTAGCTGACGACAGGGACAAGTGGTTTGTTCATGTAACCAATGGTTCCAGTTTCTCACCTAGCTGAGAATCTAGTAGCTTCTTAAGAAAGACTGTACTCTTCGAGTTAGTTATTTATTTACCCCTATCGGTAACTCCAATGAATTGTCCAGCTGACTTCACCTAATATATTCGGTTTATTTATCAGACATAAACATATGGACCCCATGCACTGGGGTCACCTTCAGTGTCTACTTCTGATGTATTATTTAACAAGTGTTTGAGTTACTACTGCTGGGATGCACTAACTAAACCGCACAGACAGCAGCCAAGGTATTAGATCTACACACTCACTATGACGCAAATACAAGCGTCCAATTGCGCGTGTCTGATAAATAAACGACATAGAGCCTCTAGAGGCACTAACATTTGTGAAGGGAAGACTATGGACTTTGTACCAGAACATAGGCATTTACTTCTATGCAAGCAACTCTTTGCAGTATCTTTACACTTACCAGTTTCAACAAACCGTAACAATTAATTAAATTATACATGTATATACCTCGTATATATATATATATATTAATATATATGTGTGTGTGTGTGTGTGTGTGTGTGTGCCGGGTAGCTCAGTCGGTATAGCGACTGACTACGGGTTGGACGGCCCGGGATCGAATCCCGTTGGGGACGAGATTTTCCGCCCGTCCAGGCCGGCCCTGGGGACCACCCAACCTCCTGTACAATGGGTACCGGGTCTTTCCCGGGGATAGAGGCGGCCGGGGCGTGCTGCTGACCACTCACCCCTTCTAGTGCCGCGGTCATGGAAGAGAAGAGCTATACCTCTACCCACTCTCTGGGCCACACCGGGCCTGTAACGAGAACACTTTACTTTTAGGTGTATATATATATATATATATATATATATATATATAACTGCAGTTTGCTGCCAGTATTTAAATTACACGAAATTATACGACGCACGAATCTGATAATGTGAAAGGTGGAAAAAGTTTCACAAGAAACTTGATATTAAAACTGTATTGTGCGAATACGGTAATGAACCTCAGGTTCCATAAGAGATGATGAATTTCTTTATCCTCGAAGCTACTGCTATATCCTCATAGGTTCCGTTACGCTACACTTATACAGCACTGCACCAACTTAACAAGTGGAGTCGCCGAGGATGTCTTTCGCACAGTGAAAGCTCATGAATCGGCCGTTTATTCTTTTGCTTCTTCATCTACATGTCTTGCCCCGTTACAGACCTCGTGCCAGAAATCGTGTAACATGCGCAGAAACACTGTTCCGTTCTTGAGGGCGCAATAAGGGGGACAAAAGTGTTCACTTGGTCGACAGATCGGCAGATAGGTGAAGTAGGACCATATGCTGCTGGCTTCGTATTAAGCAAATCTCTCCTCGTAAGATTACGCTGCAATATATCAGGTAAAGGAATACATTACAGTACAGTACAGTACTGCCAGTAAGTTGAGTTACGACTACCATAAGAATGCTTCCCCTCGCCTGCTCTTCTTGAGTGCAGGTACAGCCATGGCATCTGGCAAGAAGTCTCCCAACCTCAAAACCCTCCTCCTCGTGTCAACATGAGTATATTCTTCCTCCATGCTATGTTCGACAACCTGTTATCACACATGCTATCCAAGTGAACTTTCCATCTCGTCCTTCATCTAGGAACCTCAAATACTTGTCACGTTTCACTTGTCCCATGTGTTTGAGTATTTCCTCGTGACAAATCGCGTGCATACAACAGAGGAACTTGGACGCCATTTCTGGCGTTTATGTCAGTGTGACCCCTCCCCCCCCTCATTCCGTGCGCAAGTCTGTGTTAATTTACAAATAATTTAAGAAGTAGTTTACACAATTTCAAAAACCCACTCCTGTATGCTATTTTATTACGTTGTAAATTGCTAAGCTGGTAATTACACACACACACGTCTTTTTTGGGGTGGGGGAGGGGGTCACTTTTATGAACCGCCTACGGTACGCGGACCACAGTTGGAACATCTGCTTTACTTTGTGGCTCCCATTCGGATTCTTGTGTAAAGACAGAGAGAACCATACAAAAAGGGCGGAGTGGAGTTGAGTGATATGGCTGGGCCTGGTATTGGTTATGTGGTTTTGACCCCAGCAATAGCTCCTGAAAGGCACTGGAGCGATGACCAGGAGCTCTGAAATTGAAGTGAACCCACAACCTCATCAACTAAATACGGGTTACATATATATACATATCTACTTGTCTGAATAGCAAAAGGGCGCAATAGACATGACGAGTGCCGAAACGGGAAGTAACTTCCACTGTGCACTGTAGAGGGGCAACGAATTTCGGTTAAAAATAAGCTAATATAAAATGAAATTGGCAACCAACGTAAAGGACAGTTGTTTAAGTGCATTTCGGAGCGTTTAGATAAATAATTACTACACAGGAGTTCGTGGCTGATTAGGCCACTATTCCAGCCAGCAGCCAGACTGTCAGAGGTTAGCAGCAAATAGGATGGGCCGAGCAGAGTGCACCGTACCCAACCACCACAAAGCATTTGCTCCGTTTCCAATACGTTGCCCGATCAATATTACTACATTTATTGTTACAACTGTTGGTATATACCACCCTAATAATACTGCCTATACTCAACACCCCCAGTGTGGTATAAAACCAGAGTAAATATCATAAGAGCTGCATGTTCAAATTACAAGTGCCTTACACAATGCTACACAGGTCTAAAATGTCAGTTACGGCGGACTTACTGTTGAACGGCGAGCAAAGAACTTAATTTTGAACCGCATCAAGCCCGTAAGTGGCAGCCAAACTATACGATCTGAAGAAACAGGTTCAGTACTTCCTCTGTGGAGTTTCTTGGTGTGTTAAGCCACAGCAGCATGACTGCTTTTCATTGCTGCTCGAGTGCAGGGATGTGAAAATGAAGTGGGGAATCCAATCGTGAGAACGAACGCACAGTGTTCGTAGCCTTAGTCTAGCGTGCAATTATGCAAAACGCATAGGCCTATATAACCGATATGTATGATAAACATGGACGTAGAATACGATTACTATGTGATGACACAGGCGCAGGTATCAGGTTTCGTCTTTATGCTGAATGGACAAAGACAAATACAAGGTGTTTCCTTCCCTGCTCGACCGATAAGCGCCGGCCCGACGCTCCAGTGAGTTTTTATTATACTTTCTAAAGGGTATTATCGCCGATCCCAGAGGCCGCGCGGTCTAAGGCGTAAGTCCGCGGTCTCTCGCTTGCTGGGATTGTGGGTTTGAATCCCGCCGGGGCATGGAAGTTTGTCTCTTGTGACTGTTGTGTGTTGTCAGGTGGAGGTCTCTGCGTCGAGCCGATCACTTGACCAGAGGAGTCCTACCGAGTGTGATGCGTTTGACTTTGATCATGAATCCTCGGTAATGAAGAGGTCTTGGCCCACTGGGGGCTGTTGCGCCATGGTAAAAAAAAGTTTATAATCACTGCCGTCGTTTATGTAGCTCCCGTCATCGACTGTCCAACCTCCTCGGCAAGCGGCGTAAGACGCAACGCTGACAAGAGCGACGGGCGGAGCGTTGGGCCAGCGATTACCGGTCAAGCAGGGGGAAAAACACCACTATGTACTTCGGCAGGGGGTGACCGTTCAGTCGGCTCCTGACAACCAAGGTGTGCGCGTCGGCGTGGAGGGTATATACTGGTGATAAGCATTCTTCCACATTCGTGTGGCACACACATATGCCTGTTTCCCTTTTAATTCCCTCCGTTACGTTTCTGTGCAACACAAGTCATCGTACTGTACCCATACCGAACACAAAGATAGCCTGTGCAGATGGATGATAAACAGTGTCCAACGGAATCTTATTTTCACCAGCCCCTACACTCGATGAGTCATATGTCGCGGCACACTGACCAAGAAACATAACTTACAGAGACCAAGCGAAAGATCCCCTATGCACTGTCCAACAAGAGTGACGCGCTGCGCTATAAATGGGATGGTCCCCTCACAGAGAACACTTCAGGCGGTACGCACGATGTCACGCAGTCCCAGCATCCTCCAACACTTACTGAAACCGTAAGTGCCGCATATCCGTTCACTGTAACCTCCAATCTTACCCATATCCTACTTTAGACAGAAGCGTAAGGATTTTTCGATTACCCTGTGTATCATTTTAACTTCTAGTGGCTACTATCCGCACCGTGGACCGGGATAGCTCAGTCGGTATAGCGACTCGCTACGGGATGGACGGTCCGAGGATCGAATCTCGGTGGGTGGGGGGCCGAGACTTTCCGCACCCGTCCAGACCGGTCCTGGGTCCCACCCAGCCTCCTATAAAATGGGTACCCGGTGTTTCCCGGGATCAAAGCGACTAGGGCGTGGCGTTGACCACCCACTTCCATCTAACGTCGAGGTTAAAGAAAGAATAGAGCTACACCTCTACTGAACTTTACCTTTACCTTTACCATTTTTACTATCAGCACAACCACATTTGACTAGAAAACGCCACCACAGTTTGTCCATGAGAATAAATGTATTTGTGTCGTATAATAGAAGCCAACAAGATGCACTATTTCTCAACTTTATTTTGGTAAAAACTCTACACGTTTCGGACCGACTTACTGTCCATCATCAGGAGTCTTTATACTGTATTCACAGCAACTGGTATTTGTCATACTTGTTATGTTGACTCTCGGCTAGCAGGCAGTCAACATAAATAGTATGACATGTAAATCTGCTTATCAAAATAAAGTTGAGAAATAGTGCATCTTGTCGGCTTCTATGATACGAATATATCACGATGCACAGTCCTCAGAAAGTCAAATGTAACTGTCTCTTATGATCCCAAGAACAAAGGGTTGGTTTTACAACAAACACCGCGTGTTTCTCGGAAAGTAGGAACTGAACCTTGACATATAATTTAGTCCAATTTCAGTCTTCAAAGGGTTAATATCAGGTACTGTACACTTGTGCGTCAGCTGCAAATATGCTGTAGACCGACCGCAGTCACTGTGATTTAATTTCGTTACTGTAAATAAACAAACACTCTTTTGGTGGTTTTACATTAATGTATGTAATTGGTTCGAGAGTGGGGAAAAAAATGAAGTATGGAAAAGGCCATCTCAGTACACAATTATTTGAAATAAACTGTAAACAATGAGACAGCCAAACTCTAACAGCGTTCAATATTATCAGCAACAGGGAACTGGTCGTCTGAACACTCCGAATCGGGACATAAAAGCAAGTGCAGGTATCGATCCCCATCGAAACAGCTACATATATATACCGCGATCCAGTACAACGAAAAGCACAAAAAAACCTTCAATAGCAGAGTTCAATTCCCAATAGACGTCCAACACACATTAGCGTAAACACTCAGTACATAGTTTCAGGTTTCTTATTGCCCAGTTGCCAGGTCACTTGGCAAAGTAACTGGCAATGGGTTAGACCGTGCTAATGTGTCCGGCAACAAAGCTGGCTTCGACGGAAAGTTTAGATAGGGTTTAAGCCAGCTCCCTATCCAAATGGATAACAAAGAACATTTACCTTGGGCTAATGCTGCCGGAGCGTGAATTTATCACCGTCGTCTAATAAAGTTAAGAATATCTATAGAGATATTTTCTGTGTTATCTCATACGTCTCCACTGCATTGCGTCCAGAAGCTGATACACCTCTACCCTCCATCATAATCTTCACCAACCCATAGTAAGAAACAACCCTATACGAATCAAAATTCCATTCAGGAAGAAATTAAGACCAGAATGAAGTCGGGGAATGCCTGATACAGTTGCGTGCAGAATCTTTTTCTTTCAGTTTGCTACCCAAAAAATATATATATCCAGTTATAAATAATCGTAATTTTGCCTGTTCCTGTGTATGAATGTGATGCTTGGTCTTTCACGTTGAGGGAGAAGCAGAGGTTGAGGGTTTTCGAGAATAGGGTGATGAGGAAGGTATCTGGGCAAAAGAGAAACGAGGTAACAGGGCAATGGACAAGACGACATGAGAAGCTTTATGACCTGTATTCCTCACTGTATATTATTCCGGTGATCAAATCAAGAAGAGATGGACGAGGCACGTTGCTCGTATGGGGGACAGGAGAGCTGCACACAGGGGTTTTGTGGGGATACCTTATGAAAAGAAACCACTCAGAAGACCTAGGCGTAAATGGGAGGGCAATATTAACCTAGATCTTCTAGAACTGGGACTGGGGCATGGACCGGATTGCTAAGGTTCGGGACGGGGCAGGTGGCGGGCTCTTGTGAATGCGGTAGTGAACCATTTGGTCCCATAAAATGTGGGGAATTTCTTGACAAGCTGAGGACCGGTTAGCTTCTCGTGAAGGACTCTGGTCCATGGAATTAATTAGTTAGTTCATTATCTTACCTTAACATAAGGGAGAATTTTTATATCACGGAGGGATAAATTTCCATCAATTTGGCATCAGAAACACAGGCAATGTTCTGAATATGGAAGAGGCTGGAGCTCACCAACGCAGTTATTCCGTCCTTTAACCCTGGCTTTCCTAGTTTCGGTGTGAATGATTTCAAACTGACGTGTTACTGCGTACTTGCATTTTGTCCGTTTTTTGACACTTCAAGCTTTCATGGCTGTCTATACTCAGTACAGAACATACAGCAATTTTCTCAGCATAAAGGAATACATGCAACAGAAGAAGCGCTGAAACGTACAGTCAAGAAACTTATAGCCAAGATACTTAGTCAAGAAACTTATAACCAAGAAACTTACAGTCAAGAAACTTATAGCCAAGAAACGTATAGCCAAGAAAACTTATAGTCAAGAAACTTATAGCCAAGAAACTTACAGTCAAGAAACTTATAACTAAGAAACTTACAGCCAAGAAACTTATAGTCAAGAAACTTATAGCCAAGAAACTTTAAGCCAAGAAACTTATAGTTAAAAAACTTATAGCCAAGAAACTTATAATCTAGAAACTTATAGCCAAGAAAACTTATAGCCTTGAAACTTATAGCCAAGAACCTTATAGCCAAGAAACTTACATTCAGGAAACTTATATCGAAGAAACGTGTAGCCAGGAAACTCTTCCCCACTCACCGAGAACGAAGTTCCAAACGACACAGAAACCAAGAAAATATCTGACACATCACAGAAGACATATGATCGGATACTGCGGTGTTGGAAAAGATTACGATCTAAATGTGAATGTACAAATTAATAAACCCACAAATTAATGAATTAATAAATGGAGTTTAATTTGTCGGATTGCGAATACAAATTATTGTATGATTCTGTATCTCTTCGAATCACTGAACAAAAGCAGTAGCCTACAGCGTTCGGACAGCCCGCATATTACTGTAAATTAAACACTAGCCCAAACGCGGTTGCCCGTCCGGTCTACATTTACCTAGCTACTGCCCTCGGTAAGTAGTGGCACATGGTTTTGCACGTACCTACATTTCTTGGCATCTCTGTGTGCAGCAGTAATTACAGTTACAATCCCTATACAATCTGAGCCCATTAACACAATCTAACCACAATTGTTTAAACCACATTCCGTACTCCTCCGAGCAAACGGAGCTGGCTTTATATTTAAATCTATACCGAACTGACCTCACAATGGTAACCGAAACTACGTACTAATGTCATATGTTAGCCTGCGTTTCACTTTTACGTCATACCTCATTTGTCATTTAAAATTCATAATTGTCAATTAAACACAGTATACCACCTAGCAAAATGTGGACTTATTTTTTATACAATATATGGTTCCCTTCACCATTACGAAATGTGGCCTAATGTATCGGTGTCAGTTACCTGGGTGCCCTAATAATAGGTTGTACAAGATGTGCATGTGAAATCACATCGAGGATTGCCAATGCATAAGTGGCGCTCAAAATGAGACGATTCATTTTAACCGGAAAATTAGAATTAATTTAAGTAACGTACTAATAACAAGCTAAATCTGGAGCACAGCTTTGTATAGTGCTAAAACTTGGACACTTAGGAATGCAGATCAGAAATACCTGGAAAGGTCTGAAATGTGGTGCTGGAGAAGATCAGTTGGACCGTCAGTGTGAAAAAGATAGGTATTTTGCGAATTCAAGGAAGAAAGAACAACTACCTACAATAGAAGGCAGGAAGACTACCTGGATTGGCCACATCTTGCGTAGGATCTGCCTTCTAAAATGTTATTGAAGGAAGAAATAGAAAACTAGATAGAGGAGACAAGAAGACGAGGAAGAAGCTGTAAGCAGCTGCTGGGCTACCTGAAGGAAATGAGAAAACGTTGGAATTTGAAAGAGAATGCACTAGGTCGAATTATTGGGAGGACTCGCTTCTGTAAAAGCTATGGACCTTTCGCAGGAAATAAATATCAAATACAACTTCTACATCGAACAATTTTTATTTCAGCAAACAATTTCTGCTGTGAACGCAACGGAACGCCTCCTCACTTGCGCAACAAACTACGCTGTATGCTACTGTCCGCAACGTCTTTGTTGCTACACACACACACAACATATCAATTACCGTACAGGCCCACCTACATAACGTATTTCCGCTTCAGCACGACCGGCATTCTAGCGATTTTCCACAACACACTCTCACCGTCACCAGCCATCTCTCCATTTTTGCAGCACTAAGCATAGTACTCGCCGAAGCTTCGAAATTGTAAAAATGAACCTTAAATATTCAGTGTCACTTCATTATGACAAACTGCGCAGCCAAGACGAAGACCAAATCGCATGATTCAGCATAAATATAGGGACACCGCGATTTATAGTGCCGGCGAAAAAAAAGGGGGAGATTATTTTTAGCACACTTGTATTTTATCCTCCCTGCTTGAATTTATACGTCAGTTTTATAGACGATCAGTGGGGGGGGGGGAACTTTTTTCTGTAATAAAGCAGTTAGTGGCGCAAGTCTGTGGCTGACCATAATTTGCGTCAAGCAATAAGCCTTCTAACCGGTGAGAGTCGGAATTATTCATAGCATAATAATGCCTTCTACGACTCACAATATATATGATACAGCTTTCGCTGCCAACAAAGGTTGGAACACGTACGATATGGCTATCGGTTTCGGAATTGCGAAAACGGTCTTGGCTGATACTGCCATCTGATGGGAACCTCATGAAACAGTTACCAATCGACGGTACAGAGACGGGCAAATAGCTTTCTAGACGCGTTCGTATCCACGCAAGCAGGCTTAGCATGCTCTCCGTAAACTAACTCGATATGAGCTCGTTACGCTCCTATATAGATTTACAGCCTATCGCCTGACATTTTACATCTGCGAATTTGTAACAACAGTTTGTTGATCAACTAATATTTCGGTTAAAATCGGTCAAAAATAACAGACACATACTTACATGAAGACATACACAAATGTCTGAGAACAATTCCAATATTTATCAAAGAGAAAAATGTCTGGAAAGAAAGTGGTGGAGAAATATGTTTTCGTCGTAAGTCTTACTTATTGTATTCCAGATAATTATACAGAGGCAGAGAGCGCGCTAAAACTGTTACGATACGCGAATGTCTCTTAACTTGCGCTGTAAAATCCTTTATATTAGCCCAGAAATCAGACAAATATAAATGGATATGAACGAACTAAAAGACTTCACACAAGAGTGAAAGAAACCGTGACCAGCAGAATGGAGATTAGATGCGTCAGCACCGCCACTTTCAGTCACTGGATCAGTGACACAAACTATCTCTGACCTTCGCGTCAAAAAGACTCCCCACATTTTTTAAGCCAAGGTAAAAAGAATTGGCTTCCGAAACAATGTGTTCAATTTTCGAAGTTTTAAACCCTAAACACGTACAAAAGTCCAAAACTGATCAATTAAATTTATGACGAAATAACCAGACAGCCAAACGAATTAATAACTGATTGGTAGGCATAGTGGCATTAGTACAGATGTTAATCTACGTGCTTACGTTTTCCCCTGTCAGATAATCGCATCAAATGCCCCACTCTCTTGGTCATAATACTGCTCTTAGTCAGAAGGACAAGCGGTCAAAACCTGGGAACTTTCAAAGCAATGCTATTTCCCCATATCGAGAAAGCGTTGGGGCGAAAAGTATCTTCAATTTGTTTTTAATTCTTCCATTGAATTTTAATCGATTTCATGTTTACAATGAATCAAGCAATACAATGATCAGCACATTTGCACGCTAAGTTACGCCCAACTCTTACTATGTCATCTAAAGCATGGAGGTGGAGAAAGACTCGGGACATACTTGAACACTTTAAAGACGACAATGAATTGTTCCAAAATAATTACCAACAAGATGACACTTTTGGACTATCCTTTATTTCAGGGTTAGTCGTCCTTCACTCTACATGTTTCGAGCTTCAGGGAGCTCATCATCAGGAGTTTCACTTTT
>Ga0123354_10018351_pt1 | contig 10966 bp, 7 predicted proteins | sample TergutLab28metaG_2_FD_97872 | JGI IMG/M metagenome (GOLD analysis project Ga0123354, IMG submission 97872) | Labiotermes labralis P4 segment gut microbial communities from Petit-Saut dam, French Guiana - Lab288 P4 | ecosystem: Host-associated > Arthropoda: Insects > Digestive system > Gut ... | reverse complement strand
GAACACTATTTTTGTTGTGGGACGTTTTGCTTGGATTTTGCAACGTTTTTTTTTTTTTTGTTTTTTTGTGGGGGGGGGGGGGGTTCATTTCGAAGTCAAATTGCGGTAGGGGTGTCGAGGGTATTTTATGGATAATTTGGAATGATTTTGGCAGATTTTTTGGTGACGTTAATTTATTAAGTCGCCTCGATCTCTAACGATTCTGACGTGTATTTCGGTTCCCCGATCGAATCCCGACCATGTCACGAACTGTGACTTGCATTTAGATGGTTTTCGCTGTTGCCTCCACGCAACGTCCGGGTTTGTATCTCAGATTATGCCATGACTATTTCCTTCCAAATCCTTTCCAATTCATTATCATATCACTCAACGCGGTGTAGTTTGACGTACGGATGAACTTTGACCTACAGCATTTGCACCGCACGCGTATCTGCTTAGCATGCATCATTAGTTTAAAAAAAAAGCGCATCATAAACAAAACGAACAGATAAATAAACAGAGCTCTGGCTTGTGTGCGGCGCACCTAATTACACTGCACAAGGGAAACACTCCGTTACGTTACATAATTATGTGCCAGAGCAGCTAATGCACGTGTGGTAACACGAGGGCTTGGTTTGTTATATGTTGCATTAAAGCGAGCCGTCAGCTGTCCTGATTTCGTAAAATTGTCCCCTGTGCCTAGGCGCCATGCCACTATTTACGTAAGCACAGACAGTCAGAGCGAAGTTCCAACGTCACTTGTAAAGTACCAAAATTATTGGTAAAAATATAGCGTGTCGAATGTTCTTACTGTTGAGTAATTAAGGTAACCGGGATAGCTCAGTCAGTATAGTGACCGTGCAGCTGGCTGAATAACCGTGGAGTCTTGGTTCGATTCCCGGAAGGGGTAACGGATTTTTCTCTTCTCCAAAGCGTCCAGCCCGCTTGTGGGGACCATCTAGCTTCCTATTTAAGGCGTAGGGCAGCCTTTTTCCAGGTTTACGTCGACCAGGCAGTGAAGCTGACCGACCATCCCGTTCTAGTACGGAGGTTAAGAATGATCGGAACTGTACCTACACTCCCAGTGTGCCTTAATGGCGTGCACAGGGATAACTGTCATCACAGTAATAAGTGGAAGCAGATAAAAGCAAGCAATTTCGAGTAGACCTCAGAATGCGTAATTTGTATTGCATTGATTTCCAGCCCTGGAGGTGTGTGAATATGATTGTTGTTATTGTGTTCTAATTTTTGAAGAACGTGTTATGTACATCCAGTAGACACACGCTAGATTGTCGGATGTAACCTCAGAACACCGTTGCTATGCCATTCGTAACGTATGCTATGTGTCGGAACCATATTGCATACACCTAACTTCTTTGCGATAAGGGGGGAGGTCTCCCAAGGTAAAGTAGCCGGTATGCATCTTCATACCTTGTTTTTATACTGAACATTATAATGATTTTACTGTTATCATCCCATGTAATCATGCTTCTCCCAAGTAATTTCTTTCGTTCAGGTTTTCAGACCAAAAATTTGCATGAAATTTTAATTTGTTCATATTTCGTCATTGATACCTTACCTGTCCTACCCATCTTGTCACCTTCATGGTAAGTTTGGTGAAGATAAAAGGAGTACTTTTTTGTGTAAAATTTGTGTTTTTTCGTCTTCCTGTTACTTGTTCTGTGGTAGGTCACATGTTTTCCTCAGAATTTCTTTTCCAAACGCCCTCAAATAATCGAGGACAAGAGACCAAGTTTCACACCCATATAAAATAAAAGCCAGATTCGTTTTTTGTAAATAACCGCTCGCGGTAGAATCCTTCTTGATTATCAGATGAGACATCACTGTTGTGTTAAGTTATCAATATAATATATATATATATATGCCTATAATTTCACAGTCTAACACAACTTTTTATTAAGTAATTACAATTGAAAGATAATTAAGTCATTTATAACAGCAACATGTTTCGGCTTCTCTTATAGAGCCATCTTCAGGCTGGGCCCTAAAAAGTGTTATATAAATTAACAATGCTTTATAGAATATGAGATCTCGTTTACATGTTGTAAATTTATATTATGAATTAAAAATAAATGTAATTTCAAACATAAAATAACACAGGTAATGAGGTTAAAAGTTATAATTAATAAAATTTAAAATGTAGGGAGAATAATAGAGTAATGTTTCTAGAATTGTGTGGTGTGATATTGGTGAAGAATTGTTATCCAGAATTTTGGATGTAATATCGTGGGGTTTTCTCTTCATCGGTGTGAATGGCGCAACGTTTTTGCGGAGAAGTAGTGATATTTGGGTCACTGGATGCAATTATGTTAAATCTGTAACTTCTTTGCGGAGATGTAATATTTCACTGTGGGGTCGCTGCATGAAACTATGTTGAATCTGCACATGTGTAACAAAATATTTTGCCTTATAATAGTGTTTTTTTTTTGCGCGGTTGCATTACGTACGTTTTTGGAGTGTGTGTGGTGCTGTGGTTGTGTTACACTGTGAAATTATACATTACTCACGTGACCTCGCCTTCGGACCTTATCGAGAGCCACCTGAATTCAGTCAACATAGTTATATTCTGTTTAATTTCCTTTTTAATTTTGCCCGCATTTCTACGTGTGGGTGTCCCAAGCCGTATGTTCCATCAGTCTTCCCGGTATAAATTCTTTGTATACATCTTAATTCAAGACACAGGGCTACTTCTCCCACCCATCTCATGCTCCCTGGTTTGCTAATATTTGGTGAAGACTGCAAATTGCAGAGCTATTTATTGGGCTTGTGAAATATTTTCTATTCTAATACTGCAAATTACATTATATTACAGTTCTTATTGTCGAACTAAAGAGCGGTATACTGAATTGATAAAGTAAAAATAAAGTTTCCTGTTAACTCCATGAAGGCGTGTGGGGGAATGGAGATGAAACTCCGTGCATTCTTAACGTCGGCACTAATTGAAGTTAAGTGTTGTTCAGCTTTCCGCCTCGGCAGCTTAGCCCTAAAAGAGATTCCACGGTGCTCAATCATTAGATAGCTCTGTGGTCCCCAGATACGGTCTCGGTGCTTCGAGGAACAGAAAAATGTCTTGCCCATGCGAGGAATCCTACGAAAATTCGTCGGTCGACGAGCCTGTAGCCTAGTCATACGGTTGGGATTGTGCCCGCTCTTTTACGGCTGCATTGGTAAAGTCCAGTGAAGGCCAGAAATAGCTCTTCTGTGTCGTAAGTCGGGCTGCATCATTAAATGATGAAACTTAAATTGAAGAACATAGCGGAGCTTTGAAATCTGTAATGTAAATAACAATGGCAGTTAACATTTATTATACAAACAAAACAGCTTTACGTGATGTAGGCGGAATTAATGAAATTTTGTGTTACTTTTCATCTTTTCAAAGGCTGTCCAGATCGGTATGAACGTTGTGCTTTAAAACAGCAAATGGAGAAATATTATCCACAGATAACATTGTGATGCTGATCCCGTGTATAGGATTGGTGCAGTTCAGTTTAGTGGATGTTACCTCTCACACGGATGTGTTTCTCCAAAACATGTGGCAACTGTTTGAGCACAAAGCGGTTAATGCAAGGCTTTGATGACTGCAGCAACGTTTTATGGCCAGCACTGTACTGAGAGACACTGTCTCCTCAAATAGCAAGATCTCACTGCATGACGTTGAACATTTATAGGGCTGTACTGGAGCAAAACGCGAGCTGCCTAGTAACGGCCATTATCATCTTTTAGGCGCATTCAACATAAGTCGCGAAAATCGCCTATTAACTTCGTCATATCTGTCTGTCCGTCGTGTATCAGTTCGGCTCCTACTGGACGGATTTTCGTGAAATTTGATTTTCAGGACTTTTTTGCAACTCTGTCGAGAAAACTCTCATTTGTTTCAAATCAGTCAAGAATGACGGGCATGGACATGAATATCTCCGTACTATCGTTGTTGTCAGCGACGTGAGATGGCCATAACATCGCTATCTTCGTCTGGAATGGATAGCTGAAGCGGTGTGAGTATTACGAAATATTCGAACTTAACAACGGCACTAAAGAGAACGAATTGTTGCGCTTCCATCGTGACGCCTTCAATATTTATATTGTTGACGGCGACATCTGTAGGTCTACGGTATAAGGGAAACACATTGTTGAATTTCCAAGGCAAAAATGCTTATCTCAACAACAGTACATGAATTAGAGTGAAGTTGTTTCGGGCTGTAAAGCTATCCGAGGAGATATAAACATTACGCGAACCAACCACAATGCTACGTGAAACGTACATTGCCTGTTGTGTTTCGTGGACTATTTAGAGTACGCTTTCAGCGTCTGTAGTGTTACGCGCCGGTGGTTAAATTAAGGAGTATGGATACGGAGGAAGGGTGGAATGATATTGAATGGGGGGAAACCGAAGTACCCGGATAAAAACCTGCTCCATTGCCGCAAATGTGAGGTTTGTGTGGGAGCACCATTAAGTTTTCACTGCATTAGGCCCAGCCTCTACTCTCGCTGCAAAAACGGCCAGCCGTCTCTGGAGAATAGAAATAGGACCAATAAAACAGTAGGACTAATTAAATTTTACGGCTAGAATGGATTTTCGTTGATTATTTTGGAAATGGAGAACATTTTAGATTTTAATCAAGTTCAGGCATATGCCAGATGAGAACGCGTTAATTCTGGCTACAGAGAGGTGCCATTCATCGAACGTTTAATGAATTTGGAATTGTTCTGGATATGGATTGCAGATAAGATACGTCACTGTACTTGACAGCATGCTGTGTAAGATTGGCGAGCAGGTTTTTGTGCCTGCAACACTTTAGACGTGTGTTCGAATGTCGACAGCGTTACAAACTAGCCTGACTGTAATAGGGCAAAAAACCTGAAGGCGACTGTTTGATCGGTCAAAGCATGCTGTCAGTATTGGAGTGAACTTGCATTATTTTGTAACTATTTGTCATGTATTATCCATCTGTAGGTGAGTGGAAAAATAATCATATGATATCGTAGACAAGTTTGATATTTTCACGTTATGAGTGGTTCAAATAAGGTCTTTTGGGTTCGTACTCATTTTAAGGTAGACCGGGGTAGCTCAGTCGGTATGGCGACTCGCTACGGTTTGGACAGTCTGTGGATCGAGTCCCGGTAAGCGACGAGTTTTTCCACACCCGTCCATACCATCCCTGGGGCACACCCAGCTCCCTGTACAATGGGTAACGGGGCTGCTTCTCCGGGGTAAAGTGGCCGGGGCACGGCGTTTACCCCACTCCCATCTAGCGCTGAGGTTGTAGAAAGAGTAGAGCTATAACTCTATTCACACACTGGACCTTCATGGCCTATTCTAGGGCGAACAGATGGACTCTTCACCGTCTCTCTTGACCACGTTCAACACTAGAAACGCCAGAACCAGCTTTTCCTACACCCTGTAAGAACTCAAAAGACCGTCATTTTGGATATAATGTCCTGACTGTGTGTGCATGTCCCCCAGCCACTATTTTTGACATATATCGGTTGTAAGTAATAGTGAATTATATACCTAATGGACGAAGAAGACTTTGAAGACCTTTGAAGAGACTATTAGACAAGGCCGAAACAGGTCTATCAAGGTCTGACTCGTGAAGGATGATGATGATGATGATTGGTTGTACCTTGAAGTGGACCGCGTCCACACGTTCAGTTGTTTTACTCTTCACTCCAGACCATCTTGATACAGTACAGCTTTACTTTGGTGGAGCCACTGCTGTCCGGGGTGCAGTACACACGTTTATTAACTGTACAGTTACAGTTTGAAGGATTTATGCAATTGGATGTGGGTCGTACTAAAATAATATGCATGAACTGCAGCTATTCCTTTATCTAAGGTGTGTTGATCAACGAAACAGTGTGCTTGATTCGAGTATAACCAAAACACATACAGAAACTGTTCTTACAGCTATGTGCATTTTATTGACACGTGTAATTATTTAATGAAGAAAATGAGATTGATAGCAGCCTAGAGCGGTATCCATCTTGACATGCTGGCCAATACTTTCGCCTCTTTTATGTGACCACTAGTTTTATTACAGTACCAACCATATCTCGCCACTGGTACCATATTCTGATCCGGTTGAATCCAAACAACGCTGTCGCACATTAAGATGCATTTAAGATACATTTTAGTATTATTCCACTATCTACAACGAGGAGCCTGAAGTAGCAGCTTAGTTTTAGGTTTTCAGATGAATATTTTGTATGCATTACTCGTGTGACACGTGGCCAAACCCATCTCATCGTCCCTGACTTCTTTTAGAAATTAAGAGTTTCGTCGCTATGCAGTTGTGATCTTCAAAAATGCATCTCTGGGACGTTATTACTACACCAACCTGCTCAGTTGTTTATATTAGACATTAATGTGTGTGAAATTATATAGGGTGCTATGTATTCACCAAATGTTTTCGTAACTATTGAATCAAAACTAGATGCGCCGGCAACTCACACAAGAAGGTTTGCATGATCAGACAAGTGTGGGTTAAACATGTTTCCGTAACTGATGCTGCGGGATAAAATTTCCTGTCGGTTATGCATTTTGCTTCAAAAGAAAATGGAACATACATGTTCCAATAGCCTGGTGTTCTTAGAGGAAACGTACGAGTATTAGTGAAACCATTGATGGGCTCTACCTCATGATTGTATGCCACTACATATGGCAGTGTTTGCATGTTTGGAAGCATTTCCCTTACTCGAGTGCTATACCGAGGCAACGGGCAGAGGTGTCGTGTCATGCCGAAGAGCTTGCTGTAATTACTGTCGTGATTAGAGCCGGCTCGAGACGTCGGCGCCCCTTCAAAACTGTGCTTGTCCGTGATTCACATCTGACGTCCGATGTGTGTTTGCGGTCTTGCACGGTCGCATCCGCAGGTAGGGACGTAAGAATATATCACGCGCTCTGAAACAAGTCATCAGTGTTTCAGCGACTTTTTAGGCACTCGGACAGCGAGTTGTGAATATAATGTATACAGTCCCACGTGTCTGGTTCTAGTGGTTTCTGTTTTGCAGCAAATTTAGTGTTGTGTTCCAAGGTCCTTTACACCCACAACAATATGTCGAACTTGGTTATGACGTCATGAAAGTAGCTGTTTTGTGTCTTTGTTGTTCTAACCGAGGAGTATAATGTTATGGTTAACAGTTAGGAATTAATTGATACCGCAGAATATCTGACGTTATGTAAGAGGTGACAAAACCCTTTATCTTTATAACCGTCTTCGACTGTGTATACACGTATTTCAAACTTATCACATTCAGTGTTCGCAGAAATAGTCTGTTATTCGGAGTAAATAGCTTTCAGGAAGTGCGTTTCTTTAATGTCTGCTATCTCCCAAAAGACCCAGTGTTCCTTAACCCGGTCGCACGGTATATTACCATACCCGTTAAAAACAGTCTGTAGTGTAGTGGCTGAAGATAACATCTTGTTACTGTCCAGTTTTGGTAAATTGAAAATTGCGGATTGAGGAAGTGGGCACAGGAAAAGCAGAGTGGAGGCGCAGGCTATGGGACTGGTACCTGTTTAATGGCACTAGATGTCAGTGACAAGTACTAGTCCAAAATAAATCGAGGGCTAAAACATTTGAAGGTGGCGCATTCACTGTAATGTCAGTGACAAGCGCTATTGCATAAATATCAGTCGCTGATTGCTGTACTCTGGCCAGGCGAATACCCACCCCACGATATCCGAAATCCTTAAATACGTTCCTAGTCTCAGTTTATAAGAACTAACAGTTTTACGATGTTTCGTCTGGTACTTCGTCGCACGTAACAAGGTACAAAGACACTAAGAGGTAGTTTGGCCGTTATGAAATTACGACTTGCTGCATCCCTGTGGTTTGTTGTAGGCAGCAAAGTATAAACAATGACTTAGTATTTTTTGAGTTCTTAAAACGAATACGTTGTGCACAAAACATTTTCCTTCTGCCCTGTGAAACATCATTTCTTAAAGTGATTTTTTCCTCTTTTCGAAGACTGTGGGTCATTTCGTACACAGCAACGTTAGCGCACGTGGAAGGTACTGTAGTACATGGTTCAGTAAGGTGGGTGAAAGCACAGTTCTGTGGTGGGTTGTGTAGTGGAGTCGTGGTGAGGCCCCAGATCCAGTCTGGATCCCTAGGAGTAGAGTAACGTCCCTTTGGCCTACCCTATTCAGGTATTCCTTTCCCTTTCAGAATGTGTGGGGATTCAGAAACATGCAAGATACCAGGATGGCGCTCGAAATAGAGTTAGAATTTTAATTAGACCGACAAATCCAGACGACTTGGACTCAGGTCGTGAACCTGAAGGCCTACGATCGATTTCGGACGGTCAGTAAGTCCCACTACGTAATTAATTACGTCATGGTTTACACGGACCAATGCTGGAAGCGGAACTGATACATTGGGGTGGTTGGCGGACAGCAACCGTCCATCTGTCATCGTCATGTGTTGTAGTGCTACAGCACGAGCACTCCAAGAGTAAAATTTATTGCAACGAACAGTCTGGCGCGAGTATTGTATAGCAGAGGGAGCTGTCGTGTCGAAGTTAATAAGAACGCAAACTTTCATAGTAACGGGCCGGGAAAAATTATGTAGCCAGACATATATTTGGTAGTCAGAGAAAGATGCGTCCCTGGGGCCTTTGCGTTAATGCCTTGAGGCTGTCATTCCTGCTCGGAGCGCAGTATTAATTCCTTCCTATTGTCATAGTGTTTGCCTTAAGTATCCGTATGCCAGACACAAATAATGTATTAAAACTCCAATTTATAAAATCGATTAATTGTTAAGACATATTGTTGCAGATTAAAGTGATCTTAATGGCCGATCCCGGTGGCCATGCGGTCTAAGGCACAGGTCTCAAGCCGTCTGATTGCTAGGATCGCGGATTCGAATCCCGCTGAGGGAATGAATTTTCGTCTGTTGTGCTTGTTGTGTGTTGTGTAAGTAGCGGTCTCTGCGTTGAGCTGATCACTCGTTCAGAGGAGACCTACAGGTTATGTGTTTCTGTGGGTGATCATAGAAACTTCAACAGTGAGGCGGAATAGGCCAAAGTTGGACTGTAGCGCCACAGTAAATACAATGTTTATCTGAGTGCATCTTTGCATCCGTTTCGCTATGTCCTCTGTGCCACAAGTGACTTAATGAGACTTCCAGAACTCCAAAAGCTAGCTCTCAAATGCGGTGTGTGGAATTAGTCGCTATTGGCGATAAGGAGGCGTACCTTCCGACCCCAGTTTATGCACATATTGATATTCGATTATATGCAACTCGGATGCTTGGACGTAGGTCTGTATAGATTGCGAGAAGCTTCAGAATGGAGGTCATAAGTGTTTGAGATTGAAATAGGCTTACAGTTTTAAAGAGACCTGAAAGTTTGTGCTCTTCGGATTGATTAACGTTTAATGCATGTAGGTCATAGACTGTTGACTGCTGGAAAGACAAGTTCGGAAATATACGCGATGTAAGAATTGTGTCACTTTCACTTTGTTGCCGTTTGTAGAGTTCCATTTCACAAATGCTGAATATGGGCCGAACCTCGTCCAGAGGAGTCCTAACGAATGTGTGTGTGTATGTGTGTGAGTCACTGAGTTGATTAAGTGCACCAATTACCTTTTACAACGAGAAATGCCATGAATAAAGTATTGATATACATAACATATTTATAGACTTCTCACAAACTTGTGATACAGTTAATAGAGATGTAATATATAATAGCTTAATTAAACACAACCTTCCAAATAAACTGATTTAACTAATAAAACTCACAATGCAAAGAACCAAAATGGTGAAAGTAAACAACAGTTATTCTGAACGGTTTGAAACGAAAATAGGAGTCAGACAGGGAGACCCTTTATCCGCCCTATTATTTAGTGTAGTGTTGGATTCAGTAAGCACCAATATAGATGTCCGAGGAAATATTATTAGATTAACCCTTTAAAGACGAAGCGCAGACTGCTCTATTTAAAGACGCAGTCCGTACCGCGCTGTAAACACTTTTCATCTCGGTTACAAAAACCAATCAGTTTATGCTGTAAGTGGCACAAGTCGCTGTTTGTTCTCAGATAAATATAAAACACATAAATACAGTGTGGGCAGAACATACAGTTGTTGAATGTTAAACCTGTTGGTGCATCACGTAACCAGTAGGCTTTAAAAGGTTAAAGCAGATTTGCGCCTACGCAGATGACATTATAATAACTGGAAGAACAAAGCAAATCTTATATGACACCTTTTGCAAACACAAACGTGAATCGCTAAATGCTGGTTTAATAATGAACAACAATAAAACCAAATATCTATATTGTACCAGAAAAACAATTCACCCTACTTACATAAATACGGGAGAAGAACAGTTTGAACAAGTGAATTCATTTAAATACCTAGGAACAATGGTGAATACTGACAACTCTATTGAGGAGGAAATTAAAGAAAGAATAGCAGCAGGAAATATGGCACATCATGTTCACAAAACACTATTTTCATCAAAATTATTATCCCTAAACGTCAAACTACAACTTTATAACGCGTTAATTCGCCCAACAGTAACTTACGCCCCAGAAACATGGGTACTTCAGGAAAATGTGACAAATAAACTGATGACTTTCGAAAGAAAAATCACGAGGAAAATATTTGGTTCTACAAGAACAAATGATGGCTACTGGAGGATTAAAACTAATCAAGAAATAAATGATATATTAAAAGGAAAAAATGTAATCAGGTTTATTTAAAACAAAGATTAACTGATTAGGCCATGTTGAACGCATGGCTGAGAATAATATTGTGCAGAAGATTAAGAGATGGAAACCCTTGTCTAAAAGACCAATTGGAAGACCTAAAACACGTTGGGAAGATGACGTTTTGGAAGATATAAAGAGCATAAACGTACGTATTTGGAAGAAAGTAGCACAGAATAGAGATAGTTGGAAGACAGTGGTTGAGCAAGCCAGAACCTTATATAGGTTGTAGCGCTTTAGAATAATAATAATAATAAT
>Ga0123354_10018350_pt1 | contig 10966 bp, 13 predicted proteins | sample TergutLab28metaG_2_FD_97872 | JGI IMG/M metagenome (GOLD analysis project Ga0123354, IMG submission 97872) | Labiotermes labralis P4 segment gut microbial communities from Petit-Saut dam, French Guiana - Lab288 P4 | ecosystem: Host-associated > Arthropoda: Insects > Digestive system > Gut ... | reverse complement strand
CCCCGTAGTGCTGTTTAAATGTATCACCAGTGCCACCAGACAGTACGATACGCTGCGCAGAACCAGGTCGTTCAAGTGAATTTGTAACTATGCATCTCCTTATTCCTGCAAAATCCAGTAGTTACTTTATATAACACCAGGGATGACCTTCAAAATTTCCGTGATCTGCCCACAAATATCCTTGTAATAATATCAGAAAATAGTGATCGTTTCCGTCAAAATGTGGCAGAGAAGGAATGTGTTTACAGCGCGGTACGAACTGAGCATTAATGTAAGATGGCGGTTAATATTGGTATTCCGATGTTTATTGGTGTCAACGCTTTAGCTGATAGGCTCAGCCTGAGCAACAAGTTAAGAGGCGCGTCATTTCACGTGAGATTTGTAGAGGACGAAGTGACGGTCCGTATGTTTCTCTCTCTGACTGGTATCTCCTTCCCCTTCCAATCGCCAGTACCCATTACTTCATACCTCAAACCACTCAGCAAACGCTCACTCCCCGGTCTACATAATGACGGCGTCATATGCAGGCTTGTGGCTGGTCACACAGCAAATTACTTATTTAGCGTTTTTAATTTTTAATTCTTCAAAGAACTCTGCAAACACAAGTTAAGCAATTTGCATTACGATATTTAAAAGCCTAGTGGCTCTACCACGAACTAATCATCGATGGCTTTCGCGTTCAACAGTATTGTTTAATATTCCGCACTGTCGAATAATGTTTTAATATGTCTTCATTATTTAAGCATTTCTTTGTTGGGCTATGAAAATCGAATCTAGGAAGCTTAAGCAAGGAAACATGCCACCAAGTCGCTCCGACCAATCCCCCTCCACCCGCCCCGCACAACGCAGCACTTTCATAGAGAAGGTCAGAGAACAAGCCTCCGTACTTCTACATCACCACACCTGCCGAGAACAACCCCTTCCTACCACAAATAGAGTCGTTTTGTAAGTTGATATTCATGTAATTTGTACTCTTATCTGTATCTGTTAGGTTTCATAGTGTTTTATCTGAAACTTGCTTCGATTCGGTTTTTCAAGCTATGCGAATTTAGAGGTATCTACACCACACGCGCCGCAGGCATATGGCTAACATTTAAGTACTTTAACAACATGATGATGGCCAATACAGGCCGAAACATGTAGTTGTTTCCATCACAGTTATTAAATACACCTCAGTGATTAAGTTGTGTTTGACTACATACAATTTCCTAGTATGAAAACAGAAGTAAATTATTGCAGGATAATTGTCCTTGAAAGATTACGGTTTGGTCAGCCGATTAATAAATTATCCGCAGTTTCTGAACAAAGGATACGAATTGTCGTGTGCAAAAATCCGCCGCTGGCTGCTATCCTGTGTGCGGTGATTTAAAGTCACACAGCAAGTTTTCCTTCTTGTAAAAATGTCAGCTTCTTAATAAGCATTCCAAAAGTAACAGTTTTCTTAATTATATACATACCGTACCGCGCAGTAAACACACTGCGTCTCGGTTATAAAAGCCAGTCAGTTAATGCTGTATAGGGAAATAATCTCTGTTTGTTCTGAATTGCACACAAGACACATAAATATACTTTGTAGGCAGAACGTACAATTGCTGAAGGTTAAACTGGCGGTACATATAGTGACCACTGGGCTTTAGAGGGTTAAATAACTGTATAAAACCACTCAGTTAGTGGTATATAAGGAAATAATCGCTGTTTGTTCTGAGATCCATCAAAAATACATTATTAAATTGTGTGAAGAGAACATATAATTCTTAAATACTAAACTGGCGTACATATAGTGAACACTGGGCTGTAAAAGGTTAGATCACTGTTATAAAAACCAGTCAGTTAATGTTTATTGGGCAATAATCGCTATTTTTTCTCAGATTCACAGAAAGCGCACAAATACACTGTGTGGGAAGAACGTAGAATTTTTTAATGTTAACCTGGCGGTACATGTATTGAACACTAAGCTTTAGAGGAATAATCTTCTTCCCGATATTTAATTAATGCTATAATTAAAATAACATTTTTTGGCAAATTTCGAAAAATGTGAATCTTCAAAATGCTCTCCTTCGTTCGGGAGTTCCAAAAAATATATTTAACCCTGTGTGTGTTCCTTCGCATGCTTGAAATATTTAAAGGTACTAATGTTCACCGAACTGTAACGATGCCCTCTGTGGTCATTGTGACGCCTGTCGGCCAGTTCAGACCAGATAGCGTAACAGTTGTTTGAGGTAACAATGTCAGGGCTGGCAAGATGCGTGTTATTGATTGAACAGTTGAACTGTGTTTTGCCAGTGAATAATTTAACGCAAACCGTGATGCAATCTGCCTGCTGTCAACTGACATCTTGTGGACATGTAAAGAAATTTGTGTTTATTTCAAATAACGAAAGCTCTGCTGCTTACTGTCACAGCCGTCGCCCCTCCACTGACACGTCTTCAGACTCTCAACATCGCACAATCCGTTGATGAGCCCACTGGTGATCTCATCAAAACCTGCCAGCCGTTATGGAAACCAAAAGCCCGTCACCGCTCTCACAACAGCGCAAGTGTTTTTCCTTATTCTAAGCCATATTAATTAATCCAAAAGACATTTTCGTACCTTATTTTTAGGCTAATTTTTTATTCCCATCTTCTACTTGGTCTTCCAATTGCTGTGAGAATCTTTCCCTACCCAATGAATAATGCACATTAATGACTAAAATTTTAGTAGGACCATGATAAGCCGGGCATTTAGCACGCAGTACAGACGATAGTATACATATTTTTGTTCAGAAGGCATGAAAAAAAAGACCGCTCCAGAGAGCTGGGTGCCGACAGATGTTAACGGGCGTAATGTGGTGAATTAGAACAGGAAACGGATGGGCGTCAAGACGAATGGCGTTGCGTGACAGACGGCAGATTCCTTTATGGGCTCATTAAATATCAGTTTCTGAGCAATTTGTTTTTACTGTTGAAATATCAGAGTGTCTCATCTGACATGATGAAGAAATGGTTCATTTCGACTTTCAGCAAAAAAGCACGCAGAGCTGAGATATACTTGAAGGGACGGACTGTGGTTAGAGTTAGGAGAGAGAAACTTGAATCTCCATGGCAGTATCTCCTTCCCTTCTTTGTACAAGTACGTAGTAAAATATTTGTGCAGTCTTTCTTCTGTTGTTCAGTTAATTCGAAAATATAAAAGGTTAGGTTTTAATAAAGTGACGTTGCAGTAACACTCACCAATATCGCAATTATTTACGAGCTGTATGTATGCTAGTACACTTGCTTTATTGTTGTGTGTGTGTGCGAGTGGGAATTACTTGCTGGCAGTTACACAAGTTGGTAATTTTCATGGAGCAGTCAACTCTAAGCAATTCAAAAGGGAAATCTAAAAATATAATTCAAAGCTTATAACATTATAGGAAAATTCTTAACACAAAAAGTACCAAACGCAATAAATAAAATAAATTTGTTGTTTACCAGCTAAAATGCCAAGACTGTAATAAAATATATATTGGACCACCCGAATGGCTTTTTCACACAGGATTTCAAGAAAATTTTCGAGACTCTAAATATAAAAATGAAATTTAAATTTCGATATTTAATATTGTAGTTAATACATCGCCAACATAACACGATTTAACATCCAGCTCTCAGATAAATAAAACACAGAAGTTAACACCATACAACTCCAGTACTCACTTCTACCAAAAGATATCGCGTGTAGAGCATCTGAAGACAAATCCTTACCATGATTTTATAGTTTAAATATTTTACCAATTTTCTAAAGCGAAAAAATAAATTGTATATTTAAAAACTTTATTAAATATTTTATATTGTACATATTCAAATCCGTTTACAATTCTAACGCATTTTGTATTGTACATTTTTAAAAAAAATTTTAATTTTATATTTAATTGGTCAGTCAACATGTACTTCAGTAATAAGTGTACTATACTGTACTGTACTGCACTGAACTGTACTGTGTATACTCTAATGTACTGTATTGTACTCTACTGTACCGTACTCATAACAAAGAATTCAAAACTTACTAAATATAACATAACTACAGCTTGTATGAACTCTATAGAACAATAATGATTTTTATGGAAACCATGGTAATGATAAGTTATAATATATGGACAAAAATTTTTAAGTTTGTATAACTATTTGTCCTGATGGTGGTCTATTTAAGACAGAGATATTTTGCCAACATTTGAAAGAATAAAATTAACGCGAGTTTTGTCAGACACATTACATATTTTATTACTTTCAAATATTTTATGTTTAATACAGCTGGATGTCCACTACAAAATTAATTTTACATTTCCAACACACTACGTTGTATCCAATATTTTAGCTTGACAACAGAACTGGCTTTGCTGCCATCACGTGATATCTTGCGGTTCTGATGTAGTGCAGGTGTTTGTTTAAATAAGTAGAAGAAAGCAATTGCAGTCAGTTTATTGCATTTTATTTCACACTAAATACTGTGTTACATATTTCGGCTCAACTGAGTCATCATCAGGGATATCTAGATACAAGGGAAGAAAGACGTGACAAAACAGCAACATACAGCACAGTGAATATCTAAATAGTGCATTGTGTATGACATTACAGTTAAATCGCTCTATATTGAGTGATAAAATTTTTAACAATTAATGTTTGTGTGAGTAATATTGTTTAAAACTAGAAGATATAAAACATTTATATCTATGTTTACTGACTGATCATAATTCTTAGCATAAGTGCGGTGTGAAATATAAGAGCATATTGCCATTCACACATATATATTCGTCGTCATCATTTCTCATTTGGACCCATTCCTATTTAAATATTATCAAGTCTAAAATGTACAATGTTACAAGCACATTAACCTTGCTATTTAAACTAATGACATGTCCTGACAATAAATGTGTGTACCTCTGCAGTAAAATTTTGCTGTGAACTGACTGCAGTAAACCGGGTACATCAATTATGTTGAAGTTTACACAATGTTTACAGTACGTTTGTAATTTGTTTTTCAGGCTCACCTTCATTGGTCTTGTGCAATATTGGTCTCATTCTCTGTGTATTTATCAGTGATTTCTCTCACTCCGCTGTACAATTATTCGCACACATATTACAGTTTCTTCCTGCATTTACACTTTCTCCGCCCAATGTTCTCATAATGAATGAACGAACAAAATGATGGAGCCCCATCTTGAGCCAGTTCCTTCCTGTCCCATATTACCGTCTGAAAATACAGTACATTACCACGTGTTGGAACATCCCAAACCAAAACATATTGCCCACACAGTTTACTGTTGAACCCGGATTGCTTATCGTTCCGGACTCATAAGGCAGTCATTAACACTGTAGTCCATCCTCAATATAAATTTCGTGTTTGCTCCCAAGAATTTTGAAATTATACAAATAAATCTAAATGAGTATTAAAGTTGAACGTTTGGTTTAATAGAGTATAAATAACTATGGTGTTCATAAAATGAGCACAGATACTGAAGGACTGTTCAGTTACATAAAGAAGTCGACGTCAGTAAATGAGAGGCATACTAAACTCGAATGACAGTAACTGGCAGAGCAGCAGGAGGGTGGGGGATTCCTAATGAATAGTCACTTGTTCTCATTGTGATTTGTGGGAAACACTTGCTATAGTAGAAATTGTTTGAAAATGGATAATTAAGCCAGGACGCATTTCCGAACATATGAATTTACAAATATTTGAACTGTGCGGTATTTGTATGCAAAAATGCATACAAGAAGCAATGTTGCATTATACACACCAAACTCGCTGGTCCTAACAACAGATATGCACTGTAACGTCTGTGTTTTTAATAACAACAGTCAAAATCTGGCCTCTAATTGCGTGGTATACTTCAGAATACGCGCGCACCTTCAAAACCTTAAGTTTCCACAAAATCATTTCTTCTCCTTTGCACATTCCATTAGAGCCAACATACAGAACCCAGTTCTGACGTCACGTTCTGTTTTATCTCTTCGATCAGTCAGACAAAATTGTTTCATCGTTTCAAAGCCGCCACTTTGCCATGCATTTCCTCTCATAACACGTTGAAATATTAACAGATATTGAATTACTGTCGCTTCTACACAATTCGCAACGTGACTATATTATGGACGTAGAGCAGTCGCACAGCAGCAGCAGCACAGTGCCAAGTGACAGAGGTGAAGTCGAAGTGACTTGAGAAAAACAGGATATAATTGGCAGGTTATTTAAAGACATTAATAATTGATGATTTGTGCATTATGTGCAGTGGGACATGAAATGACTAACAGAAAACATGTAGTTTCTTATCTGAACGATAAAAATTATAACGCATCACTGCAGATCGTCTTACTGCTTTTCTTTAACTATCAATGCCTAGATCTCAAAAGATGGCACTTCCATTCTGGTTTTCAAACTACAAATTTTCGGTGTATTATTCATTTCCCCATCGCACGTTTCCTGTCCATCCAATTACCGTGACACTGGCTGCTGTGTTGCACCAGTTGCTACAAAATATTATTCGTCGTTCTGTCGAAAATTCTACTATGATCCAATCAAAATTGCAGGCTTTGTGCTGCCGAAAACATGTGCGTTACACGCACAAATTCAAAAACATACAAACACACATCCACACACAAAAACACACATACACAAACACACAATACACAAAAAAAAACGCACACGTATACAAAAACGCACAAATTCCCACACTAACACACCCAAACACACACACACCCACACATAATCAACCACGCACACCCACACATACTAACACGCAGATCCACACAAACACACACACAAGAACACATATAAATATGCACACCCACATACACACACACATAACCACACAAAACAAGCACACTCACAGAGAAACACACACACCCACAAACCCGGAAACAGACCCACAACAAAAATACAAACCCACACACGCACAAACACCCACACCCACGCTCTAATAAGAAAACATAAGCACAAGTAAACACAATCACGCACACAGAGACACACATCCACACACACACACACACACACACAAAACACCCACAACAACACACACACACACAACCACACACACACACACACTCAAATAAAAACACACTAAAACACACACACCAATGTAAAAACCACAAGCTCAAGCACACGTACACACACACACACACACACACACACACGCAAACACAATCATTATCACACATAAGCACCGACACTAACCACACTCCAAAACAAACACACACAGACACAATCACACACAAACAAACCACCCACACAAATCCACACAATAAGACACTCACCCAAACGGCACACACTCACACACATTTATACACAAACACTCACTGACACCAAACACACATATATTTATACAAAAAGTCAAACAATAATCAACACACACCCAACAACAACAACACAAACACACCCACAACAACGCACACACACACACACAACCACCCACACTCTCAAACACACAACAACACTAACAAACACATACACGGCCTACACCCACACCACACACACCCACAAACACACCGTACACCCACAAACAAAAGAACACACCCACACCCACAAACACAAAAGCACGCACAACCACACGAACCCATAAACACAAACACACACCAACATAACACAAACCAACAACTAGGCACACACACACAATACCACACACACACCCATAAAAACCACAAATATAAAAGACAAATCACACACACACGCACACAAACACACACCCACAGCAACACACACAACAACAAACAAACCAAACACACATACAAACCCACCCTCACACCCACACCAACAACAAACTCACTCACAAACACGCACACCCAAACACACACACAAACAACCTCAACCCACACACAACCACCGACACGAACACACACTCACGCACATACAACAAAATCACACACACACATAAACACCTACACAAACACATCCACTGACAAACTCACACCAAAAACACACACACACAAACACCCACACACACAAACCCACACATAGACACACACACCGACACACACACACACACACACTCAAAACACACACACACAACTAAACACCCACACACACACACACACACACGCCCACACAGTCCACACAGTCACTCACACACACCCACACACACACACCCAAACACACATCCAAACACACACCCAAAAGTACACACCACACAGACACAACACACACACACATATACACCCACCCACACACACACACACACACACACACAATCACAAACAAACTCACACACCCACACACTTGCACACAATCACACACACACAAACCCACACATACACAACAACACACACACACACAACCAAACGCAGCCCCCACACATCCATACACACACACACACAAAATCACAAACACGTAAAGTCACACACACCCACACACCACACAGACACCACACACACACACACACACACATACACACCCAACCACACCCACATACACAATCACACACACATCAAAACACACACCCACACACAAACACACATACACACATACAATCACACACACACACCACAGAAACACTCACACACACACTCCCACACACACACCCACACATACAATGGCACACAAATCAACACACACACTCACACATAAAATCACACACACACAAACACCCACACATGAATCACACACACACACACACACACCCACACTCCCACATACACACACACTACACAAACACACACACACCCCCCCGCACACTCACACACACATACACAAACCCACACACACGCACACACACACACAATTCGCACTAAATTAATTCCCTCTGCAGGTGATCTCGCTAATATGGCGACAGATTATAATCCGTCGGAAGCAGAATTTTGTACAACCTGAGTTCTTTCTAAATTGAAAATTGGACAAAAGGAAACGGAACGCAATTTATTGAAACCAAATTAATCGCAATGCTTTTAACTAGGAAACGGAACAATGAAACTATTAACATATACATTAAAATCGGAGACTGTATTGATGAAACGAATGACACATTATATATATACTTGTACAGTCTATTTCATTTTTTTATCACAATAATTTCATAGCTGAAATCTGCACTAAACTGATACACATATTAGGCAGAACTACAAATCTTCATTGGGGTCTGGACCACATTGATCTTAAAAATATATATGTTGTTCACTCTTCAGTCTATTAACGTAGGGAGCCCCTGTTTGTGGTGAGGCCTTTGTAAATCAAAGAAATATACGCATGTTGCAAAGAGTACAGTGACTGATATATAGTAATTTCACGAAGGCCTACAGAATTATTCTTTCGAATATTGATGTATATTGGCTTCATTTCCTCTCATAGGAGTTGCAGAAGAAGAGAAGACGAGTCTGTACAAAATAAAGCACAACGGAAAACGATGTGAATATGAATGTGAAATACCGCTGCTGATTAAATAATTGCCTCATCCTGCACCGCGACTGAGTGTAATGAAATTATGTGACTGAACACCGTACTGAACAGAGATCTATACAGACGGAAGCAAAATTGGTGGCGAAGTCGGAGCAGGAACAGTGATATATGTGGACCAAGTGCTTAAAGAGCAGTGCAAATACAAGTTACAAAACTGCTGTTCAAACAATCTAGCCCAACAAATAGCAAATTTGGAGGTACTTGATGACGTGACATCTCTCTCACACCACAACACCACAACAGTAGCCATTTACACCGAGAGCAATTTGAGCTTAAGATCGCTCAGAAACAGTTTTATACACAGCCATTTAATAGAAGACACACGATACGATGTTCGACAACTCATGACGCAGAATTGGTCGATACACTTCGGATAGGTGTAGGGACATATTGGAATTGAGTGGAATGAGCTGGCAGACAAATTCGCCAAAGCAGCAGCCGTGTATATGGGTGAACTAAATATAGTATACAGTAGGATACCGGTTACAACATTTGGCACAGAAAAAATAAGGAAGTTATCAGAAAGTGGCAGAGACAATGGGAAAGCACCGACAAAAGCGGTAGATGCCAATCGTTCCCCCGACAGAAAAACAGAGAATAAAACTGAAAATACAAATAACATCAGAGTTCAGAGCTATTACTTCTGGCCATGGGAAAAAGTCACATTTCCACAGGTTCAAATTAATTTATAATTCAATGTGCCCCTGTGATAAGAGGGCAGTCATCAGAACAAATAATATATGACTGCAAAATATTAGATTTCAAAGAAAAAATTTGAAGCAACTAATAATGTCCAGCGAAGGATCTTGGCTTTCCAAAAGCAGCGACTTGCAACCAAAATAATCACACGCAATTTCATGATTTATCAAATCGATAGATTTCAACAAACCGGATTAAAAAATATAATGGCTCAAAATTATAAACGTCGGATAAACAAAATGCAATGCTTAATTTCGAGATGTTAATACAAATATGTTTAGGGATATACACTAGAAACCTAGATTCTAAATCGAGCAAACTGGGAAGACAAAATATTTTAGATCACAAATATTTTAAGTACATAATTATTTAAGTTGTAAGATCTGTGAAAAAAAGCGAATTTTTTGGATAAATTAACGATTAAATTTACAATTGCTTTTTAATAAAAAATTATTAAAAATAATAAAGGAAATCGAAATATGTTTTGTTAATCCGTAATGAAATGTGTTGTTAATAGAGACTAAAAAGAAAAAAACAAACACTCACCCACACCCAACACAGACACACACACACAAGCCCACAAACACCCACAAAACACACACATAAACACATACACAAAACCACCCACTAACACGCAAAAATACACTCACTCATTCACACACACACACACACACCTAACCACACACACACACAAACCAAATTCACACACACACACACTTACACAACTTCCACCACACACAAAACAAAATACGCACGCACATACAGACACACATTTATATTCACACACTCCCGCACCCAAAAACCCACACACATACACACACAATCACAAACAACACAAAATACAAACCCACACACACACACACCATCTCTACGT
>Ga0123354_10018349_pt1 | contig 10966 bp, 6 predicted proteins | sample TergutLab28metaG_2_FD_97872 | JGI IMG/M metagenome (GOLD analysis project Ga0123354, IMG submission 97872) | Labiotermes labralis P4 segment gut microbial communities from Petit-Saut dam, French Guiana - Lab288 P4 | ecosystem: Host-associated > Arthropoda: Insects > Digestive system > Gut ... | reverse complement strand
TCAGCTCCCCTGAAACTTCGTACATCCAGTACACTAGATTGCCACCTCCTGTCTATCAATACGTGGTCAATCTGGTTGTGAGTCTTACCATCAGGGGAGGTCCAGGTGTATTTATGAATGTTCTGGTGAGGGAACATTGTGCTCTTAACAACCAGATTTTTCGATGTGGTGAAGTTTACTATTCTAACCTCATCATTACTATCCTGATGGAGACTCTCCTGTCCAATTATTGGCTTGAAAATAACCCCTCTACCTACTTTTGCATTAAAATCTAGTAAAATTTTCATACGATATTTTGGGAAGTGTTCGAACACCTCCTCTAATTCCTCATAAAAACTCTTTCAACTCCTCACTTTTTTCCTCACTAGGTGCATGCACATTTACAACAATGATATGAAGCCAGCGACCTCTCAGCACTATATACGACAGCCTATCGCTAACAAACTCTATTCACCTCACTGCTGATACTAATCTATGGTGCACAAAAAAACCTGTTCCCAGTTGATGATTTTCATTTCCTTTCCTGTAAAAAAAATTATAATCCCCTGCCCTTACTGTGCCCTCTTTGTCTCACCTGACCTCCTGCACCCCCACTACATCTATTTTATATCTCGCTAATTCCCTCACTGCTGCCTTAAGGGAACCTGCCCTATAAAGACTCCTAATGTTCCACATGCCTAATTTCATTCCCCTGTGTATTTTGCGCGATGCTTCCCCTAGAAACACTCCCCCCCAGAGATCCGAGTGGGGGAGTAGTTTACCTCCAGATTGTTTTGTCTCCAGAGGAAGCATCATGCCTGCAAGTATTTCTTAACATGAATGTTTTTCTTGACCTTATGTATTGGCCTACTCCCGCATAATTATGTGAATAAGGTGAGTTAATCAGACAACACTGGTTGGCAAAAAAAAATGTTGCTTTTCACTCCCAGTTAAAATTCAGGGTGATTCTTATCATTTTGACATTGCTGAATCCAAATATATTGACAAGATTGCCTTTTCACCCACCAGTGTTAAAGGAAGGGATTCAATTCAAATCCCACTTTTGTAACAAAAAAAAAGTAATGTTTTGGTTTTTAATTACAACAAATACTGTCAAATAATGAGCAGTGTCTCTATATATGATATCCGAACTAGAAAAAAAATTTGTTAAACACAGATTATGTCTTCTTGTGCCTCTTATTTTCACCAGTTTGTGTCTCCCTTATAAGACTGCAGCAGTAGTCAGCCAACTTATTTGGACTCCATTTTCCACTGTGCCTCTTTTCATTTAGGGAAATATCTTGATGGAACCTTTCATCATGTTCATCAGAGTTGGATCCCATGTTTTGGGGAAAAAAAATTCTGAATGGGAATGCAAACAATGGAGTTTTGATGACATGTTACACCCCATACTGCTGTGTGATGAAATTGGCTCCTGCACACTTGCACTGTAATTTTCCTCTTTTTCTTTGCCTAGAAAGTTTCTGCAGGCATTTTCAGATGACTTCCAGGCTCTTCTTTGTGTAGAATTTAATTTTGTACTAAAGTCTTGATCTTCAAATAGTTGTTTCATTTGTGGGTGAATGAAAATGCATTTTTTCAGCTTGGCGTCACATACGTTGGGAAATTTTTGCCTTAAATAACCAAACCCTTGGCCTACTTTATCCACTGCTTTCACAGATATTTTTATCAAACCAAGCTTGATATGCATTGGAGGTAAATAGATTTTTGACTTATCCATTAAAGCAGGATATGCCACATTCTTCTGACCTGGTGTTGTTCCCGAATACAGTGGCCATTATTTTGGTTCTGTAGTGATAGTCCTTCACTCAGCTGTCCCATTTCTGTTATAAGCAGCAGAATTTGGTGTATCTACCTTGCAGTTCAGTCAGTGTTGCTGTAACTTTTAGGTCAGCATGTATATTCCAACAGTGTTCTTCATAGCCTTCCCCCCTCCAGCAAAACCTGAAGGTTCTCATACGTTTCTTTCATGTGAATTGCTTGAGCCAGTTACATAGAGGGAACTTATTTCCATTGTGGAGTAATGCTACCTTCAAACTAACTTTAGATGAATTAATGAAAAGCCTCCACTGCTTAGAATGTGTGTTCAAGTTGCAATACCTCCATTAATTCTCAGATGTTATTGCGGTATGTGATCACCATCCTTGAGTAATACGTTGCTATGTCTGACTGCCTCTTCCTGCAAAATGATAATATTACACCTTTCTCAAAAGAGTTCACTGCTTGTACTGTGATCCAAGTAGCTGAGCCTTTGTTTTGTCACTGTAAAAAAAATTGAGTGTATTAAGCATCCCTTGAGTTTGCAGCGCATTAATTATCACAGTTATCACACTGCAAGTTAAAGGGATGCTAAACACCTGGAAGAAAGGTTGTCAGTTTGAGATATGGCTTGAGACAGTATTATTCTAGGGATTAACTGGCTTAAGTAAATAAAAATACATGAACAATATTACAAAACTTTGGCAAATCCCCAAATTTCAGTTTTTGGCCATTCAACTGAGGTATCAATTGGTATCATCTAAATGGAGGGTGAAATAAACATTGTATTCACACTTTCAACTTTGTAAATGTATTCCCAATGAAATTCTATCAAAATTATGTCAGGGAGGAAATTAATGCTGACCAGTGTAATTAGTCATGGTTACTGCATGTGATGGTTGTTTAAAATGGTAGTGTATTAATGTATTTATAAACTCATTTTAATTGCTTCCTAGTGTGTCAGTAGGAGGTGCTAATGTTATGTTATTTTTATACAGTGCTGTGAACTGTGGTTCTTGCCAGTATCAAGATGGTACGGCAAAGGACAATGAGGTGGGCAGTGCACTTTGAAGACCTAGGCATTAGATAGGAGTATGGTAGTAAAATTTGTCTTGAAATGCTAGATTGTTATAGTGTGACTATGGTTATCTGGCCCAGGATGGGACCAGTTATGCACTAACTCCATAAAGTGCAGGTACTATATTTACTGAGTGAGCAACACTTAGCATCTAAAAGGAAACTCTTCTCTGTGGACAGTGTATATGAGTTACAAATATCCTGCTTATAACTTATTATTTGTAAGTAGAGGAACAAGCGTACACATCCTTGCATTTTGTTTGATTTTTGGTACTGCTTTATCTGTTTCCACATGTAAAAGCAAGTATTGAATTCTGGGAATTTATGTATGTTGGCAACTGTGGTTAAATTTCATAGTAACAGTTTTGTCAGGGATTTTAAACATCCAGACAGCCATATTTTGACTTGAGGAGAGGTGTATGAAGTTTGGTATTGGCAAAATGCAACTTTTAGCAATGATGTACGTGTGTGCTGATGTACTAATGACTTGAATGGCAGATAAGAATTAATAAATAGCTGTGATTTTATGCCGATAACAACTTGTTGCCCCTACAGAAATGTCAGCATGTCTTAGCAGTTTGGTCTAAGTTTGCTGTATGTGCTGTAAACTCATGTTATATGTAGCAAGTTTATGGTAGCTGTGTTACTGTTTTTTTTTTGTATGTAAATGGCGGTACACTAAATGAAAATTCGTAACGTATTTCATACCCACATAAAATATTACACCAAAATTTTCCAGCTTTTCACCTGCATGTAACAGCAGTATTAGTGGGTCATCTCGATTGTCATATGGTTCTCCGAAACAACGCAGCATAAATAACAACGAATGTCAGGTTGGATTACAAACAAGCCAAAGTAACAACCTTAATCGATTATCATGGCCACAATTCCACAACGTCAGTACATCGAGCCTTCAACAACGAAATGAGAGAGAGTTCTGCATTATCAGAGAAGCACCCACGACACCATTGTGTGATAATGTAGCTCCAGTGATTAGTTTCGTATCCAGTAGTCAGGAATCTGCACGAGCCAGAAGAGACTCTCTGAATCGACAGCAAGGGGCCCTGGGGAGGGTACTCTGTCCAGATGAAGCCAAAGTTCTGGAACGAGCAAATCAGATTGTCATGTATGTAACATTTCTCAGTAGAGTGCGGTGGTGGAAGAAGTGGTGCATCTTGTAGCATGCATTGGTGGAAGCACTGGGTAAAGCTAAATAACTAAAATGGCAGTGCAGCTTTTTTTTACTTGTGACAAGGCGGAATAATGCACTTGCAAATTGGACAGTTACAATATTACACATTTTGGCCATATGAATTTCCTGTTTCATGCTAGTAATTTATGAACCATTATACATCAAAGTTGGTGTAGGAGAATTGAATGTGAATGGGATTTTCTTTTCCCCATTAAGTTCTGAGTTTCATTCACTGTTCTAATAAGGTTTAATCTTGTGCAAGCTTTCAGTTATGGCTTATTAATTGTATGTATTCATTTGGTGTAGGACTTCAAACTTCTCTGTTAGCTTTTGGGAATAAGTTATGAATTATCAATTACATTTTTTTTTGTCATTTTGGTAGTGGTTATTGTTACTGATGCATTGTCATACTGTGATGAAAGATACAGGAAATATTTTGTTTTTACTGGGGGCTATGCTTTTCTGCCAGTTTGTTGCTTGAGGGGTAATATGATTTGATGATTGTTTCCATTTGGCTTTATTATTTATTCTCTCTCACGTTTCATTTACATATTTCAGTATATAAACTTTAATCTGGATTGTTTATGTAGGCATCTGTCAGTGCTGTACATAACTCAAGACCACCAGAAAGAATGTAGGTGCACTTTGGACTTTGACACACTTCAGTTTCTTTTTAATTGGGTATTTATTATATGCACAAGAAACATGCGTATATGTTCCGTGATGAAATTGAAATTACTGCCTCATAAGTTTCTGGTTTAAGTTCCTGGAGACTGATTTTTCTGTGTGCACTCCAGTTTGACTTAATGGAAATTGGGAAATTGAGTTTTCATGCATTTTAGGCTTTGTTAATTGTTCATTTAAATGCATCTTTCATTAACATTCTCAGCAGTGACCACCCATCTCAGTCTGTAACTTCCCAGTCTCCTACCTTCTGATTGCTTTCAAAGGTTTTCTTAGTCATCCTTTTGTTTGACCCATTTGGACTACATTTCCCTTCCAACCTTTGCTTGTGTATGTTTACAACCAGCACTTCAGTTGATGCTGATTCTCCAAATTCTTTGTTCATTTACTGCTCCATACAACTTCCTCAAAAATGTCCTGTCCCGTGCATTCCAGTTTTTCCTTTTCTAGTCTTGGATGACCATGTTTCACATCCACACATCACAGCTAATTGTTTTTCTTTTACCTACTTAAGTTGCTGTGGAATTTTTACATTAATTTCAGATGATATTAAAACCTAATTTAATTTTGTTATAAGTTATGTTAATACTTCCCATCCATGAATTTAACCATCATACCATGTACATCAAAATTTCATTTCAGAATTTCTTTGGCTTTGGTTTCTAAATGACTGACATGAGCAAACTTCTTGCTTACAGTATGTCATGGAAGTGATGTGTCGTACTTCAGTAAACTGAAGGGATGTCCACTGCAGTCACAGTTTTTTGTGTGCCTTTACGTGTCTGCAAACACACAACCATAATAGAATCCCTTAACAGGAAAAAAATCTTGTGGGTTGTGACACTGTCATTGTGTTACTGTATCTCAGTGTTCAGAAAGATCTTGTTGCCTTCATTTTTAATCAGTCCAAGAAGAAGAGTTTTTCTTGGACTGCTTGACTCCAAGCATTTAGGCGCAATGATCCTTTGAAGCATCAGGAACCACTCATGCAACTACACATTGTCACATCCCAGAAGACTTGAATCCACAACAAAGTCACCGTAAGAACTTCAAATCTTGCTGGCCATAACAGCTTGTCAGACATATGGCATGTAATCTGCAGGTTCAGATAGGGTGTTATAGCCTAAAACACTCATACTTTTTATGAAATACTGAGCAGATTGTCTCAAGCAGTGGTATTTCTAACTTTTATGAAGGAGGTATCTTGTTTATGTCTTGGCCTGGACACTGGCTACTCTGACCAAGGTTTTGTGTGTCTTCCACAGTCCCTGCAGATGGATGACATGACAGTAACTCAGATTAGAATAGAACCACAACCACAGCCTTCCACATTCCCATTTCATTAGTGATTGACTACATGCAGTGCTGTATGGTTTGTCTTGCTGACAGCATCATTAAGTGAACATTGTACGTACCATGTACACACCTGCGCTGACACACACACACACACAGAGCATAATGAAATGCCAATACCTTATCCTTCACATTTCTGCTTCTTGAAATAAAAATGAAAAATAAAATTTCTTTATGCAGTACTTATGCAACCATTGCACTGCTTTGTTTGATTTGATAGTAAAGTCTACATTTTTCATTTTTTATAACCATTTAAATGTTAGGCACATTCAAATAAATTTAGAACACCCACAATTTACAAATAAATTAGCTGATTTTGTAATTTATACGGGGGGATTGAATTGCGTGTGTTTTGCTTTAGTGAAGTAAGTAAAACTTTGATTTCTGTGAATCTTATATTATGTTGAGCATTAAATAATGAAATAAGAAAGCAAGTGACATTAAGTTTGTCTCTCTTTATTCAAATATTTGATTTCTGTCTTTACCAACAATTGATTTGTCTCAGCATATAATGTGCTGACCTTTTGAACATTTTTTTGCTTGAAACAAATAGAGGTTTTGTACTTCATGCTGTAATTGTTTATTGTTATTAAAATGATAACTTGAATGTTAAGTTGTCTGGTAAGCTGTTTTTATGTAACAAATGTGTCAGATGTGTAAGGTAGTACATACTTGGAATGCTTTGTAAGGTACTATTTGCATGACCCAAAGTGTAGGTATTTACAGTTGCATTAAGTGGGTGTGTTGTTATAATTTGTATGTTTTTATGGTGTGGTTACTGTACTTGTTTTGCATTTCTTATCACATTTTTGAATTATCGACTGACTGTTGCATGTTTGTAGAACTCACAGCATCTGTATTCTCTCGCTTTTGCAAATGTTTGTTGTACAAGAATTGCTTCCCCCCTTCCTTACTAGTGGATTTAGTCATGGTTTGAATAAATTATTTTATAGTTTATAGTAATAATTATATGTGATTTGTTATACTGTCACATTTTTTTACATTCTGGATAATTTGAGATTGATCACTATGCAATATGTAGTTGTCATTCTTATCAGATAATATTGTCAGTGTCAGTTGTCTGAGAAGATGCATTGTGACTGATCATAAATTCATCAGATTTGAGTTTGTCTTTTGTAACTTGAATTTGAAGAAACCTGTCAAAAGAATGAGCTGTGTCAGGATCATGAAGAAAGTTATAAAATTTAAATGCAGACAATAATGTACATGTGGAACTTGAAAGTGGTTAGAAAAATTCAGAATGAAAATTGAACTTCTCACAGCAGTGACAATGAATTGCTGTTTCTTGAGGTGTGATGTCCTGTAGTGAGGTCACATGTGCTGTGTTTAACAGGGTGTGGTGGAAGCGATAAGTCGTCTGAAATGTCATTACATTTCTACAAGACTACTTAGCATCATATCCCAGAGAACTGCCCTGTTCTGATAAAAATTTGGTTTTATATTGAGTTACCTGTAACAGGCTAACTGGATGGGTCAAGGCAGACGTTAAAATGCGTCTGCATCATTTTGGTAGTAGAAGCTCAAAAGATGCCTCACGTTTCTCTCATTCATTAGTAGTTTTATTAAATATTTTACTTAGAAGAGTGATGAGATTGTTGTGATTAATAATTTTACTGTCTAATGTGATGTCATATATAATAACACCAAGAATTAGGAAGAAAAATGAACATCGCTAGAGTCCAGCTGGTCATTATGGCATTGCATTGCTGAGAGAATATTCAGGGAATTGTCGGAGTGGGATGCATAAACTGTAACCCATAAATTCCATGTTGCCCATGATACTTTGACCAGAAAGTGGAAGAACTGTAAATTAATGGAAAACTTGTAAAACATTTGAGATTTCAGGTTGCTACAGTGGACATTGTGAAGAAGTATTATGTAGTGCAACATTTAATGGCTGAATATTCATGATTTTTTCTGAATGTTTATGTAAAATGTATAATTTTAGTTTTGTTTGAGCCTAATTTGGGCAAACTCTTAAGTAATTAACCTGACCATCTTTGAAGAAATCTTTAATACTTGAAAACAGTGAATTTGGGTGTATATGTTTGAAAAATGTATAGTTTTACCTTCATCTACACCCTATTTAAATTATCCATTAGTTGTCTCAGTGGAGGGACACAGGGTGTTATAAGCAGATTAGATTTGGGGGCATATATGTAATTTAAAACTGGTGTGAAAACAGGCAGCATAGAAAATCCAAATGGTTGTTTAAATTGATTTGTAGCTTACTGTGTTTCTGTAGTAGTAGATGTATGTATAATGTGGACAGAAATATTAATTGTATTGTAACTTATTTACATCAGAGTATTTAAAGCCAGTTTAATATTGAATTTTATGTACAGAATATTGAGTTCACAGTGTTGCAGTATTTATATACTGTCTGTGATTTGCATGTAGTGTTCCATGTATTGTGATGTAATGTTCTGTTAAAAACCAGTTTTCATTTATTTATACAGGAAAAACAAATCCTTTAGACCAAGAGAGCGAGGGAAGAAGGGTTTGAAGAATTTGCAAAGTGTGAAGACATTGGCCGGACGAACCCAAATTTACAGTTGCAGCAGTCAGCAACTTGGGAAGGCGAGGAAGCAGCCTCTCACTGTCTCAGCCCAGTTCCAGCAGTCATTGCATAGCCTCATGGATACACTTAACCAGGCCAATCCATTCTTCATACGCTGCATAAAGAGTAACAGCCATAAGGTAAGCAGCAGCATTTTGAATGCATCTCAGCGGCCATCTGTTTGTTTGTGGTTTGTTTAGTGCACTTCTGAGAACTCTGTGAGAACTCAGACTGCATGACTTTATCATATGTTTCTATCACATACAGCCATTATCTGGTGCTTACTCACTCACTTTTTATTTCTTGCATCCAGCTTCAGCAGGAAACAGCAGTTTACAGACATTATCATTAATGCAAATAATAATAATTATTTTTACAAAGGAATGCATTGTAGTGAACTGGAGCACTTTTTAATCCCACGTTGTTGCATTGTTGTCTTTCATACCTTTTTGTGTTGGGGTTAGAGATGAGTTTGAGACACTTCTTGGTTGTGTCGTTGTACAATTTTTCTGTGAAAATGTATTTTGGGCACTGTGGTGGTCTTGGTTTTTTATGCCTGGCATAAATTGGTGGTATGGTTATATGGATTTGCTGTTTGAATGATTTTACTTACTTTGATGTACTGAAGGTATACGGGGTGACACAAAAGTTTTTGTCACTAGAGGTAACCTGTATTCTTGTCTACAGTGAAGAGCTTTTTTTAGGGGGGGGGGGGTGGTTGTGGTGCGTGTGCAGTGTTGCATTCTTCTGGCTTTACTTTACAATGATGTATTTTGGAGCACCTTTGTACTTTTTTGTTCCATCTTCTTTTGCATTGATCAGATGTTTAAAAGTCTTAATAAGACCAACAAATGCACTTGAGTATATGAATGTAAGTTTATTATATAGTGGCCACTAACATGTTTTGACCATGCATATGTATAATTTTGGTTAAATTTTGTTAAATTTAACCACAGTTACGTGATTTTATAGCTGTGGATTTATTCTGACACATTATAATTGGAATTGTATTCTTGTTCTCACCCCCCCTGTAAATGACCACATGAATGGCCAAAATATGTTGGTTGTTACTATGTAATGTAAATTTTCATTCATAAACCCAAGTGCATTTGTTGGTCTTTTAAAAATTTTATGCAGCTAATTGCTTTGTTGTGTGTTTACTGTGTGGGTGTGTGCGTTTTGTATGATTTATGTCTTGTCGAGTGAGTTTGTCTGTTGGAGGATTTGTGTTTCTGACCATATAATTTCGGGTGTTTAGTCATATGTGACTTGGAAAGTCTTTGGAAGGAGTGAGGAAAAGTATGATAGGCCTCACGATAGCCTGTCCTAGCCTAGATTCAAACTGGGCACCTTCCAAATACAAGTAGGTAGCATTTATGCTTAGTCAGCTTTCTTGATATAGCTATCTGGAAACATTAATTGTGACTTGCCAGAGTTCATATGTTTTCTTGCAAATACATCTCCTGAATCTCTTCGGTATCCCTAATATTGTGCAACAATAGTCACAATTTTTTAAACCAAAACCATCTAGAAGTATTGGTTTGTAATAAACAGACACTTTAAAGCCTGCTGATAAAATACTATTTCTTGGCTAGCAAATTCATGGTGATATTTTAAGTTTCTTGAAAGCGGGAACAAAGTCATTATTTTAGTGTTGTAAATTATTTCTCTGTACCTCTGTATTTAATTGTCACTCAGAATTTCTAGGAAACTTTTCTTGTTCCCGTAGATAACTGAGGGAAATATATCCAATTCTAATTGGCATTTCATCTAGTAGGAAAGCTTTATTCAAGGGGGTGCATTTGAGTTTATATAAGGCCTATAAATATGTGTAAAACGTTTTTTCTCAAGTTTGTAATCCAGTGGCCAGGGATGATACTGTTGACAGAAGTTGGTATACTGCAGTGATCAACAGAGAGCTTGTTTTAAAAATTTGGCCACACCTTTAACCCTTCAGCGTGGAGTGACGAGCACTGCTCGTCATGGTGCACGCTCTCACTCATTCGTCTATATCTCGACAACATACGGAGCAAATGTAACCGGGCTGTTTTGTGCTTGTTTGTGAAGGAGCTGGCTCTCTTATCGTGTGGGAGACAGTTGCTAGAAATTATTTCTTCATTTTTTTTCTCTGCTCTCGAATTTTGGGTTTTCTCTTTGCAGTCATGGTGTGCCGAACACTGCATGTCATGGTGCACGCTCTCACTCATTCGTCTATATCTCGACAACATAGGTAGCAAATGTAATCGGGCTGCTTCGTGCTTGTTCGTGAAGGAGCTGGCTCTCTTATGGTGTGGGATACAGTGACTAGAAATTATTTCTTG
>Ga0123354_10018345_pt1 | contig 10967 bp, 8 predicted proteins | sample TergutLab28metaG_2_FD_97872 | JGI IMG/M metagenome (GOLD analysis project Ga0123354, IMG submission 97872) | Labiotermes labralis P4 segment gut microbial communities from Petit-Saut dam, French Guiana - Lab288 P4 | ecosystem: Host-associated > Arthropoda: Insects > Digestive system > Gut ... | reverse complement strand
GCCTCAAGCTCCCTGTTCCTAGCCTTCAGTTCATCAATTTGTCTAAGCGCGTTTTGCAGTTCCTCTTGTAGCATTTTCACCTTTTCCGTCCTACACTTATCACAGTTCCAATTCTCTCTCTCAACCGCTTGAGCCTTCACGCTTCCACAACTGTAATGATACCATCATCCACACAGTTCACATTGTATTCCTGACTTCAGATTCCTGCCGCACCCAGAACATAAAAGTCGCACGGTGTTCTCCACTTCCACAACAGGACCAGGATTCTGCTCGACTCCACCAATTACTAGTAACACCGCTAAAACCATTGAACTTAGCACCGTCAAACCCAAGCAGTCACCAGCCGTTTCGTTAGCGTCACCACGCCTAGACACGCCACGCCATGAAAATCTCCCAGCCCAGGTACCAACCCTCGCGCGGTAGTCCTCCAGGTAGCACCCCATTATTATACCCTTACTCAGGAGCTCACAACACACACGTCTCAACTCAACGACACTCCAAACCAGACTGGACCTAATGTTATTATTTCAATTTGTTTACCAAAACTGTGTTACACCTGAAACTCTGTAACTTAAAATTGCCTAAGTCAGGGAGTGTCTTTACCAAAATTTAGGATCAATCTTCTGCCTGCAACTTAAGGGAAGAAGATTTATCACACCCATAAAAGTGGTCAGTCATATACAAAGGAGAGGGTAAGAACTGCAGGTGCCTCAGTTTCATTGTGATATTCTTCATCACTGTCATACTGACCATATGTTCACTGCAATAGGAAGTACAGAAGACACGGTCTACAGCTCAACACTAACTACAGGTGGTAATCAAGAGGCTTGTGACTGGTATTATTACTTGTTTACAGATCACTGTGTTATCTGTAAAATGCATAAGATGTAATACTTAAAAAGCGTGTCAAAGAATGCCTGTTAACTTCATCTAAAATCATACATACTGTACATATCAATATTTGTGACTGGTGCAGCACAGATTTAAAGTCCCAGGCTTGATGAAAGTCTATTGCATGGCAGAATGTTAAAATTCTTACAGTGAGCAGCTTAGATTTGACCAGATCGCATAATTTATGGGACTGTACACCACTTTAATTGCCTCTTGCATATATCTGGCCAGAATAATATGTGACAAGGAGGATAAACGTAACTAGTGTGTTGGGCATTTTCCATCCTCTAAGTCTGAAAAACAGGGTCTCGTTTCTTATTTAGGTGGAAAGGAGAAGATAAGATGGTAATCTAGTGGGCCTGTTAGAAACGGCCAATCTCCGTCAATGGACTAGTAAATGAGGCTAGCTCTTTCAAACACCATCACAGATCTAGAGAAAGAAACAGGCTCTTTGTAAGATTATCTATCACTGTGTCAGTTTCAGACACACACACACACACACATATACATATATATTTAACACTACCACCTGACCAGAATTAAACACCATCACAGGATCACTGACAAAGACAACCTTTTCCTAATGCTCTCACTGGCAAATAATAAAGACCAACTCTTTCTAACACTATCTGGACCACTAATACCGATCAGCTCTTCCAACACTATCAAATCACTGGACTAGTAATACAGACTAGTTCTTCTACCACCACCAATGGACCGGTAAGACAGATCATCTCTTTCTAACACCATCAATGGACCAGTGACTGAGAGTAGCGCTTTCTCACATCATCAGTGGACCAGTAATAGACATTAGCTCTTTCTAATGAACCCAGCAGATTAGGAAACCATGCATCTCATTTACATCTGAAAGCAAATAAGCCTAACAACATGGCCAATGTCCCAAGCACTAGTTATGCTTACTGCCACACAAGGGGTTCACAAGTTTTTCCAAAAATCTAGAATCCACCTCCAAATTCTACGTCGCCAATCGGCGACATTAAGCAAGTTCCATATTGAGGACCCGCAATTCTGACCTGATCTGTGAACCTCGCTGTTATCTGGCACTTTCTGCTCAGTGCATGTGAAATGATATCCATTTCTGCATGTAAAAAGAAAGAAATGCAATAATTATGCTGACAGTATGAGGCACCAATGTAAAATCTCAGTCACCTAGGTAACTTACTAGGTGCCTGGGATTTGTGCACTCTTGCACTATCATCAAAATCATGTACAGGTGCAGAAAGGAGGGTAATAGGAACAACAGTCAAGTGCATGAGGAAATCATGGATAAAAATTTCCACAAACATCATATAAGGATTACTTAGTTTTGTAAGTAAAATCTATGAATTTATCTGGCATACCTGGGTAAATACAGGAGTTGCAGAGGACCACGAGAGACATGGCACAAGAACAATGGGTTTAGGCCAATTTGTTGCTGCTAATGAAGCCATCTGCATTGTAAAGCAAGCCAATATAACAACACCAATTTAACACTTTGTTAACAAATACATAAAATTCACACTGAATGTACCCACCATCATACAGCTGACAGATAATAAGGACTGTGTAAAATTTCATAATTGCCATAAATTACACCAGTATCAGTCTCCATGTTTCAGCCACTTAAAATACTCTTGTATCCTACAGTAATGTGAAGAGGCCAAAAGAGTGCAAACATGTCACAAATACTGAGAAGAATCTTGGAAATGCATCACTGGATACAGAAATATTCATATAGTTGTCTAATTGATGCTCAGAAACATATTGTTAACCCTTGAAACCTGCAACCTGGTATATCAAAAGCAGTAAGGCATGCTTAGCAGTGGTATCCAGAGTTACACATACAGACTGTACACACTGAAAATGAAATGTGGCTTCTAAGCCAACCGTTATCAGAGTCTAATCAAGCTACTTGCCACATCTGATCATGACACCTACTAAATTCCTTTGCTTCTATTTCTTTTCTGATTTGAAAGCTTACAGTTGAGAATCATATGATCACGAAGAAATCTAGTGGTAACTGGGGCAAAACAGCAATAACAAGTACTTCATACAGGTCTACAGGGTAACAAAATAAGTTTCATTCTTACTGAATCCATTATTGAAAACACATTAAATTATGATATTAAAGTAAGACTGACAGTTCTGTTTGTGGTAAGTGTCTGGACTGTTGAAAATACAACAAATAAGAAAACAGAAGGAGAAAAAGCAACAGAATTGATTGTAAAAAGACCTAGGTAAGCTTGGTGCTTCTCACACTGATGGGCAAAGTGAACAGTATAATTTTATGTAAAATCTGTAAATAAACTGTGCCAGATTATCATTTGACAACAAATGCTTTCAAGATACATATATTTCTACAATATGAAGCCAAGTTAAAATGAATAAAAAAATAAATAAGTTGCAAGATCAAGTGACATATCAGTACCCATTTATGTACTTCCACCATTGTGCACCTTGAATCACAACTAAAAAGAAAGTATTGTGGTGTTATTGGCGCGGAGTGCAAGAAATATACCTAACATTTGTAACATCTGTCACCTCAGCTATTCTCAGAACACTCACTGGATTCACACAAACATGAATGCATGAAAGATAAAAAGCACTTACATGTCCTCCCATAGACATCCCAGTGACACCAAGAGGTCCCAACCCGTTGCTTTCACACCAGTGAAACAGAACCAAAGACTCCAAAATAAGGCAACCACCCATCACAAGGATGTCTGACACATTGTGCAGACTTGAACGGCTTTCAAAAGATATAAATCAAAAAAATGTTTAAGTCCATAAACAGAAAGGTGTATTCAATTTTAAGTAGACTAATAGAGAGGAATGAATTCTCCATTGACCTTAATTTGAAATTCAGAGGACCATGCATAGTGATATATTCTTATAATAAAAGCCGAGATGCACTATTTCTCAACTTTATTTAGTAAAGAACTCTACATGTTTCAGACAGATTTACTGTCCATCATCAGGAGTCTTAATACTGTATTCACAGCAACAGGTATTTGTCATACTAGTTATGTTGCCTGTCTGCTAGCTGACCTCATTAGCAGAGAGGCAACATAACTATATGACAAATACCTACCGCTGTGAATACAGTATTAAGACTCCTGATGATGGACAGTAAATCTGTCTGAAACATGCAGAGTTCTTTACCAAAATAAATTGGAGAAACAGTGCATCTCGTTGGCTTTAATTGTAAGACCAGACCTATAATTTATTAATAATTTATTAATGTTATAAAAAGCTTCTTTTTGATTTTTAAAAGCAGATTTTAATTCACAAAATTTTGCCATCCTATATCATACAGTTAACAAGCCATAATTTTCTTTGTGGTGTGCTTCATAAAGATATTTAACATTATGGTCTTGGCAAACGTGACACTGCCTTCACTTTGTACTTAGAAATATTCCTCTTCCTGATGAAACAATAAATTTTACAATCCTATCAAATCCATCATTTCTCAGCATAGCGGGTAGTATTCACTATTTGCTTTGATATGTTCCACAGGCCACCAAAATATTTTAAATGGGGTATGTGTGGCCCAAACACTGCCAGTTTTAAACACCCAAACTAAAATATAGGTCAAATCCAATCAGTATGTGCCAAATTAAATTAGTTTATGCAATGTTAGGTCACGATAAGTGGGTCCCCGTCACCATGGCATGGCATGTCCTCAGGTTGTGGAAGAGGAACGGCCTCCAATATGGAGAGTAGCTGCAAATATACTGAATAAGCAGTTAGAGACAACCAACAAGGGGTAGTCCTCCAGCTTGGGGGTTGGGCGATGTGCTAACAACTCCTCACCACAAAAACATATCATGTTTCGAAACAAACAGAAAGCACTTGTGACTGCAGTAATGAACTGTCGGGTTCCACAAAATGTGGGGAATTTCTTGACTAGCTGAAAATCTGTTAACTTCTCAAGAAGGACTCTCCTCCATGGAGTGAGTAAGTAAGTAAATAAGTAAGTTAAGTATGTAAGTAAGTAATGTTAGATCAGATCACTGACGAACATTTCAGTAAAATATACTGGTGGTTTTGGAGAACAGATGTGCCAGTAGGATAGGCCTGCTATACTTCTCGTGTACCCATCATCAAGCAACATGCTTCCTGTATGTGGTCAACCACTGTTTTAAAAGTTATACCACGCTTCCAAGCAGTTCTGAAATCAGTATTAGAGCCTGACAAGGGATACAGTAGACTTTTGACCCAACTATAATTGTGGCTGATAGCCCAAGCACCATGAAAGCTGGAGGTCTTACACAGGCTGGGCTATTTTTTCATCTTTTCAACACATGGAAACTTTAGGCTGTTCTGTGGCTCTTTGAGCATAGAACATGTCTATTTCCTGACATACACCAAAAATCTAAACATGACATCAAACAACAGGAATTTGCAGCCATTTAACCCAGCTGGATGGTACAAAGAAGTCTTCACGGGTTTAGTCACATTTAAGCTGCGCTGCATATATGGAAGCTGAAGCTGTTTAACAGATACTTACTGGTTTTTTACACAGGGTGTATCTAAACTACGTGAACAAACTTCAAGGGTGAGTGAGTTCACATCTAAACAAAAAAAATGTTACATACACTTGTCCAGAAATGAGTGTTTCTTTTTAATTTTACTGAAAGATGATGTTCACTTCTAATGCAATACAATAAATACAAACACAGTAAGGTAATATTTTACTTACAACTGACATGATACACGTTCCCACTTTAATAACTGTTAAGTTCTTAGCATTTATCAAGTCACAATTTATAACAGTTGCTCAAAATTCCTCCACCTGAATCAATGCACGCATGGACATGTCAAATCATGGACTGCTGCACCGTTTCAAAGGCCACAGTGGTTGCAAATGGTTCTGACAGGCATCAAAAATGTGTTGAAGTGTCTCTCAATTTTCAACTGCAGCTAAATATACTAGGGTTTTTAAGCGTCACCCCAGATAAAAATCTAAAGCAATGAAGTCAACACGTGTTTGACTGTACCTCAAAACTGTTGGCAGACGTACATTGATACAAACTCTTTTTCCTTGTTTTGGCACATGGAACTCACTCCTGAAATCTGTCCAAGTAGTTTTGATATAGCCTGCATAATTAACACAACAGGATAGGTCACACTGACCTTTAGTCTGAGAGATTTAAACCCTAATGTAGTCACTGATGGCTGGGGTTGATTCTCATTTTGAATGCCCATTTCTGCACCTGCAGATATTATCCATTTCATTTCATACATTTTTAAAGCTACAAACTGCAAATGAAAAGTATACACTTAAGTATGAATTCATGTACCTGTTCCAAGTTTCAACCAACTCATCTATTTTTACACAGCTTTGTTTATGCCCTTCAACTTCACTCTAAGTTTTAGTTACTATAATTATTCATTGCAAATAGCTGCACCTTTAAGTGGTGAAACTGTGCTAGAGAATTTGGAGCTAACTGTACATGTCATATTTTATCAGAAACTGTTTAGGTTTCAATCTGATACTTAATTTTGGTTTCATGGTAGTATTGATTTATCTGTGTGTTGAGATACATGAGTTCATGTGTATCATTGGGAGAGAATAGAAATGCATACAGATGTTTACTGAATTGGCTAGTGCAATATGGGACAAAAGGCAAATGTACTTCATCCTACTGCAAAAATTTCTACATTATTTTTGTGAGCAGTTGTTTAATGCTTGTGTCTTATCTTTAACATACCTGAAAATGGACAAAGAAGCTATTTTTCCACCTTCTGGACATTACCATTCTCCACTATTTTATCATTCTCACCTCTTTTGGTCCAACGTTATCACACTGACAATTCAGACTGAAGGACCCAACAAAAGAGGTTGGAAGGGTGCCTTGACCTCAAACCACAAAACAAGGAAGACAGGCCAGCCAACTAAAAAGACCTGACACAAGATGCAATAAACAGCGGCCTTTGGAATGTAAGAGAATTTGGTAATGGATGTGCGTTCCACTCAAAACAAAGAAACAAGAAGAAAATTCAAGTGTCCAGAATACAATGTGAGGTTGCATGCTAGCCCATGTTTCGAGGTACATCAAACTGAACTGAATTTTGGAGAACCAAGTGACACCAAATGGAAAAGTGGAGCACAAAAACATCAGTTAACCTTACCACTGCACTCACTGAATTGGTATTTTTCAGTAGCACTTTCTTGGTGAGGCGATGCCCTACCTTCTGTATTACTGATTTGCAGAAAGCAGTGGGAGAAGCCAACTCTCATATTAGCAGAAAAATGTTACACAAATCTGTGCAAATTTTAGCTGATGATGTAGTGATGGTTGGAAGATATGAAAATATATTTAGAGATGGCTTTAATAAACTTGAAATGGCAGCACAAAAAATGGGATTAATGATTATGATAATAGATATATATATATATATATATATGTGTGTGTGTGTGTGTAAGGAAACAACATGCAATTCAATTAAAGAGAGACATATGACTATACAATAATATAGAGAAAGTAAATAAATCTGAATATTTGGGATCATCACGAATAACAACAATACTATGCCAGAAATCAGGTATACTATCAACATGAGAAATAAACATTACTATGGATTGAAAAATATAGTGTGGTCAAGGGAGTTTCAGAAAGAAACAAAATGAAAAACATACAAAACCCTAATTATACTAGTGGTACTCCATGAACATGAGAGAGGGACTCTCACAAAAGATGATAACGGAAAACCTAATATTTTTTAAAGATTTTAAAAAAGATTTGTGGCCCTAGTTATGTCAATGTGGTATGAAAATGAAATACAATGCTGAACTATATAATTCATACAAAGAGCCTAGCAGTGTGAAAATGATTAATACAGCTACACTTGATGTGGCTAGAAAATATCAATGATATGCACCTTCCAAGAAGATACCCTCTCCCAAACAAAAGGCAGTTGGAAGAAAGAAAGATTAAAAAAGATGTCACTGAACATTCTGAAGTGTCAGCAATAGAAAAGATCAGTTGCTGTTTACAGGGCAATATACTCAAATGATGCCCCCTATCCTCTAACCAGATACAATTAAAATTGCCTCTTACACTGAAAAAAACTTGTCACTGGCATCCTAAACCTTCACTTCAACACACTTACAAAGCAGTCAATGTACACGATATTTAGTTTTTCTTGGCACATGAAGTGGCTGCCTGGTCCAACAGATTTTAACTTAACTACATGAAACAGCCACTCTTGAGAAGTTATTACCCCTCAGCTAATGACAAACTTCTACAATTTTATAGAGAATTAAGGTTCATTATCATGTCCATAGGAGCATGAAACTGGTCAATACTTCACTGGCTGTTCAAAAGATAACACTGCTTTTCAGAATATGAAAAAAAAAAATTTAGCTTTCTACCAAGCAGCAAGCAATAATGGATTATGAAGCCTCTGCGGCACCCAACACGAGGCACATACAAGAATTCCATTTTATTTTTTAATTGTCCATCACAGTGTCAGATGACAAGGACACTTTACATATTGGTCCTCAAAAATAATTAAATAAGCAATCCATTGGTCAGTGCATATTTAGGATTTTCAAGATCTGGAACATGGGACCTGTTTGGTAAAATATTCAAAGCAATATGTCTAAAGCTTCAGGTAAAGTTATTCCCATGCTTAATGGGACATTTATGGTGAAGGTAAGTACCATACATTATTAACCCTGACACAAGATCAAGTGATGAGATTCATGCTCCAGCTGCTTTATCCCCAAGGGGAAAGCCCTGGTATTCACCCACTATGAAACTGGATTAATCCTAGAACCAGATGCACATTATCACTCCACACTTATTAGGTACTTGAATGCCACAGGATCATATCTGAGATACAAATTGCACACAGGATAACATTAAAAGGAGCAACAAAGTACACTTCCCACTAAGCATTTCACATTAAAAAATCAACTAATTGACATATTTATTTTTAACGCCACTTCATTAACACTCTGTCATTTCAACATATATCAGCCCTCAAAGGGCCATCATCAGGGAGTACAACTGATACATTTCAACAGAAAGATAAACAAAATGAGTTACCAGATGTAAAATTCACTTTAGTGAGCAGCATGTGTCTGGTAGATCATTTTGTTGACCTTGCTATTGAAATGTATCTGTCATACTCCCTGAAGATGGCCCTCTCAGGGTTGTAATATGTCAGACTGATTAAGTGTTAATAAAGTGGTGTTAATAATAAGCGCATGTATTAGTCTTTTTTTTTAATGTGAAACAGTGATACTAGTGTACAGACACAAACAAGATAAAGTTCACACCAAGTACTTACACTTGATCTTTTGGTTTACGCAGGCCATAAAACGGATTTTCTAGAATGATTGAAGCTATTCCTCCTTCTTTAAGCAATGGCTTTGCCATCATCTGTCTTCTCTTCCAGAAACCCTTTGGACAGACATAAATAATAACACTTTAATATCAATCTTAAAGTTGACATGAAATTGACACAAATAATGACCCTTCAAAACATCTCAGTTTCTATGAGCTTCAAGTGAGATGTCTTTTTATATACCGTTCTTCTGCCAGTATTGGAAATGCTGATATTATGTGGTCTATTGTCTTGTCACATTGTTGGCAAAGTCTGCACTTGCTATCTCGGTGTTCAATATTTTTGTCTCATAATATTTCGTTTGTAGCACCTGGTCTTGTGCTGCCACTATTTCACTTTCAGTTTCCACTTTTAGGTCTCCCTTCGATAGCCAGAGGAACGTGTCTTCTTCACTAATAAGCTGTCTATCTATATTTCTAATGTACTGCCCATGCATTATTTTGTTTTTCCATTTTTTCTTTAGGGACTCTCCCAATCTTGCCTTTGTGTGTTGTATTCCATCCTGTTTTGTGTCACTCTTCTCATTTGATTGACTTAATTCTTCTGTAATTCATATTTGGTTGAGTACTTTCATGGCTTTTAAAAATATTTACAAACTGGCCTTCTTTATAATTTGTGTTAAGGTATTCTGCAATAGTAATTATTTCCGCTTTATATGCCGCTTCGATTCGTACCAGTCCTCTCCCTCCTTCTTTCCCCTTTACATATAGCCTGTCTATGTCAGCTTTTGGGTGATGCATTTTATACACTGTTAGCATCTTTCTAGTTTTCCTGTCAATCTTTTTTATTACTTCAGTTCTCCAGTTAATTATACCAAAACTGTATCTCAACTCAGACAGCTAGTGCTCCAATACTGTAATTTCATTCCTGGCGTTCAGTTCAGATTTCAGTATCATTCTTAATCTCCTGCTGTATTCCTGTTTCAATTTTTCTTTCATTTGTTGATGTTGTATGCCTTCACTTTCCTCAATCCCGAGGTACTTGTACATTTTTCCCTGTTCTAGCTCTTGTATTTCTCTGTCGATGTCAATCACTAAAATTTGTGAGTGAACTAGTTTGCCTCTTTTAAATGCAATCATGACACATTTTCAAGTCCAAATTCCATATGGATATCATCACTGAAGATTTTAACTGTTGTATCTGTTTTTGGAGCTCTTCCTCTGATTTAGAGATCAACTTCAAATCATCCATGTAAAGTAGGTGTGATATTTTTGTCTTTGTTGTGTGCTCTTCGTATCCTGTGTTCAACCTATTCAGTAGTTCAGTGAAAGGGATTAAGCAAATGCAAAATAGCAGTGGTGATAGTGAGTCTCCTTGAAATATTCTACATTGTATTTTTATGTCTTCTGTTTCTATTAGCTTATTTTCTGTGTATAGGCGCAAACGTGTTCTCCAGTAGCTCACGACCTTCTTGGTGAATAATACAACTTTATTATTGATCCCAATTAACTCTAGGGATTTGATTATCCAACTGTGTGTCGAAAGCTTTCTGATAATCAATCCATGCCATACACAAATTTTTTTCCCTGCATTTACATTCTTGTAGTATTGCTTTTGAAATCAGCAGCTGATCTTTGCACCCTTTCTGCTCTTCTGGCATCAAATTTTCATCATCCACATATTTTTGCATACGCCTGCTTATAATAGATGTCATAAGTTTGTACATTGTAGGCAAACAGGTCACAGGTCTGTAATTCTTTGGATTTTCAGTATTCCCG
>Ga0123354_10018344_pt1 | contig 10967 bp, 6 predicted proteins | sample TergutLab28metaG_2_FD_97872 | JGI IMG/M metagenome (GOLD analysis project Ga0123354, IMG submission 97872) | Labiotermes labralis P4 segment gut microbial communities from Petit-Saut dam, French Guiana - Lab288 P4 | ecosystem: Host-associated > Arthropoda: Insects > Digestive system > Gut ... | reverse complement strand
TTTTGTCCCACAGTCTGCTGTTTTGTCCCACAGTCTGCTGTTTTGTCCCACAGTCTGCTGTTTTGTCCCACAGTCTGCTGTTTTGTCCCACAGTCTGCTGTTTTGTCCCACAGTCTGCTGTTTCTGCACTGTACAAACAAGCACGTGCCATTATGCTAAATATCTTACTTTGTTCCTTTAGTGTATCGTCATTTTAAGCATGCAAATAATTGAACAATATTTGATATTCTAAATTTTTCGTCATCCTGTAGCTATTATCTCTTGTTTTCCGACTCCTTTTTCCTCTTCATCTCTTCCTTGTAAGCGTCTTCCTTCAATTATTTCATTTTGACGTCTTACATTCTGGCTCAAAATATTTTGGATCTTCTCCAGAAACTCCAGTGTCTTCTCTTCTATATAACCTAGCAACCATCCCTTTCCTTCCATTCTGATTATTGCACAATTCGCTTTCATTCGCAATTCTTTTTATATACGACAATTCCTATCTAGTTGCTTCTTAGATTCTACCTCCTTCACGTTTTTTTTTTTGCATATCATTCTCCCTTAAGTAACAAATAACAAGTTCTATCGTCATCAGTCCTGTGGCTCTATATCATATCCACCTCTACGCTTACACTCTCGCTTCTTTTCCCCTTCAAGCCTCATCTTTCTCTGGGAATATTATATGGCATGAAACCTCGCCCTTTTGGCCCAATACAAACAAATCGGCATATCCGTCTCCCCCAGTTTCTAGCAGAGTCGTCGGCCCTCTAGCTCGCCGCACTTGCAATTTGCATGCAAGAGATATGGCAGACCCTTTATCTAAGGTTACACGGGGCCTAATTCACAACTGAGTGTTGCCTGTCCCATTCAGAATCGTAGAAAAGCAAGCAAGAATAACAACAATGAAATTAAAACAAAAAATATTAACCTTTTTTTTCAGGAAAGAACTTAACAGGTTTTTAAAAGCCGCTCTATTTTGCTCGATGAAGCATATGCAAGATAAATGGTGTTACAGAAACGGACTTCTTCCGCTTGAAATCCAGATGGTACTGTTCCATACCGCTTGTATTTCTCTTCCTTTTTACGTGTATTGCTTTATGACGTTGTCAGTTGCTTATATAATTATACCGTCGGTGATAGATGAAGGAATGGATATGGAGAATCGGTGGAACCATGGTGAGAGGCGAAAACCGAAGTACTCGGAGGATACCTTGACCATGTGTCATTTTGTGCACTGCAGTCCCCACAGGTGACAAAGGATCGATCTCGGCCCTCCGCTTCCGATCCTACAACTATGGTCTGTAATCTTAGTAATTGACCAACTTAATGCACAAATTCTTGTTTTATAATACGTTTATTATATGCCTCTACATGTTTCGAGCACTGTGTGCTCATCGTCAGGAGGTCAAAATTGTATTACACAGCATCTGGTATCATCACATACTGAAGCAAGTGACATCAAGTTGGTCTCTCTTTATTCAACTATAAAGATGATGCACGGTCCAATAAATATGAGATTAATTTTATTCCCTTTTCCCTTACCCCGTACTGCTTTATTTCAAGGTTTTTCTCAAAGTCCACCGCCTATGCGAGCACCGAAAACACAATTCGGATTTAAGGATTCTGACGATGATATCCATTTCATGATTTTTACCCAAATTTGGACATTATACGTGATTTTAGGCTAAACCCCTACCACCTTTCGGAGACTGTATGTGCCTTGCCCTCAGGTGGAGAGGTGAAGGAAAAAAAAACCTACCTTATTTTCAGTCTCTGTATTCAGACTAGAAGTAGGACAATCGCCAAAGTTGCAGCCATGACTATCGTAATTCTTTTACGCTTATATAAACTTGTCATTACCAAACACATTACTAATCACATTTGCTTTTTAATGCACGCAGCTACTTTGCTGAAAAAGAATTAAGGATCTCTGAATAAGTCCATAGTTTTGGTTGGGTATTTTCTGCATGCCTACATGGAAGGTGCCTTCGCAATTTCCCCTTCTAAACAGCGGTGGAGCTCTTCAGATTATAAAATTAGAGGTTGTTAATATTTTATATTAGAGGAATATGGTATTGTTACTTGCAAGTTCTACATGAATTTTTGAATAATGAAAGGTAATTATAAGGTGGTCTTTTATATTATAAATACCGTAAAATTCAATAAAAAATAATAAATATTTTTAAGTTACATGACAAGACAATTTATAAACGACATGAAGACTGTCAATAGCGAATTTTACTCATTTTTTTTGGTTATATTCGCGCTCTTTATGAAATTCCGTTCCTGGCCCATCAACCCAATGATATGTATCTGTGACCTAGGTACATTCTTGAGGATAAATGCTTCCAAATTTGTGTAGTAAAAATTATGAAAAAATTGGAAATAAAAATAATTAGGCAAAATTGGTAAAATAATTCAAAGAAGGATATGTTTCGTGCAGTTCAAAAATCACTGGTTTTACCATACTGAGATGGGATTTAGCAGACGTAAGGTGTATGTTGAGTGTTACAAGGCTATTTAATGTAGATACCTAAAGGCGGTTTATTGCAAGGAGTGTCACATTCCTCGTTGTTGCCTATTATAAGTAGTAGCCTAACATTAGACCACTATTAGCTGTGAAAATTTTAAACTGCTCACAGTAACTCATACATACAATATATTTTGGCATTACTTTAAAATACAATAAAAATCAGAAGCAAGAACAGCCTTAAATAAGCACACTTCGAAACATTATCTTATATTTTATTTCCCCTCTTCTACAACTTTACGGCCTTTTACGCGCCATCTGTTGCTTATCACTTCTCAGCACATACGTAATCGTATAAACGTAATGGTATAGAACCAAAACCTACTCGTTTTGTCGGACCCATAGAGAAAGGAGTAGCAGTAATAATAGGAGCTAAGTCTGGTACAGATAGCTTCCTGACGTCCTGCTGGCCCTCTCACCACTAATATACCTACAGATACGACAAGAGTTTCGCCATATTCACGCCCGCTTATGTACAAATCCGATTATGAAGAGAACTTATCCTAGTATGACATTCAAATTTTTTTCAAGAGCTGTAATTTTCATATTTATTTTATTGTTTATTAGTATTGTAGTACAATACATGAAAGGGGCACTTGAAACTTATGCATTGAAAAAGTCCTTCACATAATCGTTACAGATCTCTGTGGAACATATTCTAACGAACGAAAATTTTTACCGACTTCCAGTTTCATTTTCTATTGGTATCTTAACGGATTACATTAAATTATGTCACCAGTACTTACTGTATCATATGGGAATAGCGTGAGAGGCAGTGGAAAAGATGTACGTATTTTTTACGATTCTATGTAAGGAATACAAGTCAGTACAATTGAATTTCATATTCTGTAACACAGAAATGAGGAACTATAATGCTAGCATGTGGCAGGATGGGACTTGCAGGTAGATTAAGACGTGCGCAGATGTTTCGGCAGTTAAACTGAAATATTTTACCCACAGCACAAGACTTGATACAGCACGCACTAAATTTAACGGGCTTCCTGTCAAGCCCCTGTGTGAAGGGTCAAATTAATCGACGTTCTCACTTTCTTAAATGAAACTTAGAAGGCTTCATTAAATGTGCCTGAAGAGGATGCTGTATATTGAATAAGTAATGCAGAGCAAAATTAAACATGCACACAGACAGGTTCACTATTATACAAAATTTATACGCAATAAACATTTTCACGCCAATCTCAGTGGCCATGCGTTCTAAGGGTTGGTTCTGCGGCCGCTCGCTTGCTGGGGTTGTGGGTTCGAATTCCTTCGGGGAAATGGATGTCTCTGTCTTATGAGAGCTGTGTGTTGTCAGGTAGAGGTGCCTGCGACGGGCTGGTCACTCGTCCAGGAGAGTTCGACCGAATGCGTTGTGTCTGAATGTGACCATACAGGCTTGACAATGAGCAGGCCTGGAGCCACTGTGGTTGTCGATTACGAAAATAAATATTAGGATTTTATTATGTAAGCTTTCACAAATTTGGAAAATCTAATTTTGTTGCTTTATAAAATATAATGTGGAATTTTTTGTTTAATTGGCATTTTGGACACTAATATACCAAGAGCAGGGCAGTCAATAGAACTGTTGAAGCGTAGAGTCTTCTTGGAAGTGACGCCATGCAGTCTGGCAGGTACTGCTATAGGACCACAAGGCTTCACTTCTGAGAATGTAATAGTCTTGATAGTCACCGCCATGAGAGAGCCCCCCCCCCACCCCCCAGGCCTCACATTATGCGAAATGCTGTTTAAAGCTTGTGGTTTTACATATACGTTTTTCTTTCTCATTATTCCCCTTTCAATAAACGTTCTTGTCCAATCAACTTTATTTCTATACGGAAGAGATAATTACGTTAGACCTACACAAAAGTGAAGGATATCGAATGGTGTTCGAGAACAGGATGCTGAAGAATATATTTCGACCTAAGAGGACGGAAATAATAGGAAACTGGAGAAAAGTGCATGCAGAAGAGCATCGTGGTTTATACTCCTCACCAAATGTGGTTAGAATGATTAAATCTTGGAGGGTTTTATGTGCGGGGCATGTAGTGGGTGTGGTGAAGAGAAGCTGAAGACGGGGTTTTGTGGGTTAAATTAAAGAACGAGACCACTTTGTATATCTAAGCGTAGATATAAGGATAACATTGAAATAGATTTTAAAGGTGTAGAACGGGATACGGACATAATCAGTTACGCTCTGGGTAGAGACCAGTGGGAAGATGTTGTAAAAACGGAAATGAACCTTAGGGTACGATAGGAAGTGCGAAAACTTATGACTTACTGAGCAAGTATTTTCTTCTGAAGAACTTTGCTCCATGGCGTTAGTTGGACGTACGAGTGTGAATGGCTTCTGGTGAAATTTAGAATTGCAATCTGAAGGCGTACAGATAATGTATTTTGAGGGAAAAAATCACGGTTTCTTTGTTTAGTACCTGCAAAATGAAATTACATGAATTTCAATTTATTACAAAGTCACGAATGCGAATCCGTTCGAATTACCTTGACATATTTAAACGTATTGTGAAATAAAACCGAAAGATGAGAATATACATTATATTTTACGCATCAATGACAGAGTACTTGAACGAAAATGATATTTTTATTTTAAATGCTATATTAAACACAATTAAAATGGATGTTATTTGCTTTAATTTGCTTAGTAATGTAACTGGAGAAGGAAAAATTAAAATCTCATGTTTATAGGGTTAAATACGTTTATTGTAACAACACAACTCCTGTGATGCGTTGCTAGGCCACCTATATCTTGAGCTAGAATTTGTTAATGGATTTATAAATGGTGTTGTGCGGTATGTGGTATGTAGAAAGGTAGTTATATACGTAAATGATCTTGGCTTTTATGAGTATCATTAGAAGAAGATAGCAGTAGTATAATGGAAATCACCGGACTGTAGTGTCCACTGGTGGACCGTGGTCTTTTATGTTCACAAGGGCTGCACCAGATAAATTCTAGCGATAAAATCAGCCCTACCGCCCAGCCTGTTACTGCTCTTTATTTCCACTGCACTGCACTAGACGTAAGGCAACTTATATTACGCACGTTCGCTACAGCGTCAACTATTCCCGTCTAGCAATTAAGATATCAGCACTTAAAAATTATATTTTACAGACCCATCTTAGAAACAGTGTATTCTTATGTATCTGATGTTAATTGGACCATGCGTCATTGTGATAACTGAAGAATAAAAAACCAAATAGATGCCACTTGTTATTTTATTGTACTTCTAATAAGCTCAACATGTCTGGGGCATTACTATGCCCATTATCAAGAGCTCGCGACTATTATGTTGATTACCACATTGGTCGTATCGTTCTTGGTTTGCTGTATGTTGGAGGTTAGGTCCAGCCTAATTGCACCTAACTTCCAACATACAGCAAACCAAGAACGATACGACCAATGTGGTACTCAACATCATAGTTGCGAGCTCCTGATGATGGGCATGTTAATGCCCGAAACATGTTGAGCCTATTAGAAGTACAATAAAATAACAAGTGACAACTAGTTGGTTTTTTATTCTTCAGTTTTTACATATTCTTATGTATAACAAGAAGTCTGTAAAAATAGACGTCTTATACAGACAGGCCACCCATCCCCATCTAGCAACGAGGTTAAAGAAAGAGTAGAGTTATACCTCTAATTTCCCTCGGGGCCTTCATAACCTGTTGTAGGGTGAAATGTATGCAAAGATGCGCGTTAGGCAGAGAAATTTTGAATGTCACGCAAAATATCCGTGTACTTTATATTACTCATAATGGGAAGAAATTTAGCTGAGGAAGAGAGGCTACGTATTACTACTAACATGAAATATGTTGACTTTAACATGATCGGTGGAATTTAGCCTAAATCCCTGCACTAAACTGGATAATTGCTATTCTTCCCTTATTATAAAATCATGTGTCAATTGTGGTAGCCAATTTGCCGTCAGGGAAGGTTTTTCTGCGAGCATTGTAGTTTTCCGCTGTCAGTTTCCTTCCACTAATACCACATTATCTTTCCTTCATATCACCAACGCTGCATACTATTACCAATTAACAGTGTCTTTAGACAATACACTTAAAATGTTATAAAAACGACTTTCAAATGAAATTGCTCTTATTCGCTGTCAGTTTGTGTTTACGCATATTGAAATTAATGGTAAGCCTAAGCTATATATTAAATTAAATAAACTAAAATTAATGATTAAATGTCTCTTCTAATGACACATATTAAAGAAAAGTATGTACTTATCTAATTTATTTAGTAAATGTTTCAGAGCCTTGTTGAAATATAGCAATACATTGAACGAACAAATTAAATCTGAATTCATATTTTTTTCCACGTGAAAAAAACTGTATATTTAATATCGATTTTACAGAGTGCGTGCTTAGAAATGTACATAAAATGCCCTTTATGTTTCAAGAGACCAATGTGTCGAGAACCGTTAGACTCAGAATAATTTAGTTCTGCATTTTGTAATGCATTTTTGCTGTCCCAGACGGTCTTATCCAAATATGACCGACACTCAGCAGGCAATTGAGACTGATCAAGTAGGCGGCCAGCCCGACACAAGTATTAGTGGCTAATGTTATTTGCTTGCCCTGACTAAGGATCTTCCGTGATTTTTCTCAGGTTCCGTGGTGTACTTAAGAAGGCAACGGCCCGTCTCCTCCAGTCACGGATGCCTTTAAAAAAGTGTTTTCTGCGTGCGCTCCGAGGCCTCCATCTAAGACGATTCAAACGGTTCTCAGTCTAACTCTCAGACTTCCGTCCAACCAAAGTCCTCCTTTCCAAAGGACTAATTTCGTGACGGGAACCTCCTCCCGCCAGCAGAAGCAGCAGCTTTTTTTTCCCCCCTTGAAGACGTCAAGGCCTGCAGCAAAGACGACAGAACTCGTTAGCGGAAGCATATCCCCCTCTTGCCGTGTATGAAGCGCAGTTTTCCAGTTATAGCCATGCTTTTTGTACGTAGTAATTCTTTGAAATTAGAAGGTATGTCGTGTTACACTTCGCGCAAAACTTCTTCTTTATAATTAGGGTTTTGGTTGGTTGATTCTGATGCACTGACCCTGAAGAAGGCAGCTGCACTTTCGACCAGTTTGTTTAAAAGCATCACCCTCTAAACTCCGAAAGCCGAATTGTACGTTACGTACAAGTAAATCGCGAATACCTAAGGCAAAATATTGCGAAAATTTCCTAGTGAGTGAGAGCTCTTTGTACTGGCGTTCTAAAGCCATTTTTTTAAAGTTTTTTTGGCTGCAGAGGCGAATTTAAATTTACTCCTTTGGGTAGTGTCCAGTATGGAATCTAAAGGAAGTACTAACAAATACTTGAATAAGTATATTTAACTCATTCCTTCGAAGGTTCGAATTCAGCGTTAGGTTCACGAATATTAACTTCGTTGCCGCATTAAAGGCCTCTGCAAGCAACGATCACTAGTGCAGTTCAACCGGAAACACCTTGAGAAAGTCAGTAACTGAATGGGCAGTGCTGCAGCACAGATTCATGTAGAACTTTAAAGAATCACGGAAATAGAAGAATTTTGTTTTGTTGGTATTGTCATTAAAGTTGGGTTGGAAGAGTCTATAGTGAAATCGCTTTCATCTGTAATTGACTTCGTCATATGTCACGATGACATATCAAGATGTTTGCAGAAGAGTGCAGCGGGACACGTGTGTGAAGAAGTACAACGATTATTCTGGTCCTGTGAATGTACATTTATCTGAATGTCACAGACATCCTTGCTGGCTTGGAATGGACGTTTTTGTTTAAATAGTTCAAACATTTTTTAAGTTCTAACGTTTAGCATATTTCGAAATTTAGTCCCATTACAAATCTTTTATATATTCAGTCCAAATGAATCACATTCTCTCAGGTCTAATTTGTCTTTATTTTCCAATTATTTAAAATCACACTCTAGCAAACGTAAATCCTACTGTACATAAAACTGGAATGAATATTGATCTAGATTCGTCTAATAGTATCATTGAACAAAAATTAGCTGGAATAGAATTAAGCCTTAGGTATCTATATTTAAATATTCTATCTACTTTCTGTAGATGTATATGTAATGAAATAATGAACGGATGGTGCAGACCTACCTGTTGTTCAAAAATAAATGTGTCATGTCTGTATGAAATTTAACCCTTACCCTGCCAACGTGGAGAATATGGTGAGCTCCTAATAATGCCAGCAGACGGCAGATGGGATTTAACTCGGCGTTTAGAGGGTTAATGCATTTTCATGCTCAAATCATGCACTAACGACACTAATTGATCCATTTATATCAACTTAGTAATTATAAACATCCATGCGTAGAAACTTGCTATGAATAAATTCGTGTACGCCGTCTCCACAATTTTATTTTTAGACACGTTCTCATAAAAAGCGAAAGGTGACTTTTGGCTTCATTACAAGCATAGGCATCCATCCATCCATCCATCCATCCATCCATCCATCCAACCATCTGGCCGGCCTCGTGTTTCAGCGGGGCTGCCAGTCGAGGGATTTTCGTGAAATGTTAAGTTAGGAACTTGAAAGAAACTCTGACGAGGAGCTACAAATTTTAGCAAAATCAGGAAAAAGTATCTGGCACTTTACATGCTTTTCATTTTGCTGGCAGCGACGTATTTAGTGCAACAGTAGCGACGAGGCATTTCTGTGCTTAATGGCAAAGTTTTCAATACTTATTAGATTGTCGACAGCAACAAGCGTAATTCAACAATACCAAGGAAAGCAGTGTTTTGCTTCCGTGGCAACAGTGTTTACTCGAGCGTGCCAAAATATTACATTATACGTTCATTACCTGTGGTCTGACAAGTGCGTGTGCTAAAAAGACCTCAAATTGACATGATGAAAATAAATTTAAAAAATATTATTTTGCATCACTTGAAAATTTTAAAACACTTTCTTAAAATATCCACTCATTCCGTCTGGCATACTTAATTAACCACAAAGACACTGGGAGTGGCATTATGAGATGAACCTACTGGCTACTTAACGTAATTCACTCGCCCGTACTCATGCAGTCTGTTTTATGCAAATATTAGTAGTTTTCTATTCGTTGTTGCTATTCGTCCGGTCGAAATTTGAATGTTCTTCGTTTGCTTAATTCCTTTTCTTAAAAGATATTTGCATCTTGTCTTATTCTCTAATTATAGCGTGTTTTCTGTCACACAGTTCCGTATAAGCTTATGATATTACAGGAAACAAGAAACTTACATACGCCTGTGGTAAGTGAGGAACAATAACATAAAGGAACGCAGACGCCAATAAACACATATTTAAATTGTGAAATCTAATTAGTATTTAAATAGTATGATGTGACTGTTGTCACGAATAAAACTGCCTGTTTATAATGAAAAGATATTGAAATCTAGTGTGGCTGCCTCCTCGCTGTACAGCAAACAAACGCGAGTATGGGAACACAGCTGTGCAAGTGACCGAAAATGTCAATTTAACATTTATTTCCAGGCATATAATTTACGAATCTATATCCAGTTCATTTTAACACAGCAGTTGTGTTTCAGAAGGTACTATGAACACTGTTTTCAATTCACAAATTCAGTACTGCCACACTCTCTACAGTTCTACCTGTCCTGCGTCTGTCCAGTTTGAAAAGTTTTTCTAACGTCATAAAAATATTTACATTCCTGTACCTTACTCGTTTATGTTATTGAGGCTCTGATACATTTTTATATATTTGTAATGTAAATATACCTGTGCAGACGTTGGTGTTAAGCATTTGGAACAGGCTATATGTGAATTCTTCGGCACAACAGAAAGGAACGTTTTAATGCCTTATGTATATTAGAAGGGCAGACGTTAGCAAAGGGCTTGGAAGAAATCGTGCATGATGAGTGGAATAGAAGCAAAAGAGCTGATTTATTATTTGAGGTTTGCAATTGCTTTAAGTGTAGTAAATTTGCTTCCAATTAAGGTTGCAGCTGGTAGAAGAACGTCAATGTAGCGTAGGTGATTAGATTTTTCTCTCTTACATGTTTATTTAGTTCTGGGCTATTGCGCGTCTTCCAGTTTTCCAAGTAGACTAAGTATTAAATATAAGAAATAAACGTAAAGTTTCGAAAAATGAATCTGTGTTTCCTCAGACAAAATGTTGGGCAGACACCCGCTCATTTGGGCCAGGTTAACCGAGGTATTCTCAAGCTCTCTTTACTTTTGTATTCCATATTTGTCTGGAACACTAGACTTTGGACAAGTGCAAGATACAAGTAGCTCTAAATGTAACGTACTGGCGTCAAAAGTCATATAGAACTGATTTTCTCATGGCATTCGCTTGGAGTGCTTGAAGTGAATAGACTTAAGGTAAAAATAAGTTTTCTGAAATTTGAATAAAGGTAGACCAACTTGATGACACTTGCTTTATTATGTCAATTTACTGCTCAACATGTTTCGGATGTTAATACATCCATCTTCAGGAGCTTGCGACTACTTGGTGCGTTATTG